>Ga0163153_10005925_pt1 | contig 14138 bp, 10 predicted proteins | sample OliLakLV19MP6IB1_FD_148629 | JGI IMG/M metagenome (GOLD analysis project Ga0163153, IMG submission 148629) | Freshwater microbial mat bacterial communities from Lake Vanda, McMurdo Dry Valleys, Antarctica - Oligotrophic Lake LV.19.MP6.IB-1 | ecosystem: Environmental > Aquatic > Freshwater >... | reverse complement strand
GCCCCGAAACCAAACCCCGTTCACCCCCGAGCGCCACACTTTTCAACCGCCAAGCGCTGCACAATTCAAGCGCCGTTTACACGAGGATCTTGCCGTCAGACTGAACGGCCAGCCCTCGGTGGTGAGGGTCTGATTGCTCCGGACCAAATTCGAAGACCCGAGTTCCGTCGCCATCGAACGACATGTCCAGCGAGCCTGAGGACAGTAAGCGCGTGACGACGGGAGACCACCAGCCGCCGCCGACAGTAATGCGGCCGTCGGCTGACAGCGATATTCCCGTGAACTGATTGTAATTGCCAAAGGTTGGCGGATGCGTGACTTCGACCTTCCCCCCTTGCCCGAACCCGCTATCGAGCGATCCATTCGCGTTATAGCGCGCGAGGGAACCTTGACCGAGGCCGATGAGGCTGTCGGCTTTGCCCGCGACAACGATCTTGCCATCCGGCCGCAGGGCCACATCAAACGCCTGGTCGCTGCGCGCATTGAAATCGGTGGTCACCTTGCCGCTCCTGCCAAACGACGAGTCCAACGCCCCGTCGGCAAGGTAGCGCGCCATGGCAAAATCAAAAAAGCCGTTATTGACGATCGCGCTGCCGACCACCAGGATCCGTCCGTCTGGCTGTACCAAGACTGAGTTGGCGACCGCCTTGCTGTTACCTTTGCCGAACGTGGTGGTGAGCTTGCCATCACGATCGAATGAATTGTCCAATGTGCCATTGGCGTGGTAGCGTAAGACGCTCCAAGTCGGAACTCCCCCAAAACCTGTGTCGTGAAATCCTGCGACGACGATTTTCTGCTCGCCGCTCAGCGGGTCTGGTGGCTGCAGCGCGATGGTGGCGACTTCATCGCGGGACCCATTTTTGAAGTCGGTAAGGACGAGTCCATCGCCGCTAAACGTTGAATCCAATGAGCCGTTGACATTGTACCGACGCAGCATCATATCGGCATTCTGCTGACCGCCAACAAGGATCTTGCCATCTGCCTGCAGGGCCACATCGGTCAGCGAGAATGGCACGGGCACAGTTCCAGTGTTATTGAAGGATGAATCGAGGCTGCCATCGACGTTATAGCGCACCACGCCACCTCCGCCGGCGGCCACGATTTTGCCGTCTGGTTGGACGACCAGGCTCTCGATTCGGTCAGAGGCGTTCGGCAACATGTCGATGATGACAATGCCAGCGGCACCAAAGGCCAACAGTTGGCGGTCTTCGAGCGACTCGAAGCGGAGCGGCTTGCGACGCGAGCCAGGCGACTTTTGGCGACGATCGATCCGACCAGAGCGAGAAAAGAGCCGAGAAACGATAGGCAACATGAGGATCTCCACGAGATGAGAGATTTAGAGCAGTTCAACCCGATAGCAGACGCGGGGTCTGGCCATCGACGCAGTAGCGCGCCTTTGATTCGCACTTCTTGCCTGCCTCCGGACAGCTAGGCTTCAGCAGCACCGAGCCTGTGATGCTGCTTCCGAACCGCAACGGCCATCCAACAGCCCGCACCAATCAGGCACAGCGTTACCGTCGCAGGCTCGGGAACGGATACGGGATACTCGACGATGTATCCTCTGACTTCGTCCAGCCGGGAAACCTCGGTATCGCGTAGATCATTCCAACCGCCGGAGAGCATCGTCAGAAAGTCTTCTCTTGGTGGCGAATCGTTGGGCTCATCGGGAAGTCTCGTGTTCGGCGTCCAACTGAATGGCTCTCCCGTCACCCACCTCCATCCCCTCGACGGCTCTCGATATTCCGGAGCGGTCCGGTCTTGGAATCCACCAATCCAGAACATATCGCTGTTTACCTCCGGGATCTCGAACACATTCCCGTATACGAACTCGAGTTCTGGAATCGACGTGAGCGTCGCTAGATGTCCTGCGACTCCTTGCCACGATCTTGCTTCGGCGGCGGCGCGGGATTGGTGCCAGCCCAGCAATTGCTCTTGAGGGGCTTTGAAGACGAGTTCGTAGAAGTGCCCGTTGCCGCCTTCCGACGCAAGCCATTGGATTGGCTCCGCACGGGACGTTACTGCGGGAACAAGTAGCAGGGTGAACAGCGTTGCAATGCGCAGAAGGCTCATGAGGTACTCGTGGTTTGTGCGGGTGTGGCGTTCGTTGTTCATCACTTGTCACTTGTCCGTGCGGCATCGAGTGTCCGCGACTTCTCTCGGTAGGAGTTGGCATCGCCCTCCTTACCGACGGATGCCAGCAGATCGCTGAGACTGGCGTACTCAGACCTTAACAGATCGCGCGTTGCTTCATCGTTGGGATTGCCGGCGTACAGTGACTCCGACAAAGCCACGGCCGCTTCCAACCATTCAATTGCCTCGGGAACTTCGTTTTTTGCGGCCAACAGCTTGGCAAGATTGAGTTGTGCCGAACTGAGTACAGACATGTTCCGCGGCACTTCTCGTTGCGATTCCGAGAGTGCCGTCAATTCTTGCACAGCTCGTCGATAGAGAACTGCAGCAGCGTCGCTATCGCCGTCGAGCAGGTGATCCGCCAATCGATGCGCACTTAAGGCCAGGCGCTGACGAATATCCTTTTTTGTCGGAGTCTTGATCGAAAGGCGGTCGAGCAAGGCAAATTCTTTTTTCAAATGCGTCACTAAAGCAGTCTCATCGTCGAGGCGAGTCAAAGAATGGCGCAGCTCTTCATAGGCAGACACCAGGCTCATTTGGTATCTAGGACTATCCGCCCACCGGTCCACCACGACTTCCAAAACCTCGACTGCCCGAGTCCGGCACTTGAAGGCCTCGTCCGGGTTCGTCTTTTGGAGGCTTGAGCCCAGGCTTAACAGGGCAAGGCCAAGCGAATCGGCATACTCAGGCACATCTGGGTGTTCCGCCACGATCTGCTCGAATCTTTCAATCGCTTGACGCGACTGTCGCTCCGCATCAGCCAACTTGCCTTGCTCGAACAGGATTCCTGCTAGAGTCCAGCGCGCCCAGGGATTGGCATGCGGATCTTCTGGATTCTCAAACTCGACCGCTTGCTGCAACTGAAGTTCCGCTGCCGGCAGGTCACCCAGGCCACGTAGCGCAAGCGCGAGATTTACGCGATTATCGGCAGCCTCGGGAACGATCGCTAAGGATTCATGAAAACCGTCGATGGCCTCCTGTAACCGCCCTCGCAAGAGCCAATCGGCAGCGTAGTCGTGAGCTACCTCGCCCAATTCCAGCCGATATTCATCAATCTCCGGATGCGCTCTAAAGAGAGTTCGGCGGATATCCAGTGCTCGCCGCCTAAAAACAATCAATTCCTCGCGCCGAGGTGAATCGAAATTGCAGGAGGCGATGCCATCCAGGGCCTTGGCCAGCAGGTCCTGACAACGATGGTCGTCAGGCAGTTCGGCGACGAGTCGTTCCGCGCTCGCAATTGCATGGGTATAGGCCGTCTCGGCAGCGGCATTGCCGCCCATCAAAGCGTTGATGTACCCGACCCGGATTTCGGCTCGCGCCGTCCCAATGCGGGCCTCAACACTTGTGGCATTGAGCGTCAGCAGCTTTTCATTGGCCGCGAGGGCATCCATTAAAAGTTGCCGGCGGAGGGGCTCGGCCTTCGGCTCATTCAGCAGGCGATTGGTCGCGACGCGCGCTAGCAATGTCTCGATGGCTGCGTGGGCCTCCTGAAGATTGTGTTCGGCACGCGCCCTTTCAATTTGCTCCACGGCCAGTGCAGCCTGGGTGACAGAGTCCTTCCAGACGAGGGCCACGATCGCCACGAGGAGCAAGACGAATGCCATAGTTGAGACGGCCAACCAACCCGAGCGGTGCCTGCGCATCGACTTGCGGAGTGAGTCCATCCAATGAGGCGGCCGCGCGTGAATCGGTTTCTGTTGCAGAAACCGTCCTAAATCGTCACTGAGTTCTTGTGCGGTCTGATAGCGTCGGCTTTTCTCCTTAGCGAGACACTTGAGGATAATTGTTTCCAAATCGATCGGAAGGGACGGCGTGAACGTGCGGAGGCGGATCGGATCGTTTTCTGCGATCGCATGGAGGATCGCCGCGCGCTCCTGTGCTTCGACCACGGGGCGGCCGCCCGCCATTTCGTAGAGCGTCGCACCAAGTGAATAGATGTCCGTTCGATGGTCCACGAGGGTGGGTCGTCCAGACGCCTGTTCCGGGCTCATGTAGCGCAGCGTGCCGAGCATATCTCCCGGCAGGGTGATCGAGTTGTTCGCTTCGACATGCGCAAGGCCGAAATCCGTGACCCACAGTTTTCCACGCTGGTCCAAAAGCAGATTGGAGGGCTTGATATCACGATGAATGACCCCCATCTGATGCGCGTGCTCCAGGGCGTCTGCAGCCTCCATGCCTAGTTCTGCCAGACGGCGAAAGTACGTCGCCGGCACTTCGGAGCGCAGCGTGGACAGCGCGGCTTTCGGAGCAGTATCGCCGGAGGTGTTGTGTACATCAGAAGACCCTGCTGGTCGTGTCGTCTCTTCCTTGGCAATAACCTGGGCCAACGTCGTTCCAGGAATATGTCGCATCACATAGAAGTGGACCCCACGTTCACAGCCCACGCCCAGCACATCAACAATATGCGGATGATCTAAATTGGCGGCCGCTAATGCCTCATTACGAAATCGCTGGAGGTGCCTTGGATCCAGCACCGCAGCGAAGGGAAGTACCTTAAGCGCCACCGTACGACCAATGGAAAGTTGGACTGCTTCATAGACGATCCCCATCCCGCCGCGACCGATTTCGCGCCGCAGTTGATAGTCGCCGAGCGTTTCCGGCGGATTCGACGAACCAGCCGCCGTCACAGGATTGTCAGCAGTTGATTCCTGAAGTCGCCGCGAAACCAGCTGGACGTATTCGAGTCCTCCCAAGCATTCCTCGAGCAAGCCAGCAATGTCTGCGTGATCCTCCAAAAACCGCTGACGATCGAAGGGCAGCTGTAGTTCGACGCAGCGGAGGTATTCCTCAATTGCTTGAACCAGCTGGCGCTCAGGATCGCTGGCGGCCAGAGTTAGGCCGTCCGCCGTCACCGGAACCGGTGTATCAGATTTCATCGCGAATCCTCAACTCTCGGCGGATTTGTATTAGCGCTCGCGTCCAAAGATGTTTCACGCTGTCGACACTGCGTTGCATGCGCTCCGCAACCTGCCAAAATGCCAACTCCTCCACATGCCGCAATAGAATGACGTCGCGATAGTCCGGCGGTAACGCATCCAGAATATTTGCCAGCTGTAGCGCTTGATCTTTTTGCAAGGCCATTTCGCTGGGCGACGGTTGTTGACCAATCAAGTTCTGTTCGAAGGCCTGTGAAGATTGTTCCAGTTCCACCGCGAGTCGTTGTTCCAGTCGTGGATCGCGACATCGAGTCCCGTAGAATCGCTCCAGTTGCTCTGCCAGATTATGTGCCAGGATACCCCGCAGCCAGGCCGTTAACTCAGTGGCACTTTGCCCGCGAAAGGTGCCGAAATCTCGATGCGCGTCTAAGAGCGTCTCTTGAACCAAATCAGAATCGTCGACTTTTCCAGGCAAACGGTTTCTCAATTGATGGCGCGCCAATAGACGAAGATAAGTGCGATATGCGTCCAGCAAATGTCCTAATGCACGCTCATCGCCGGCGCGAGCAAGTGTGATCAGGGATCTTGGACCAGACTCTGGGGGGAAGGCCATAACACAATTCTCTATGATTAAAGGCAGCCTTAGCTCGTAATCGCGCCTTAAAAAATAAAGAAATACTTAAATGGCAAGCTAAATGGCATGCAAAGCCGTCCCTAAACTGCGTGATAACAAGCCATTGCGACGATAACGACACCGACCAGGCGCGCCCGGCTGGGCCGGTGTAAATCGCGGAACGTAGCCAACAGCGACGCAGCGACCAATCACCACCTGCTTACTTGGATTTAATGCGCTGCTGAATTTGGACGTCCTGCCGTGATCGTTAAATCAAATCCACCGACATGAGCGCGTAATTCTAAAGCCACTGCCTCATCGATCAGTTCTGCAATTCGGAATTCTGAAAAAAAGTCGTCTGCTGGGGCTGGTGACGACGGGGCGGGATTATACTCTACTTTGCCGGCGCGTCGGCGAAGTTCCCGAACGGACTTCGACCGACGCCTCCAAGCCCGCCCACCTTTTCAATGGATGGTTGGCCAGCTTCGCATCATGTGATGGAGTTGTAACCTTCGATAGCGCGGTATTGCCGCGGGCGTGCTGTTTAAGCTGCCGTCGCGCGTTGCAGCATTGGCATCTGAGTAGGAGTCGCCTGGAAGCACGATTCAGCTCGCGCACGATTCTGGAAATCATGTTCGCCGCCTCCATCGTGCTGAATATTGCGCCTACTGCGCCACCTCTGTCCCCGTCGTCGTTGCCCCTACAAGCTGGAGAATGCGGCGACGAAGGAACCGTTCCTCGTGGACACGGTCACGGGAGAGACATACTCGGCGGATACGTCACTCCGCCCTTGGTTTTGGAAGAAAGTGACAGAGCCGGTGAGGTAACTTGCGTGAACCAGCGTCCAACTTAATTCCGATGCCGAGTAGGGAGGCGAGCTTCCATGAACGAGAAGCGCGAAGTCAACTACATAGAGAAGGCAGACTCATCCCAAGCCCAGCAACCTTGCCGAACGGCTTGGCCAGTATGCGGAGGCAAGCTAATCGAGATTCGTGTCAAGCTCCAATATTCCTGCTGTCACACAATTTGTGAGACGTGTTGCGAAGGTGGCCGAGGAAAGCGCAATCTTGCGGATTGCGGTTTATTCAAACAATCCTTCCACGTATTCCACGAATTCGCGGATGGTCGTATACGCACATTTGAATCTCCCCCCAGGATCGATTGCCACATGCTCGATCCCATCCGCGATCGCTTGGGCCTCAATACTGCGCATTCCATCCAATAGCCGATTGTGGTCGCCAAACTGAATGGCACTCACCACGGACTTGTCGTTCCCCTCGGAGCGACTCCGAAAGAATCTCGCCAGCAGGTCCTCGTCGGTGATGAAAACAATTGCGGGCACGTCATCGACGTATACCGTTAGCAACTGCTTACCATCTTTGGATGTGGGGACGAAGCAAGGGTAGGTCAGAACGAATTCGTCGGACATGCGAGCGCCTTCGGCAAATGTTGGGCAACGCACAAATGCATTCTTCGAATCGTGGCTCACGTCGTAAGTCCATGCAGTTAGCCGCCCGAATCGAACGTGACGAGCCCGCAGACCACCTCGGCAGGCCTCGGACGGCATTTTGGTTGAATAAATCTCAGGTTTCAACCGGTTTATGGGAACCTCGGCGGCGTCATTGGTCTTTTCCTTTGTATTACGGCCGCACGTATTGACAGAAACGCTTAACGCATGCTTGCAGCCCAAGCCGCTGTGCCGCCGGAGCTGATTGCTACCGCCCCAAATGAACGGAGCTTGATCGAGCAGGCTCAACGCGACCCTGCTGCCATGACGCAGCTCTATCGGATGCATTGCGCCGCCATTCATGGTTACGTGTTGCGACGTGTCGGGAACGGTCACGACGCGGACGACCTTACGGCCGAGGTGTTTTTGGCGAAGGATTCCCCGCTCATTAGCGCGGGTCTAGGCAGGTTCGCAGCAGCGAACCTGCTTGCAACGCCAATGTCGACAGCAGACCTACACCTCAGTTACAAACCAAATCATTGAAGCGATTGAGCGAGGCCAAGCAAGTTTTTAAATGCCGTGGCATTTCCGTGGCAGTGCATTCTCTCCCATGAATTCGACTTCAGAGCGGATTAGTCGGGACATGAAGTAGACGCGGCTGGGAGCCCAACGATAAAATGGCGACCATTGCGAGCCTGGACCGGCTCCATGCTCAACCCAACTGGGAAGTCTCGATTTTCCGCTTTTGGTCCGCTGCGTTGACGACTGCCGAACCAAGTGGTCAACTGGAGCCGCCGATCAGAAACTGTAGTTGTTTGACGGTGGCCCGGTCAACGCAGTCGTCCGTCGCCAGCCACACGGAGAGCGTTTCATATGCGTTCGCTGAACACCGTTGCCGTTCTCATTGGCGTCGCGTTGATTTTGGGGTGTGGCGACCGGGTATCAACTCGATCGGAGCCAAGCCACCCGGTCTCGACGGGGGTCGTACTCAGCATTCCACCCAAGTTTGCGCCGGTCGAAGTCTCAATCAGGGACAAAAGTGGGTCCTGTACCACGTCATTTACACCGATGCCCATCGTATCGGGACGCAAACACAAGCATGGTAGCACGTGTGGACATCCAGGCACCGTAACGGAATTGTCATGGCAATACCTTGGAACCACAGACCAAGGTGATAAATACGAATTTGTGCGAACTTTTCCAGCGGGCGATCCCAACCGAACGACAACCAAGAAGGAAGTCATTTTCGCCGGGAAAGAACTTCTTCTATTCGACGATGAAGATTCAACAGTTCTGTTGCGTGCGGCAGCCAGCGAGGAACAATCGGTTGAACCCGAGCGACCCGTCAGGCAGTAATTGACATCAACGTACTCGGCGACCACCCGATTGAAAGACGCTGATGGAAAAATGCCGCCGGAGTCATGCCCCCATGGTCCGACGGCCCAGCAAGCGCGCTTGCTGTCCGCGACCCCCAAGAGCTAGGTCAGACTTCGACGACATTCGCAGTGGAAAGTCTCAGTCAATGCTGGCCGTTAAGCCGAGTGGTCACGTTGCTTTCGAGTGCAGAAGTTCAAACCCGTTTGACATCCCAGCCGCCGTCGGTCGCACCTAGTCGTGGACAGTGCGACCATCTACCTTGAAGATTAGCGTTGGCCACAATTTGACGCGAAACGATCGACCGAGCCGACGTCCTTTTCCATCTTCCACGGGGATGTGCCGGATCGACGGGTATCGCGAACGCAGCTCTGTCATCGTCGATTGAATAGCTTCGCAATGTGGACACCACGACGCGCCAAATTCAAGCACGACCGGCCCCGCCATTTGATCGACTTCGTCGCGCGTCGGTTCACTCATCATGCGTTCTCTGTGGCCATCCCGGAGCACTCCCTCAGCAACTTTGGGACACACACCTTCGCAGCTTGCCAGTGCTTCGGATGTCTATGGCACGGCTTTGCCATTCGCTTGCAGCGCCACCTCAATGTTGCCGCGGGTCGCCTTGGAGTACGGACAGATGGTGTGTGCTTTGGCGACGAGCGACTCGGCCTGCGCCTGATCGACGCCACTCAGGTCGGCGTTCAGCGTCACGTTCAGGAAATAACCGCTGTCATCCTTGTTGAGATTCACAGTGGCAGTCACCTTGATGTCGCTGGGCCTCAGGGAAATCTTGGCCAGCGCGCTAGCTGCCCCGATCGCGCCGCCGAAGCAGGCGGAATAGCCAGCCGCGAACAGCTGCTCCGGATTCGTGCCCGGGCCATTTGATCCGGGCGGGGAAAGATTCAGATTGATCTTGCCATCCGGGCTGGTAGCTTTGCCTTCGCGGCCGGCGGTGGCACTGGCGGTTTCCGACGCTAGAAACTGGCATGGATCGACTCCGTGAGTATACTTCTGAATGAAGGGCGTCATTTGGACAATTCTGACAGAGACCGGGTCGTCTTGGGAAGATCTGGCAATGGCCGTACGGATTAGATGATTGCTCTGGAGGACGCCTGCTCGTCGGCGGGCAACGCGGCGATCGACCGCTGAATCCGCCGGAGTTTCACGGCATGTTCCGGGTCGCGCGGTCCCACGACCGGCCGCGGCCGACGCCAGGCAAACTCCTGTCGCGCCAGGCCGCGGCGAACCGTTTCCGGACTGACGCGAATCTGTTGTTTTTCCCACAGCAGCAGGGCGAGCAACGCGCACGACCAACGCGTGCGAAAGAATCCGAAATCCTGCGGCGTCTTCGCCAGCAACCAGCGGACCGCGACGAGCAGCCAGGAAGCCACGACGACGGTGCGCGGTTCATTGCTCAACGCCTGCGTGACGCCGCCCGCCGACCAGGCTTTTTTCACCGTGCGGATCATCGTCGGACTGGCCAGCGTCGCCGCCCGAATCTCGCGATACGAGCGCCCCTGGTCCAACTGCAGCAAGATCAACGCCCGCCGCGCCTGCCGTGCCGCGCGATAGGTCGTCAAACACATCTTGCGTTCCCGCGTCGAAAGATGAAGATCACCATCCATGGCTTGGTCTCCGGGACTTGTGGTCGGTATGCACCCACAAACCTAGAACCAAGCCACCTTTCATTTCCAGATCAACTAAACCGCGAGGCGCTACACTCCTCACGAGGTTTTATTTAGCCCAACGAAGCGGAGCTAAACAACGGATGGCCGAGCAGTTAAGATAGTCGGATCGGTAGCAAACGCATTTAGCCGACCGAACGCACGGCAGTGGTCCGCATCGCCTACTTAGACGCTAGCTGCTGCAACTTCCCCGGTCCCATGAGGAGCTTTCCATGCGCCAGATTGTCTGGCTCGTCGCGTTCGTAGTGGCGATGACCGAACACGCCTCGGCAGATCAACCGGCCGTCGAGAAGTGGGCCGATCCGCGGTTGCCCGTCACGAGCAGCCTCGAATACTGGTTTGATGCAACGCGAACCAACGGAGAGGCACTAATGCCCCAAGATGGCAAGGTCGCCATTTGGCATGACGCCTCTGGTCACAGGCACCACCTGCAGCAGTCGAGCGTCGATGCGCAACCGGCTCGGTTACCAGTCGGCGATGTCGCGGTTGTTCGGTTTGACGGAGACAACGATGTTCTGCGATTTGTGCAGGCGGCAACCCAGCGAGATCAACTAACCGTGTTCGCGGTGGCAGCGCCGCGACGGAACCTCGGTGGATTTCGGGCATTGATGTCCCTCAATGCAGCGAACGAGCGGGACTTCGAGTCAGGACTGACCATCGATTTCGGTCCAACGCCGATGTCACAATTCACGAGTTTGAATGTCGAAGGACGCGGATTCGGCTCATGGCAGAACCTGCTATCGGGGGAACGAGCGAACGGCGAGCTCTACATTCTGGAAGTGGCGAGTTCAGCGGACAAGGTCAGCGTATGTATCGATGGGGCACCGACAGGAGAGCGGCCACGCGATCATCAGCCGATCAGTATTGCGGAACTCACCGCCGGGGCGCGATTTTACACGTTGGGTGGGGGTTCGCAGGAGGTTCAAGGGTATGGAGCCTGGGACGTGGCGGAAATACTCGTTTACGGGCGATCGCTGACACCGGAAGAGACGATCGCGGCCCGGAAGTACTTGAACGACAAGTACGCGAAGGTGCGACAGCTGCTGCCTCCTGATTTGGAGAGCGGATTCACGATGCTCGAGCCAGTGAAGAACCCGCCCCCGGTTCAAACTCTCTTGCCGGGCTTTTCCGTTCAGGAACTTCCGCTCGATCTCACGAACATCAATAACGTGCTCTATCGGCCCGATGGGACGTTGATGGCTCTGGCGTATAACGGCATGATCTGGAAGCTACGCGATACCGACGGCGATGGGCTCGAAGATCAGGCGGAGCTCTTCTGGGACAGCCACGGCGATCTTCGTTCTCCGATCGGTATGGATCTCACTCCACCCGGATACGTCCACGGTGATGGCGTCTTCGTCGTCGGTAAGACGCGCTGCGCCCTGATTGTCGATACGGACAACGATGACAAGGCTGATCGCGAGATCATCGTCGCCGACAACTGGAAGGAAAGTTTTCACCAGGTCGATGGATTGGGCGTGGCCTATGACAAACGAGATGGCAGCGTCTATTTCGGCCGGGGAACCTACAACTTTGCCGACCCACTGCTGAAGGACCCAGCGGGCAAGCCGCAGTACCGACTGACCGATGAAGGGGGCGCTATCCTGCGCGTTTCTCCCGATTTTAAGCAACGAGAAATCGTCGCTACGGGGATTCGCTTTCCCGTCGGCTTGCGATTCAACCGGCATGGTGACTTATTTGCGACGGACCAGGAAGGAGCCACCTGGGTTCCCAATGGTAACCCTTTGGATGAGCTGCTCCACATCCAGAAGGGGCGGCATTATGGATTTCCGGCCCAGGATCCGGTGCATGTGACCGGCGTGATCGACGAGCCCAGTGTGTTTGACTATTCGCCGCAACATCAGTCGACGTGCGGCTTCGCCTTCAACGATCCCGTCGTTGAGAACGGCAAGACGTTCGGTCCTCCGAACTGGGCAGGCGACGCATTGGTCACGGGAGAGTCACGTGGAAAACTCTACCGCACATCGCTCGTCAAGACGCCTGCTGGATACATTGCACAGACTCAGTTGTTTGCCTGCCTAAACATGCTGACGATCGATTGCTGCGTGGCCCCGGACGGCTCGTTGCGCGTGGCATGTCATAGCGGCGGGCCGGACTGGGGAAGCGGGCCGACCGGGAAGGGAAAGTTATTCAAGATCCGCTACGAAGACACCGAACACCCCCAACCGGCTGTTGTGTGGGCCAGCAGTCCCACGGAGGTACGAGTCGAATTCGATCGACCTGTCGAGCCGAAACTGCTGCAAGAGTCACTCAGTCAGATTCAGTTGACCGCTGGTCGTCACGTCCGAGCCGGCGACCGGTTTGAGTCGATCTGGCCCGGTTACGCAGTCGTGCAAGCACAGAAGCTGACCCCGCGTTACAACCTTCCGGTGCGGTCAGTGCAGTTGACTCCTGATCGGCGCACGCTGGTGTTGGCGACCGATCCGCATACCGCCGCGATGCAATATGCCCTCACCTTGCCTGCGATGGGGCGGCCGGCAACGGACACGCTTCCGGCCAACGAAGTCGTACAACATCGCGAAATCGACCTCGGCTTCGACCTGACAGGGTGCGAAGCAAATTGGACGCCCGCGAATGGCGAGCCACAGTGGACAGGCTGGATCCCGCATCCTGATTTAGAAGTGGCTCGTGCGTTCACGCGCGGCAGCGCCTTTCATGACCAACTGTGGACCGCGATGCAGCAGCCGGGCACATTGACTCTGCGGACCAAGGTTGACCTGTCGCTAATGCTGCATCCCGCGGTGCAACCTGGGTCACGCCCCGACTACGATTACCCACCTGAGATGGTTACCGTCTCGTGTCAATCAACCGGCGACCTCACACTCGTGTCGCCCGCCAGCGCTCCAAATACCGGCCCCAACGTGTCGTTTCAGCTGTCATCTGAGCAGGACCGCGTCGCGTTGCTGGAGTTGACTCTGAAGTCCGCCGGCGGCATGCCGACGTTACGGCTGAGCTTCACGACGGCCGAAGACGCCCGTCCTCGGGCGCTACCGCTGCGTCGCTTCCTGCTGCCTTGGTCCGAATCGAACGCTGTCAATCCTGGTAAAGACCAGCTAACGACCAGAATTGCTGAGCTAGATGGCGGGAGTTGGGCGCGGGGCCGTGCGATCTTCTTCGGGGGTCAGGCCAATTGCTCGGCTTGTCACGCGGTGCATGGACGTGGCAGCACACTCGGGCCTGACCTGTCAAATCTGATTCATCGCGACTATGCCTCCGTGCTGCGCGACATTACCACGCCGAGCTTTGCGATCAATCCAGACCACCTGGGATACAGCGTAGAACTAAAAGATGGTCGGGTACTCTCCGGCGTTGTAAACTCTCATGGGGAGCGGGTCCAAATCGGGAATAGTAAGGGAGAAATCACTGAAGTCGACCGCACCGAAATTCAGCAGCTCGAAGCCTCATTCATTTCCGTGATGCCGGAAGGAATGCCCGCGATTTTGGGTGCGGAACGGTTGCGCGATCTGTTGACATTTCTGCTCACCCGCACGCCTGCGATGCCCGACTACGGTCCGGGGGAGCCGCCACCGCCTCGTGCGCGGGCCGAGGTGCTGGCGATTCTGGCTGGAGCGCCAGATCCCCCACTGGCGACGCGATCCCTACGCGTCGTGCTGGTCAGCGGGCCGAAAGATCATGGGCCTGGTGAACACGACTATCCTGCTTGGCAGAATTCCTGGTCCGAGCTATTAGGCATCGCGGAAAACACGACGGTCGAAACGGCGGACACTTGGCCGTCCGCAGCACAACTCCAAGCCGCCGATGTCTTAGTGTTCTACCAGCAGGGGAGCTGGACGCCGGAGCGAGCCCGTGCGATGGACGAATTCTTGAATCGCGGAGGCGGTGCCGTCTACATTCACTATGCGGTCGACGGGGGCGCGGATGCACCAGGATTTGCGCAACGAATTGGCTTGGCCTGGCAGGGCGGGAGCTCGAAATTCCGCCATGGGCCATTGGAGCTCGGATTTGATACCGGCCACGATCATCCCATCGGT
>Ga0163153_10005924_pt1 | contig 14140 bp, 8 predicted proteins | sample OliLakLV19MP6IB1_FD_148629 | JGI IMG/M metagenome (GOLD analysis project Ga0163153, IMG submission 148629) | Freshwater microbial mat bacterial communities from Lake Vanda, McMurdo Dry Valleys, Antarctica - Oligotrophic Lake LV.19.MP6.IB-1 | ecosystem: Environmental > Aquatic > Freshwater > Lake... | reverse complement strand
GCCTGCGGCTGCGACGAGGCCGACTACATCGACCGGCTCATCGGTGCGGTGCTACGGGCCCGCCAAGCGGCCGGGTTCGTGCTGATTCGTTCGACGGTGGTCACGCAGCGCCTCGTCGCAGCCGCAGGCATTCCGGCCGTCGTGAGCGGCACGCTGCAACCGTCAATTACCAACTTGCCGAGCGTCGACCGCGATCAACGCCAGATCGGTCGCCTCATGGCCGAGCACCTGCTCGAGCGTCGCTGCGAGCGGTTCCTGGTGCTCATGCGAGAACGACTGGCGGCGGGCGATCACGCGATGCTCGACGGGGCGCTCGAGGTATTCGCCGCGGCCGGCATCGGTCTCGATCGAATCGTCATTCGCTGTCTTGCGACCGACCAGGAGGCCATCGCCGCCTCGGTCGCCGAGCAAATCGGGGCCACCCGCGGCCGGCTCGGGTGCCTGTGCCGGTCGGAGCCGCTGGCTCGCGGCGTGCTCTCAGCCGCCAAGTCGGCGAAGTGCGGCAAACGTCGCAAGCCGGCCATCATCGTGGCCGACGCCCTGACGAATGCGACGAACGACGATTTGTTCCCCTGCATCGAATCGACAATTTCGCCCCAGGAGTGGGGCGCCACGCTCGGCCGCGTGTTGGCCGCAACGGCCGATGGCCGCAAGCCCGATCCGTATCGACTGATCATTCCCGTGAGAGTTCGCCCGTAGTTGCCCAACAGCCTGTAACCGCCCGGAGATTCACCATGTTTACGCTCGCACGTACGTTCGTTCTCGGGTTGTCGATTGGAGCCCTGGCAGCCCCGGCCGTCGCCGCCGAGCCGATGCTCGAAAAGAGCGACCTGTTCACCGCCGGCACCGACGAATACGCGCTCTATCGGATCCCCGGCCTGGTCGTCACCGCCAAGGGAACGGTGCTCGCTTATTGCGAGGCCCGCCGGGTCGGCACCACCGATTGGGACACCATCGACATCATGCTCCGCCGCAGCACCGACGGCGGCAAAACCTGGAGCGCACGGCAAAAGATCTCCGACGTCCCGGGCCCGAAATCCAAAAACCCGGTGGCGCTCGCCCAGAAGCTCGGTAAACCCGACGACGTTACCTACAACAACGCCGTGGCCTTCGCCGACGCCGACGGCACCGTGCACCTGCTCTATTGCCTGGAATACGCCCGTTGCTTCTACATTCGCAGCTCCGACGACGGCGTCACCTGGACCAAGCCCACGGAAATCACCGGGGCCTTCGAGGCCTTCAAGTCCGACTACGATTGGAAGGTACTGGCGACCGGTCCGGCGCACGGCATTCAACTGCAACGCGGCGAAAAGAAGGGACGGCTCGTCGTCCCGGTCTGGCTCTCGACCGGCACCGGCGGCCACGCCCATCGCCCCAGCGTAACGACCACTATCTACAGCGACGACGCCGGCCGCACTTGGCACCGGGGCGACATCGCCGTGCCGAACACCGAGGAGTGGATCAACCCGAACGAGACGGTCATCGTCGAACTGGCGGACGGCCGCGTGATGCTGAACTGCCGCAGCGAATCGAAAACGCATCGCCGGCTGGTGACCGTGAGCCCCGACGGCGCAACCGGCTGGTCGAAGCCCGCCTTCGACGCCGCCCTGCTCGAGCCGATTTGCATGGGGAGCATCATCCGCGTTTCGGCCCGGCCCGAGGCGGCGAAGAACCGAATTGTGTTCGCCAACCCGCACAATCTCGATCGGGCCGACGGCAAGCTCGAAGATGGCAAGACCCGCGATCGCAAGAACATCGCCGTCAAGCTCAGCTACGACGAAGGCAAAACCTGGGCGGCCGACAAAGTGCTCGACGCCGGCTACTCGGCCTACAGCGATTTAGCGGTGCTCCCCGACGGCACGATCCTCTGCCTCTACGAGCGAGGCCGCGACACCGACGCCGACAAAAAGAAACCGACCAGCTACGCCTACCTGACGCTAGCCCGCTTCAACCTGGCCTGGTTGACCGACGGCAAGGACAAGTAGGGTGTCAAAATCGAAAAGTGAAAGAGCGGGAGAACCGAACATGAAATTCGCGGTCTGCGGCATTGCCGCAATACTGTCGATTGCCTTGGCGAGCACCGCAGTCGCCGTCGAGCCTCTGCTTGAAGATAGCGAACTCTGGACCGCCGGTAACGACGGTTACCACACTTACCGGATCCCCTCGCTCTTGGTCACGGCCAAGGGTTCGGTGCTGGCGTTTTGCGAAGGGCGCAAGACGGCCGGCGGCGATCACGGCGATTTGGACCTGCTCGTCAAGCGCAGCACCGACGGCGGCCGCACCTGGTCGCCGCAGGCGATCGTCTACGAAGAGGGAGACACGGCGAAGATCACCATCGGCAATCCCTGCCCCGTAGTCGACCGCGCAACCGGCACGATCTGGCTGCCTTTCTGCCGCGACAACAAACATGTGCTGATCACCAAGAGTGACGACGACGGCCTGACCTGGACGAAGCCGCGCGACCTCACGGCCGACGTCGTCGGCAAGGATTGGGTCTGGGTGGCGACGGGGCCGGGCGTCGGCATCCAGCTCGAGCAAGGCACGCACAAAGGCCGGCTCGTCATTCCCTGCGACCATCGGCGAACGCTCGCCGACAAATCGGCCGAGTGGAACTCGCACATGATGTTCAGCGACGACCAAGGCGAAACCTGGCAGATCGGTAAGCCCATTCAACCGGGCGGCAACGAGTGCCAGGTCGTCGAACGACTGAACGGCTCGCTACTGGTGAACACACGCATGCAAGGAGGGTTTCAGGGCCTCCGCGGACTGGCGACAAGCAGCGACGGCGGCGTTACTTGGACGGAGATCATTCACAAGAAGTCGCTGCCGTGTCCGAAGTGCCAAGGAAGCATGACTCGCTGGATGAGCGGCGAGGGGAAAGTAGACGGCCCGCTGCTCTCGAGCAATCCATTTCCGCATCCGAACGACGACGGCACGCCCGGTACGAGCCGCGTCCGCCTGACACTTCGCACCAGCGTCGACGAAGGACGGACCTGGTTTGGCGATCGTGAACTCTACCCACACAAAGCGGCCTACTCTTGCCTGGCGCAACTCGACGACGACACTTTTTTGTGTCTTTACGAAGGAGGCCAACGGAGCGCCTATGCCGCATTGCGGTTGGCGCGGTTCAACGTCGAGTGGTTTAGCAACAAAAGTCCGTACGAATGCGACGTGTTAGTTTACGGCGGCACGTCCGGGGGCGTCGCGGCGGCCGTGCAGGCGGCCCGCATGGGAAAACGGGTGATCCTACTCGAACCCGGCCGGCACTTGGGCGGCATGACGGCGGGCGGTCTGAGCGCCGTCGATATCGGCGACCCGCGCAGCGTCGGCGGCTTCGCCCGCGAGTATTTCACGAAACTCGTCGCGCGCTACGGCAAGAAGCTCGAGTGGGACCAACCCTTCAAGAGTACCGGAGGGCCGGCGACCGGCGGCGCCTACGCCATCGAGCCCCACACGGCCGAAGAACTGTTCGTCGAGTTGGCGAAAGAAGCCGGCATGCGGGTGTTCTACGACGCCCGACTGCAGAACGTCGACAAGCAAGGGCCGCACATCACGAAGCTGTGGACCGACGACGGCCGTTCGTATGTCGCAAAAATGTTCATCGACGCGACCTACGAAGGCGACTTGATGTCCGAGGCGGGCGTCCGTTACACGCTCCGCCGTGAAGGGAACGCCAAATACGGCGAATCGTACAACGGCATCTACTACGACCCCAAGTACGAGCCCCGCAAGAACCACAAGCTTCCGGGCCCCAACGGCCGAGTTCCCGGCGGCCAAGGTGTTTGGGACCGCGACTTTCCGCTCGATCCCTACGTGGTGCCCGGCAACCCGAAAAGCGGCAAGTTGCCGCTGCTCAACTATGGCGACCCCGGCAAGCCGGGCGAACCGGCCGACGGCGTGCAGGCCTACTGCTTTCGCCTCTGCCTGACGACGGCCGACAACCGCCTGCCGATCGCACCGCCGCCCGACTACGACCCCAAGCGTTACGAGTTGGTCGCCCGCTTCCTCGCCGCCTGCCAAGAAATCGGCGACGACGTCGACCTGCGGTGGTTCTCCAAGTACGACCCGTTGCCGAACCAGAAATGGGATTTCAACACGGCCACCTTCGGCGGCAACCTGCCGGGCGCAAGCCACGCCTGGCCCGAGGCAAGCTACCAGCGCCGCCGCGAGATCGCCCGCGACCATGAGAACTACCACCGCGGCCTGTTGCACTTTTTGGCGACCGACGAGCGAGTGCCCGAGAAGGTCCGCAACGAGATGAAGCGGTTCGGCCTGCCACGCGACGAGTTCACCGACAACGGCGGCTGGCCCCACCAGATCTATGTCCGCGAAGCGCGACGCATGGTGAGCGACTTGGTGCTCACCGAGCACCACACGTTTGGCCGCCAGGTTGCCCCGAACTCGATCGCCCTAGGCTCCTACGGCACCGACACGCACGAGATCCGCCGTATCGTGAAGGACGGCCAGGTCATCCGCGAAGGAAAAACGGCAGGCGGCCGCGGCGGCTTCGGCCCCTACCAAATCGGCTACGGTGCCATCGTCCCCAAGGCCGCGGAGTGCGACAATTTGTTCGTCACGTTCGCGCTTTCCGCCAGTCACACGGCCTTCTCGAGCATCCGGATGGAGCCGGTCCTCATGTGCACCAGCCAATCGGCGGCCACAGCCGCTTGCCTGGCGATTGACGCCGGCGTGACGGCGCAAAAAGTCGAATACGCGACGCTCCGCAAGCGCCTGGAGTCCGACGGCCAGATCCTGGAGTGGAAACACGCGAAGTAGGGCGGGTCGAGCGGCGAACCGATTCACCATCGCGCCGTCACATAAAGCCGCGCTGACCCGCCGTTCGCGGGCGCTCGCATGATCGTCCAGACAGCTATCAGTCCCCAACCGCTCCCGTCCCACCAGCTTCATAAAACCGCGCGTCGCGGCCGCAAACCGCCCCCCGTTCGGACGACCAAACCACCGTCCGCACCTTCGGCAGCACGGCCCTACTCAACGTTCGCCCGACAACCGTGAATTTCCGGCCGGCAACTTTGTTTCGCATTGCATTGCGGCGCAGGTCGGGCACAATCGCGATTGCGCGCCGGTCGGCGCCGCGCTCCGGCCGCGCACGTAGACCGTTTCCCTTTTGCTATGGAGCCGCGCTGATGCCTCCCGTCGATGAAGACCAACTCGCCCCCCTTGGTGAAAAAACGACCAAGTTCTTGGAAGACTGCAAGAAGGGGAAGTCGCGCCGCTTCTTGATGGTTTGCAAAGGGCCGAAGGTCGTGTTCCTGTCGGTGAAGAAGAAGCCGGTCAAGAAGGGCGAACTGAACGACGCCAAGAAAGACGGCTACAAAGGCGACGCGTATTTCGGCGTGATCACCGGCAAGGGAATGGATATCGTTTTCAACCTGTCGCAGTCCGACGGCTACGATAAGGCGCCGGTCAAGGACAATGTGCTCCGCGAGTTCCTGGAAGAACATGCGCAGCTGAAGTTCAAGCCGACCTTCGGCATCGTCGCGACGCCGCCGGCCGTCGCATTTGACGAAGAAGATTTGCAGCATCCGCTGATCGCGCGTTTCATGAAAATGGACGAAGCGATCGTGAACGCGCTCGACGCCGGCCCTACGGAAGCGCAGGTCCAATCGATCACCTCCCTGGTCTCGGAAATTCGCGACCAACTCCAAGAGGGCGAATTCAACGACGCCGAAAAGAAGATCAACACGCTGGAGCAAACGCTCAAAAGCCTGACGCCGAACATGGCGGCCGCCCCCGGCCCGTCGGCGGCCGAGCTGGCGATGACGTTTGCGAGCCGGCTGAAGGTGCTGAGGCCCGACATCGACCTGGTCCTGGCCGGAGGTTTGGCGTCGAGCCAGGCACTGAAGGCGCTCGTTGGCGAGGCGGCCACGGCCGGTCGCGACAAGAACTTCGCCAAGGGGCTCGAACTGCTGGACGAAATCGGACCGCTCGTGCAGCAGGGATCGAAAGAGCTGGAAGAACGCGGACCTCAGCCGGAAGACTTGGGCGCCGCCTTCAACAACCGACTCAAGGCGCTGCTTCCCAAAATCAAAGATGCGGCCGGCCGCGGCGGCAACGCCGCGCAGCAAATTCCGCAACTCGCCGCGCAGGCCGGCAATGCCGCCCAGCAGAAGCAATTTGCCCAAGCCAACACGCTGCTCGATCAGGTCCAAGCGATCTTGGGTCAAATGCCGGACGACACGCGCACCCTGAACCCGCAATTCGCTCAGAAGTGGGAAGAAGCGAAAGCGGCCTGGAACGACGCGATCGATATCGTGAACGCGCAGTTCGAACGGCTGCGGGTCGCGCTGCTGAAGGAAGACGACGACGAGCTGAAAAAGATCGCCGAGTTCAGCCTGAACGCCGTGACGGGCGACCATCGCGTGCCGCTCCAGGCCGCCATAGTCGACGTCGATCGGGCCGCGAACGACAAGAAAGGAGGCCCGATCGCCGACGCGCGGGCGCTCATCGAAGAGTTCGGCGACCACATCGAAACCGACGATCAAGTCGAAGCGTGCGACGACAACCCGTTTGAAGTGACGGTGACCATTCGCGAGACGCTGGAGCCGGCGCTCAAGAAGATGGACCAAACGTTGGCCGCGGCGTTCGGCCCGTAAGAGCCGGCCGTCACCCCGTCGCCTGATTTGCAATCACTCTTCCCCTGAAAAAAGATAAGCCATGAGCAAGACCGCCAAGATCAAGAAGTTTAAGGTCGCTTTTCTCAAGCCGAAGCAGACCAACAAGAAGATGGTGAAGATCAAGACCGACATCGAAAAGGCCGTGAAGACCTTGAAGAAGGGGCACGACGACGATGTCGAAAAGAAGCTCGTCGAGTTGTCGCAGGTTCTTAGCGATCAAGACGAGGACTACATGAAGGAGCTGATCCAGTACAAGCTGGTGAAGCATTGGGACGAACCGGAAGAACTCAAGTTTTGGATGTCCAAATGCAGCACGCCCGAGACGAATGTCGAGATCGTCGAGAAAATGCTGTCCGACAAGCCGAACAAGGACATGGTCGTCGATTGTTGGAATCGGATGCGAGGGCAACACGAAATCGCCGATCTTTGCTACGCACTGTTTCCGGCGGCGGTCGAAGATGAGATGGTCAAGGTGATGCTCACCGGGGCCAATGCGCACATGCCGAAAGGCCTCGAGTCGAAACTGGCGAGACGCGTGTTTGAGGAAGGAAACGGCGACAAGCTGAATAGCTTCTTCAAATCGAATCTTGCCCCCGACGACGTCGAAGCGATGGCCAAAAAGAAGCCCGATGACTTCATCAAGGTCTTCGTCAAAGGACAGACCGTCGATACGAAAATGAGGTTTCTCGGCGATCCCAAGATACGCCAGGCGCTCGAAGCCGGCGGCACCGAATGGACGGAGCTGGCCAAAACGACGCCTCTGCTGCCGTTTCTGGATAAAGCGAAGAAGCGCGAGCTTCCGGCGCCGAACAAAGAGGCCGCCGTCATCAACTCGTTGTTCGCCGAAGTGCTCGCCCCCGACGGAGTTCTCGGGCTGACCTATTACACCAACTCGCTCACTCCGGTGCCGAACATGCTGGCGTCGAAGCGTGAGGACCAGGTCAAGGCGGTGACGGACCGCAAGGAAGGGATCAAGGAGTCGATCAAGTTGGAAAAGGAAACGAAGAAGAAAAAAGGGGACACGAGCGAGGTCGGCACGGACCAGCTTGACGCTCACCCCGACGGCCCCGGCACGCAGTGCGACGTGCTCGTCAGCCTGATGACGACGCTGATCGGCTCGACGCTCGGGCCCGGCGTGACGTGCAAGCACAAAGTCTTCAAAGGGATGGTGCTCACCGACAAGATGTCGAAGTTCCCCGGCGGGCTGCTCTCCTCGACCTTCGGCGGCAACGTGTTCGACGATTCCGACACGCTCACCGGGCAGGTGCTCTTCACCGGCGGCGCCGACGACGGCGTTTCCAATGCCCACACGATCTTGGAAGTCAACGGCATGCAGTACGACGCCGTGCTCGGAACTTCCGGGAAAGACTTGAGCCACACGGTCGTCGACGAGTATCCGGCCTGGGACAAGACGGGCTACTTGTCGGTTGCCGACAAAAAACCGATCCGCGTGTCGAAGTCGACGAAGACTGCCTACTGGATTATCAACGAGCCGGGGCTGAAAGCGGCGGCCAACAAACACGGCTTCGGCACGGCCTATCGGATGACGAACAACCCGATGAAGTACGTCAAGGCGGTCAAGGCGAAAGACAGCCTGCCGACCGACTCGGGAGAAGCGAAGGGATCCGAATCGGAAGGGGGATCGGAAGAAGGACATTCCGAATCGGACGATAAGTAATTAGTTCGGCAGGCGTAGGGCGGGTCGAGCGGCGAATTGATTCGCCATCAATTGCAACGACGGATGCCGCGCTGACCCGCCGTTCGCGGGCGCTCGCATAATTATTCGGGCTACTATCAAACCCGCAGTGGAGTTGAGTCGGCCCCGGCATTAAGCCGGCGATCAAGCTTCACGTAGGGCGGGTCGAGCGGCGAGTAGATCATCCACACCGTAACATCCGACGCCGCGCTGACCCGCCGTTCGCGGCCCTACTCAACGTTCGCCGGATGCACGGGTCCGCCCGTCGACGACCGTGCGCACCACTTCAATATCCTAAATGCGGCTCGGCTCGACCGTGTGCGGATCGTCCGCCGGCAGCACGAAGTCGGCCAGTTTGCCGAGCGTGATCGAGCCTTTGCTCCGTTCTTCCAGCGAGGCATGCGCCGTTCAGGGTGCTGATCCGCAGCGCCTCGGCGACGGTAACTTTCTGGTTTGCTTGATGAAGTGACGCGCCGAGGCCCCTTGCACCGAGCCCGAGCGGACGCACATGCCACGAGCCCCAGGCGACTTGACGCAACTCCGAGCCGCCGGAGAGGGTCACTCCCCCACCCCCCCCGATAGGCCGCCTGGAGTAAGCGATCGGAAGCCGGGGCTTATCAAATCGGCTCAAAGCGTCGCTTCTTGCCCGCAATGCCCTTCCCGTAAGCTTACAGTTTTGTAAGATTCCAAGCCCGCTGACCAATTTTGGCCAACACCTCCTGAAGGTGACTGGCCATCCCCGACCATTCCGAATCCGCCCGCAACCATGCCCAGCGCAAAACCTTTCTCCCCCACCACCCTGCCTCACGATATCACGGCCGGGTTAGTCGTCTTTCTCGTCGCCTTGCCCCTTTGCCTGGGCGTGGCTCTCGCTTCCGGCGCGCCGTTGATCTCGGGACTCGTTGCCGGCATCGTCGGCGGCATCATCGTCGGCGTACTCAGCGGATCGCATTCAAGCGTCAGCGGTCCGGCGGCCGGCCTGACCGCGGTGGTCGCCGCGCAAATCATCGGGCTCGGATCGTTCAACGCATTTCTCCTCGCGGTCATCATTGCCGGACTGATTCAACTGGTGCTCGGCTCGCTGAAAACCGGGTTTCTGTCCGAATTCATTCCTTCCAGCGTCATCAAGGGATTGCTCGCCGCCATCGGCGTGATTCTCGTGCTCAAGCAGATTCCGCACGTTTTCGGGCACGATGCCGATCCCGAAGGGGATATGTCGTTCACCCAGCCCGACCACGAGAACACGTTCACGGAAATCGCCGCGATTCTTTCCGATTTTCATCTGGGGGCGGCGGTGGTCGGCGTGACGTCGGTCATGCTGCTATTCCTGTGGAACAAGAATCGGCGGTTGAACAAGTCGGTCATTCCCGCGCCGTTGGTGGTCGTTCTGTTCGGCGTGGCGGCGAACTTGCTCTTTCGGCAATGGGGAGCGGGGTGGGCGATCGGTTCGAGCCATTTGGTGCAGGTCCCGATCGCCGACGACCTCCCGGCATTTTTCGGACTGCTGCACGCGCCCGACTTCTCCCAGTGGAAAAACCCCGCCGTCTACACGGCGGGCCTGACGATCGCACTGGTGGCCTCGCTCGAAACCTTGTTGAACTTGGAAGCGATCGACAAGATCGATCCGCGGCAACGAACCTCCCCGTCAAATCGAGAGCTCTGCGCGCAAGGGGTCGGCAACGTCGTGGCCGGGCTGCTCGGCGGCATTCCGATCACTTCCGTGATCGTTCGTAGTTCGGTCAACATCAACGCCGGAGGTCGCACCAAGGCCGCGGCGATTATCCACGGTTTGCTGCTCTTGGTTTGCGTCTTGTTGCTGCCGGCCTATCTGAACCTCATCCCGCTTTCCTGCCTGGCGGCCATCCTCCTGGTGACCGGAGTCAAGCTCGCCGGCCCGAAGCTGGTCAAGCAAATGTGGAACGACGGCCGTTACCAATTCGCGCCGTTTGCCGTCACCGTCGTCGCGATCGTAGTCACCGACTTGCTGATCGGCGTCCTCATCGGATTGGCAGTCAGCCTCGGTTTCATTCTCAATAGCAACTTGCGGCGGCCGATCCGCCGGTTCGTCGAGAAACATCTCGGCGGCAACGTCATGCACATCGAGCTGGCGAACCAAGTCAGTTTCTTGAATCGGGCCGCGCTCGCCAGCGCGCTCGATGCGATTCCGCTCGGCGGCCAACTCTTGCTCGACGCTTCGAACACGGACTACATCGATCCGGACGTGCTCGATCTGATCCGACACTACAAGGAACGAACGGCCCCGGCCCGGAAAATCGAAGTCAGCATGACCGGCTTCCGTTCGAAGTACCATTTGGAAGATCGGATTCAATACGTCGACTATTCAACTCGCGAATTGCAGGCCTCGTTGACGCCGGTACAGGTGATTCAACTGCTGAAAGAAGGGCACGAGCGGTTCAAAAACGGCCGTCGCCTGACTCGCGACATGGGTCGTCAGGTGAACGCCACGGCGCAAGGTCAGCATCCGCTGGCCGTCGTGCTTAGCTGCATGGATTCGCGGTCGTCGGCCGAGTTGATCTTCGACGCGGGCGTCGGCGATTTGTTCAGCGTGCGGGTCGCCGGAAACATCATTAGCCGCAAGGTGCTCGGTAGCCTCGAATACGGTTGCGCGGTCGCGGGCGCGAAACTCATCTTGGTGATGGGACACACCCGCTGCGGAGCGGTAACCGCCGCCGTACGCCTGGCGTGCGAATCGGGGCCGATCGCCGAAATGGAAGAAAGTCGCAATATCGAGCAGATCGTGCACGAGATCCAAAAATCGATCGATTTCAAAGCCTGCGGAAATTTCAGCCGCCTCACGGCCGAGCGGCAAGACGACGTCATCAATGAGATCGCCCGCGTGAACGTCATGCGAATGGTGGAACAAATCCGCGAGCAAAGCCCCACGATCGGCCGGTTGGTGCGGCAGAACCGCGTCGCGGTCGTCGGCGCGATGTACGACGTCGTCACCGGCAACATCACGTTCATGGCGGCGAGCGAATTCGATCGGCTCTCCGACGTGGGAACCGTCGACTCCGCGACCTGAGTCTCTCTTTACCTCCGGCTTCGCCCTGCCTCTGCGGTGAAACCCCTTTCTCCATCGGCGTTTCAAACCCTCTCCGTCGATCCGCCTTGTTTGGAAGTTGGGTATTGCGCCGACCATGCGGCAATCCAGTTTTCAACTGGCTACTGGCTACTGGCTACTGACGACTGGCTACTATTCCCTACTTCAGCGGCACGGCGTTCTGCTTGATATATTCCTCCACCGCATCGGGCTTGTCCTGTCCGCCGATGTGATGGAACGCCTCGGCATACTTCACGCCGTACTTCTTCCCCAGCTCGCGGCTCCGGGCGAGCGTGAAATGTTCGATGAATTTGCGATCGGCCGTCTCGTCGTCGCTCCCCAGTAGCGGCAGCCGCCGGCCGCTCTTCGCCAGTTCGGCCCGCAATTGCGAGCCGTGCGAGCCGGCCGGCCCCTTCTGGCGATTGGCCCGATTGCAATCGATCATCTGTTCGACGAAGTCGCTCACGTCGACCACGCGCGTCACCTCGGGGCGGCGCGCGTAGTAGTACTTCTCGCGCACGGTGTGCACTTCCAGGCCCGCCTCGAGTTGCTCCGGGTAATCGTGCTTGCGGCCGGCCATCCAGCAAGCGGCTTCGAGGCCGCGCGCCGTCTGATAGTGGTCCGGGTTTTCTTCGTCGTGCGCCCAGGGGTCCCAACACACCACCGTGTCGACCTTCAGCAGGCGTATCACGAAAATCAGCCGGCAGATCAGTTCGTTCAGCGGGACGTCTCCCATCCGATGGTTGGGATAATTCAGATCGAACGTCTTCTTGAGCCCCAGCACCCGCGCCACTTCGGCATTGTCGCGCTGGTTGCCCAGCACGTGGTCGCCGATCGTGCCGGGGGTTCCGAGTCCGGGGGCGTCTCCCATGTCGTCATTCGTGGCCCGGAGCAGGTAGCCGGTGTACCCTTCCTTCACGAGCTTGGCGACAATACCCGGACACATCAGCGGAACGTCGTCGCTGTGTGCCTGCACGGCGAGCAACACCTTCCCCTTGTGCGGCGTCCCTTCGAGGGCCCGCTCAAAGAACGGTTCCGACTTCTCTTCGGCCGCCCTCAAAATCGAAGGCCCCATCGACGAACCGAACAAAGCCGAGCAAGCCAGAGCCCGGCGGAGCAGTGTGCGGCGCGTGAGTATCGAAGCGCGGTCAAGCATGGCGGCGTTTCCCAGTTGAGGGTTTCGCGAATCGTGCGACCCGGAACGACTCCAGGCACCGTTCGGCCCCCATCATAACGGCCGCTCCGCCTCGCGTGTCGTTCCGAAAAATCGCCTCAACAGATATTGCCGCTCACCAACCGCATCGGGACATAATCGCAATCGACACGAAACGGTATCTGGCGATCATAGGCCAACGCCGCGGCTCCCAGCAGCGGGATCGAGAGAAATCCGTCCCAGTCGCAGCTTAGTTCCTCAGTCGAGGTCCAATACTCCTTGTGACACTCCGCGGCACGGACAATCGATTCCGCAAATTGAGGGTCCTTACTCAATGCATAGAGCACGCAACCATCGAAATACGCTTGTCGCGTTCGAATCCAAGGTCGGCAGCGTCAGCGACAGAGGTTCCCCGTCGCCCAAGGGAACGGTCGCCGTCAAATCGGGAGAGCTTGCCAAAGCGAAGAAAGCGGCATGAGCCTGGGAGGCCAGTTTCAACGCGCCCCAAATATCCTGTGATTCGGGGGAGAGAACTGCTCTGCAATTTGCTACGGTCGTAGCTGCATGCATGAAATAGGTCAGATTTCTCGGAAGCAGTGGAACGTTCGCGAGGCCCAGATCCAACAGTTTTTGCGCCGATTCGCATCGCCGCTGAACTGCCGACAAGTCAATCGATGGTCTGGTGATTCTCATCTTTCAGCCCCCCGTTTTCCGCGAGGCGAAAACGGGCTTCCGCTTGCAGCACCGCCAGAAGATTGTTGGCTTCGATGTAAGCCTCGTACTCGGCCCGCTCCGCGTCCGACAATTCGCCTTCCGACGCCTTCGCCGCCAAAACGTCTGCGCGCTGGGCCAGCGTTGGATCGCCTTGCAACTCCGCCAGCCGGCGCGTTTGATCCTGCGTAAGCAGTGCGAAGATCGGGGCGGTCCCCCGATGGAACGCTTGATTGGAGTCGTTACCGATGCTCATTCCACTAGCCTAACACAGGCCGATCGTCGCGGTCAGAGTATTGGCCGCATATGCCGTGAAAAACTTCCGACTCGCAACGGTTCCCGCCCTGGGTGTTCATCAGTCGAGGGCCTTCAGTCTGAAGCGATCCAGGACTACCGCCTGAGACCCTCGACAGTCGCCCTTCCCGGCGACCGAAGCCGGCGAGTCGGCGCGGAAAGTCAATTACGCACGGCCCCGCGAGCGATTAAAATTCGGCGGCCGGCTCGTCGAGTGGAAACACCGTAAGCAGAGAGTTCGCACCTTGATACCAATTCGAAAGTTTGCCCTCGCCTCCGTGTTGGTCGTCGCCGCTGCGACCCTCCCCGCCTCGACCGGTCCCCAGCCGGCCCAGGCCGTGCCGCCCGAAATCCTCGACCTTTCAATGCAGCCGCCCGAGATCATCACTTCGCCAGGGCCGGAGTATTCCGATGCCAAGCGCGATTACGCAATGGTCATCGGCGCCGACCGCACCCGCGGCGGCCGCATCTGGGCCGCCTGGGTTGCCGGAGGCGATAGCGAAAAGGGCTACTTCGTCGCCGCCACCAGCGACGATGATGGTAAGTCGTGGTCGGCACCCCGCCTCGTGATCAATCCCCCGGAAGCCCCC
>Ga0163153_10005922_pt1 | contig 14141 bp, 13 predicted proteins | sample OliLakLV19MP6IB1_FD_148629 | JGI IMG/M metagenome (GOLD analysis project Ga0163153, IMG submission 148629) | Freshwater microbial mat bacterial communities from Lake Vanda, McMurdo Dry Valleys, Antarctica - Oligotrophic Lake LV.19.MP6.IB-1 | ecosystem: Environmental > Aquatic > Freshwater >... | reverse complement strand
CGGAATGCACGGCAGCGGCAAGAGCACCGCGCTCCGCATCCTCACCGGCCTCATCGATCCCTCGCCGGCGCCGCTCCGTGCCGAGCCTCGCGATACCGAGCAATGGTCCGTGATGGCGCACGATAGTTGGTGTGTCCCGCTCGACAATATTTCGTCGATTCCCTCCTGGCTCAGCGACGCCATGTGCAAGGCGGTCACGGGCGACGCCCTGGTTCGCCGCAAGCTCAACACCGACTGCGACCTCACCATCCTCGAGTTCCGCCGCGTCATCGCCCTCTCCAGCATCGACCCCGGTTCGCTCCAAGGCGATCTGGCGGATAGGTTGCTCGTCGTCGAGCTCGAGCCCATCGACGAGCATCGCCGCCAATCCGAATCGCAGTTGCTCGAAACGTTCGAGCGGCTAAAGCCGCAAATTTTGGGCGCCCTGCTCCAAGAGGTCTCCGAGGTCCTCCGGCTCCTCCCGCACGTAAATCCGAAGCGCCTCCCCCGGTTGGCCGACTTCGGCCGAATCCTAGCCGCCCTATCGGTACCCAATGTAGCGACGGCTGTCCCCAGCGGTCCGTCCGCCTGCAATGTAGCGACCGCTGTCCCCAGCGGCCCATTTCCCACTCTAACTCTAACGTCTAACTCTAATTCTAGCTCCCTGGGTGCCAGTGCTCCGCCGACCGAAGAGCAGGAGCAAGAAGCGCGCAACACTTCGGGACACACCGAAATACCAAACACAAAACACCAAACACTCCCCCTCAGCCTCTCCACCCGTTCGCCTCTCAGCCTCTCTATCTCTCCCCCTTCCTCCCTGGACAAGTCGGACAAGTCGGACGAGTCGGACGAGTCGGACAAGTCGGACGAGTCGGACGAGTCGGACGAGTCGGACGAGTCGGACGAGTCGGACGACTTTTCCCGGCCCCCGAAAATCACAACCGCGCCGGACAAGTTGGACCAACCCCCTCAGTCTCGCGATCAACACGAAACACCAAACACAAAACACCAAACACTGAATAATCTCGACTCCGAATCTCCGATCCTAGCCGCATACTTCGATCAGAACCGCCGCTTAGCGGCCGACGTAATTGAAAGCGATACGTTTGGCGAGGCCCTCCTGCAGTTCGTCTATTCACGAGGAACTTGGGAAGGCACGGCCGCGGAGTTGCTCATCGAGGTCGATGCGAAGAGGCTGGGGCGCGACAGTCCCAAAACATCGAATGCCGTCGGTTGCCGTCTGAAGCGTCTCGCCCCCACCCTCTCGGCGACGGGTATTTCGGTCGAGCAGTGGCGCGACTCCGGTTCCACCCGCACCCGCCGAATCCGCCTACAAAGTAGTCTCCTCGCTCTGTCAAGCTGACATCGGATCCGAAAACATCGCACTAGAAGTCCTGAATTGGCATGTTGAAAGTCCGGTCATGGCCCCTGAGCAAAGTCGATTTTGAGCTTGTCGAAGGGCCGGCACTCCAATAAGCGAAGAGCCCGAAATCATGATCAACGCTTTGCGGACCGTGCCGAGTTTTGCGAGTGTCTCCGCGCCGAGGGATTGGAGCCGCCTGGGACGGCACGACGGGGCGCGATCGGGGTCAAGTTCGACTGGCCGCCGCGAGGGCGGGTTGAGCAGTGGCGTGAAGGATCCTCGCTTCGAGTTGCAGAGTGAGACCTGTCCATTTTCTGGATCGAAGCTTTCCGAGTTGCGAGATCGATCCCCGAGCTACGCGGTGCCGAATATGGACGGGTCAACGCCCTCTCGGGTATACTGCCGAAGTCATGGCTAAGCTATTGCCTGGACACGACTTGAAGCCTGCGTTTGATTGGGATGGAATGAGTGAGCTTTATGGCGCGTTCGGATCTGCTACTTCCTGGCCAAGGCGGGCACCGCTGGCGATCAAGTGCAATTTCGCAAAACCCTCGAAGCGATAGTCGCTGAGGAAAAGGCGAAGAAGCACGACCTTTTGGCGAATCAGCTATCACAGTTTCTTCGCGTGAACGGCACTCATCTGGCCCCGGAGGCCAAAGTCACGACTTCCTCGATTCATGACTTGTTCTTCGAATTGACACCGCGGCGAACGCTTGGCGAACTAGTTCTTCCTGAGCCGGTCGCGGCCGCCTGTCAGGAACTCATTGAAGAACAGTCGCGACGAGAGATCCTGCGGTCGCATAACCTCGCGCCGAGGCATCGTATTCTGCTTGCCGGACCTCCCGGAAACGGCAAAACAACGGTCGCCGAGGCTATCGCCAGTGGATTGATGGTACCGCTTGTCGTTGCCCGATATGACGGGTTAATCGGCAGCTATTTAGGTGAGACCGCTTCGCGTCTCAGGAAGCTGTTCGACTACGTTCGCCCACGGGCTTGTGTCCTTTTCTTTGACGAGTTTGACACGCTTGGCAAAGAGCGGGGAGACTTCCACGAAACTGGAGAGATCAAGCGGGTCGTGAGTTCGTTGCTACTGCAAATCGACAGCCTTCCAGAGCATGTCGTCGTCGTCACGGCAACGAACCACCCCGAGTTGCTCGACCGCGCCGTTTGGCGTCGCTTTCAACTGAGACTCGAATTGCCAATGCCAACGAAGGAGCAAATTGAGCGATTTCTCCAATCGGCGTCGGCACGATCGAACCTATCGCTGGAGATATCCGTTCGGGCGATCGCGGAGAAACTCGTCGGCGTAAGTTTCTCTGAAGTTGAAGAGTTCTTGGCCGATGTTGCTCGCAAATACGTTCTCTCGTTGCCGAACGTCAACATGAAGAAGATCGTGACGGAGCGACTCGAACAGTGGAAGCTTCGTTATCATCCCAAGAGGCGCGGTAGCTAATTGTTGCCGGGATCGACATGGCCCAGCGTCCCTTCATGGTTTTTCCGGAACCGACCGTCGCCGAAAAGGCCAGACGCGGCGGTGGCGGAGCCCAGCTTCATCGCCCCTCTCCCCAAGAGCAAAAGCAACGACTCGACCAAAAGTTTCAGTCGATCGCGTCGGGAATTCGCACAGTCCAGGGTACGACACAAGGTGTCGAACCTGAACAAGTAGTCGTCTTTGAGTCGCTTGGCGAGGCCGTGGAAGGCCTTGTCAAAGCCGCTGGAAAAATTCCCGGCCTTGAGTGGCTCGCCGAAATGGACTTGGACGACGTTCGACCGCAAGGCGAGTTCTATTCGGAATCCGATCGGTCTGCGGACCTACCGTGTCGGCTTTACGCCGTCATGAGCAATCAGCGAGCGATGGATCAAGTCCTATCACTTTGGAATGACTGGGTAACAAATCCGACGCAACGAGCACAAATGGGATTCGGGCCGTTCAAGTCGTTATTCCAGCATCTCTTGGATGTGAGGCGCTGGGGACCGCAAGATCGCATCCGCGAGACAGCGATCGTCGAAGATTGGGAAGCATCGCTTCGCGACCGCGGCGATCGACCGTCGAAATTCGAAGCTGAACTATGGTATCGCGGAAATAGCTCGCAGCGCGGTCATGCCTTCGGCGAACTCAACCGAATCGTCGCCGCCGAAGGCGGTAGATGTATTGCGCAGGCCGCGATTGAAGGTATTCATTATCACGGCGTTCTCGTTGAGATGCCGTCGAACGCCTTGTCACATGCGATTACTCGTATTCGCGACGGACAATATACGGATCTGCTTCACTGCGAAGGCGTGATGTTCTTCCGGCCTTTGGGGCAGTCGGGATTTGTGGCTGCGCGTTCGGACTCTGCTCCCAGCGTTCTGGAGCGAGTGGCCGATCGACCGCCCGCGGTCGGTGCGCCATATGTCGCCGTTCTAGACGGTCTACCGTTGGAGCGCCACGTAGCCTTGGTCGATCGTCTCATGGTTGATGATCCCGATGGATTCGCATCGCGTTATCAAGCAAAGCAGCAGCGGCATGGAACCGCAATTGCATCACTCGTGATTCACGGTGACCTCGGAGGTGGCGATTCAGTTCTGCCCCAACCAGTCTACGTTCGACCGATTCTAACTCCGTCGGAAGACTTTAACGGAAACGTGTACGAAAACGTTCCCGATGACAAGTTGATCGTCGATGTGATTCATCAAGCCGTTCGTCGATTCGCCGTCGAGCTAGAAGCCACACGGGATTCGGTTCGGATCGTGAATCTCTCCATCGGCGACAGCCAAAGGCCCTTTATCCGCGAACTCAGTCCGTTGGCTCGTTTGTTGGATTGGCTGGCGTGGGAATACAAACTCTTGTTCTTGGTGAGCGCCGGAAACCAGATGCAGTCGATCAACCTCGACTTGGATGGGCCTGCGTTCGAACGGCTTGCCGATGACGAGGCGGTTAGCCGAACGCTGCACGCGCTCAAGAACGACCAACAGGAGCGACGGCATTGGTCACCGGCGGAGGCCGTCAATGTTGTAACGGTGGGGGCGGTGCACTTCGACCATTCCGTTCGACTGCCTCAAGATCGTCGGATTGACCTACTGAGGAACCAACGTCTTCCCTCCCCTTTCGGAACCGTTGGTGCCGGATTCAAACGTGCTGTGAAGCCGGAGATTTTACTGCCGGGTGGCCGCATCATGTACCGCCCGCCGCTCCTGATGCAGAACGGTATGGGATGTTTTGATCCGTCCATTCCGAGTGAGCAACCGCCCGGACAACTTGTGGCGTGCCCCGGCATGGCGCCTATGGAGCTTGGTCGCGGGGCGTACTCGTGCGGGACCAGCAACGCCACTGCACTGGCAACCAGGACCGCCGCGTTTACGCTCGCTCGCATCCATGAGTTGCTGCGAGAATACGAGGGATTGAATCTTGCGGGCGATCAAGTTGCTGCGCTGTTGAAGACCGTACTCGTTCACGCTGCATCTTGGAATTCTGCGGGATCCGATCTCGAACGTATTTTCGCGTCGGAACTTAGTGGTGCGACCTGGCAGGAACGCAACCGACTTAAGTCCCGATTCTTGGGTTTTGGCGAGGTCGAGCCCGAGCGATGTTTTTTTTGCACCGATCAGCGCGCAACCGTGCTGGGTTGGGGGTATCTCGAAAAGGATGGCGGGCACGAGTACCGCCTGCCGCTTCCCGACTCATTGAGCGCTCAACGCATCAAACGACGGCTTGCACTCACGTTAGGATGGCTTACCCCGATTAATTGCCAGCACCGTGATTACCGTAAGGCCCATTTATGGTATTCGTTCGACAAAAAAGTTCTCGGCGTCGGAAACGAGGATTTGGATCAGCCGTCCGCGGATCGCGGGACGGTGGTGCATCAGATATTTGAAGGCGAACGGCCACGCGCGTTTCCGGAAGAGGCAATGAAACTATTGATTAGCTGCCGCGAACAAGCCGGTAGCCTGATCGAACGAATCCCGTATGCATTTGCCGCGACGCTAGAGGTCGCCGAACAAACCAACCTGCCCATCTATCAGGAGATCCAGGAACGAGTTCGACCGCGAGTGCCGATTCGACCAGGGGGCCAGTAGTCAGGGCGATCCTTCGACCGATGAAACGATTCCTGCCACGAATGACACTGCCGTATATTCCTGCCGCCTTTGCGCGCCTCTGACAGGTTCGATCACGGAGCCCCACCCGATTTCGTGTCACGGCTAGGCTAGAGTCGAGCTTGGCCAAAAAGCGAAAAAGGGACATTGTGAATTACCGGGTGAAAGCGCGGGGCAGAAGATAGCGGGAGGGTCCGATACCAAGTCTGAGCAATTCCCAGCGACGGTTCGAGTTCGCGGTAATCGAGCCGGAAAACGGTCGGTCGTTTGAATCGGTCGCTTCGGCCGCACTATTCTGAAGGCACGCTGCCGGACGTAGCCAGGGCGGCCGAGCCATTCCGCCGGGCGGAGCAGCGACCATACGGGCGGTTCACGTTCGCGGTTAATGGGAAGCGGAAATATGGCTTGGTGGTTCAGTATCGTCAATGGAACGCCCGAGCACCCCGTGCCGCTCGGCTCATGTGAAGAGGTGGTCGCGGCGTTCGCCCGGGCGTTGCCGGGCGTTTCGCTCGAGCGACGTCCCGTGCCGACCGCGGAAGAACTCAGTCGGACACCTGCCTACCTCCATGAAACCCTGCTTCTGCGGCTGCGAGAGGCGCAATTCCAGCAAGGTGATTTGCGGTTCCGGTTCTATACGGATGACGAGCCGGTCCTCAACGACGTGCGAGGTTGGGTGGAAGGAACAGGCAACCCCGCGTCGGTACTGGCGGCCCTTGCCCTGGAACGTGGCTGGACGGTTCTCGACGCTGTCGACAAATCGATCGTCGATCTGCGCTCAGGCAACAGCCCGGAGGGTTGGGATCGATACTGCCGGCGGCTCGAGGAGGAGGAGCAGAGACGCAATCGGCCGGTCTTTTCCACGCTCCCCCGGTTACTACGACCGCTGGTTGACGATGACGAACTTCTGGAACTGTTTTGGGCTTGGTGCGAGTTCGCGCCCGTGGATGAGCCGCCTCTGGATTGGGTCAAATTGGAATCGAAGGAGTCGCTCCAGGTGGTCGGCAAGGACGGCTGCGGTGGTCGCTATTGCCTGTTTCCGGCGACGGACGACTACGCGGGGCGCCTGCTGTACGTCGACTCGGAGGGGAGCGCCGGTGTGATCGCCGACTCACTGACCGAGGGAATCCGGATGATGCTCGCGCTTCCGACCTGGTGCGAGTGCCTTTGGTATTCCGGGGGCGGGCAGCTCGAAGAAATGCGGAAGGCCGAGGCCCTGTCGTTACGCCACTTTCGAGCGCGGCACCCTGATGTCGACGAGACCCGGTTGAAATTGTCCAAGGCGCTGGGCGTGTCGCCCATGCCCGCCGCCATTGAGACGCTTCACCGAGTTGCTACGGAGGGAGCCGCGGTCAAAGTTCTGGCAACGGATTACGACCATGTCTACGAGGGATTGATCAGGAACTACGTGGCGGACGATTGTCAATATTGGAAGAAACCGGACTAAGCGAACGAACGGCATCGAACCGGCCGTTGCACCGGAATGAGACATGGGTCGTTTCCCGCGGCCCGCCGACGATCAGCCTATTACGTTGGCCGCCGTCGGTCGTCTAGGATGCGAGAATGAGTCAAACCGAATTTGGAATTCGCTTGCTCGCGGTCGGTCCGAATCGCCATGAAGTATTCAGGCTTCTTCGCGCGACTGGTCGCGGGGAACGCCCTCCCGCGGAAGTGCGGGCGGAAATGGATGGTCGCTTGCCGTTGGTCGTTTGCGACGACCTTGAATACTTCGACGCCAAAAAAACGTTGGCTCTCTTCGAAAACGCCGGCGCTACGGTTGAGGTGTATACGGCGGTTCCGGACGATGCCAGTTGACCAGGACGTGATGAACGATTGCTGCCGACTTATCCGCGCCAGGGAGACGGATGACGAAAGAATCACCCAACACGCTGGAAGACGAACTTATCCACGAAGTGGGGCGCCAGGATTTGCCTGCGATTCGGCGTCTACTTCAATCCGGTGCCAATCCCAATCTACCCGGACGCACATGGTCCTCTGCGATTGCGTGCGCAGAAAGCGCGTCATACACGCTCCGTCGCATCTGGCTCGCGATCTCCAACGCCCTCGGGAGAAGCGCAACCGTTCCGTGAAGCGTCGGCAAATAGATCAGAAGATCACCGAGAAGAACCTGCGCGTCCGTAATCCGCCCCGTTTTTTCGCCCGTGTGCAGGACGTTGGCGACCTCGATCGGAAAGTGGTCGGGGGCGTGAAGGACGTCCCCGTACAGGGCGAGCGCCTTCGGCGAATCGGGCTCGGGTATCAGCCACTTCGCGCCCACGGAGGCATCGACGACTCTCATGCGGAATCGCGGGCCTGGCGGATGAGATCGACGGCGATGTTCTGCAAGCCGTGCTTCTTGAGTATCTCGGCCCGCACCTGCTCGGCCCGCTCATGGACACGCTTCGCCACCTCGGAATCAATGGGGCGGCCCTCGGCCCGTGCGAGGGCGAGTGCTTCAACGTCGGCGTGGATGGAGTCGATAGCCATATATCTATTGTTCAATCGGAAACAGGGAGTGTCAAACTTTGCCGGGGATAGCAGCCAAAACGAGAGAATCGTTGATCGCCGGCGAGGTCCAATATGCCCATGTCCAGAGCACCAGGAACCGCCAGAAGCGGTTCGGCGTGTTCTCATGGTCCCAGTCCCAGCAGACGAGCGCGACCCAACGGGGCACCCGTCAGCCTGGCGGCTCGGATCGCGTCGATCAGAGTTTCGCTCGCACAAATCAGGTGTTCGCCGCCGCGCGCTGCGAAACAGAGGCTGCCCCTCCGTCTTCTTCTGATTCCGGAACTATTCGGAGGCCGAGAGCGTCGAAACGTTACGTGTGCCGCTCCGGACCGGCGGAACTCGAGAGAACCGATACGGGAGAACACGATGGCGACAAGCATGAGCGCGTGGATCGGGATGGGATTCGCCTTGCTGAGCCTGCCGCTCTCCGCCTCAGCGGCCGAAGAGTCCGTAGCGTCGGACCGATCGGGCTCGGCCGTTGGAGGTTTGCGAATGTCTCTTTCTATCGCGAGAAAAGACGAAGCCGGCAGCCCTGAATTTCAAATATCGTTTGAAAACGTGGGACGGCAGGACGTAACGTTGAACCTGGGCATGATGCTCGCAAATGGAAAGCCGCTCACCGGCACGGCCCTCTTTCCTACGAACATCCGCATCCACCTGACGGACGTCGCCGGCGCGACACGCGAACTTCACTTCTTGGCGCCCAGCGTGGCCGGCCGCGTGGATGACTACGTCGTGCCGTTGCGGGTCGGTTCGACCTATACGCTGAAGGTGCCGTTAAGCAACTTCTGGTCCCCCGTAAGCGGCGAAGTTCCGGTGAAACTGACGCCGGGAGAGGTTCAGGCATCGGCTCGGTTCGCCGGCGGCGGAGCCTTGCATGAGAGCGGAAAATTCATTCGGAACTATTGGGAAGGCAGCCTGCGTTCGAATGCGGTCGCCCTCAAGCAGTAGACCGCGTAGACATGGGGGACGTTACCCGGGGTTGGGTCGAGTACGGCATCGCCTTCGGCGCAGTCCATGACTACCGCGTTGGGCCTCGCACCTCGCTCATCGGTCGGTGGCCTTCGTTGTTCCCCTCACCCTATCCCTCTCCCCCGATTGTTATTCTCTCATCACCCGTGTTTTGCGCGGGGGAGAGGGGACCAAACCAGCACATTTTTGGAGTTCGCTACCAGGGAATGAATTCCCTGGCAACCAACGATCGCCCTGCGGGCGAATACCAGACCTCGCAGAGTTTCATCGTCGTTCGATTGCTTCAGCGTGTCGCACCCGTCAAGCTACCAATCACTCATTCGGCACCTGCCAAACCCGGGCCGATCGGTCGAGGCTGACGCTCAGCAGCGTCTTGCCGTCGGGCGCAAACGCCAGGCCGGAAACCGTCGCCTTGTGGCCGTGGAATGTTTTGAGCGTCGTGCGCGCGGCGACGTCGAGCAGTTTGATCTCCGCCGGCAGCAGCTCTTCAACATACCCGGCGCCCGTGGCCAGCCGGCGGCCGTCGGCTGAAAAACACATCGGGCCGATGCGGTTGCCGACATTCGGAATCTCCCCTAGCGCCCGGCCGCCGGGAATCTCCCAAAGCTTGACGCTGCCCTCGCCGCCGCTCGTGGCCAGCGTCTTGCCGTCGGGCGATAGTTCGGCGGAAAGGCCCCGCTGCTTGTCGGCGGTCCACGACGCCTTCATCGCCAGGGTTTCGGCGTCCCACAGTTTGACGTCGCCGTCGGCGTAGGTGATCAGCGTATTACCGTCGGGCGTGAAGCCGACGTAATGCACCCATTGCGCCTTGCCCGCCGCGACCGATCGCTCGTCCAAGAGCCTCATTTTTCCTTCGGTGGCCAACAGGAAAACCTTTCCTCCTTGCACCCCTACGGCGATTCGACGGGCGTCGCGGGATACGGCCAAGGCCGAAATCGTCGCCGTGGCCTTCGTGTAGAGACGATAAAAGACGGAAGGGCGGCTCGTGCGCGCGTGGTCGAGACTACCGTACCAGGCGCCACGAACGACCAGTTCGCCCGCCTGGTCGGCGGCGAAGGCCGTCGAGAACACGTCGCCCTGCGAAAAGATCGCGGTCTGCTTTCCCGACTCCGGATCGAATTGGTAAATCGCGCCTCGACGATCGAGGTACAGCACCTTGTCGCGAGTCCACTGCAGGCCGACGGCGCCTTGTAGCGACAAGTTCCACAGCCCGATTTGATCGCCCGAGGTGAAGTCGTCGCGGGCCCAAATTTGGTTCAAGGCGTACTCAAGCGGGTCCGTCCAACCCTCGTCGTCGTCCGCTCGATAGGGTCCGAGCCGCTTGAACTGGCGAAGCGCGGTCTCGCGGTCGCCGGCGACCGCCGCCAGCTTGCAATAGGCCCGGACAATGCGCGTCGAGTTGGGGTAACGCACGAGCACTTCGTCGAAGCTCGCCTTCAAGCGGGGCCACTCGAAACCCATTATCGTGAACGGCCTCTCCGGATACTTGGATTGGTAATCCATAATGGAGGCGGCGTACATCATGTCGCCGTAACGATCGCGGGTTGCGGCGACGGCCCGCTGGAGGTGCGCCTGCATCAGGCGGGCCCCCGCGGGATCGTCGTCATAGCGGTCGCGGAGAAACTGCAAGAATTCCCCCACCGCTTGCGGGCACCAGGAGCCGGAGTCGACCGCGCGGTTGAAGTATTCGGTCGCCAGCTCCTCGTCCCATTTCTCTTCGCGGGCCAGGGCCATGTACTCGAAGTACATGTGCGGAAGGGTCTTATCGGCCTGTTCGACTTCGTATAAGAGTTCCATGGCGCGGCGGCGAGCCGTCTCGGCCTCGACCAGTTTGTTCGCCTCTTTGCCGCGGATTCGCACGGCGTGGGAATACTCGATGAGAACACTTGCCGTCACCAGTTTCGCGGAGTTCGATTGCGGATACTTCGCCAGCCAGCGCTCCAGCAGCGGTAAGCACTCTTCGTGAAAGCCCGGGCGTATCGACGTCGTCCGAGATTCGAACGCCTTGCCGACGGAACGAATTTGATAGTGGCCGGAGGGAAACACGGCGCTGGTGCGAAGCAGTCGATCGGTCCAAGCCTCCAGCTCGTCGAAGCATTCGGCTTTCAGCAAAGCGAGGTTCTTCGCTCCGACGAACTGGCGTTGTAATTCTTCGGGAAAGGCGGGGTTCGGGTCGAGCGGAGCAAGCGAGGCGGCGCTACTGGTTTCACCGGGGACCAAGAGCACCAGCGGCGGCGTCTGCCTACGGGTGCGAAGGTCGAGCTTATCGCCGACGGCGCAGTACTTGAGATACACCGTGTGCGGTTCGGTGAGTTTCCGGATCGGATCGCGGAGCGGTACGATCGAGAGCGGCAGCCAACCCTGGGCCATGAACGTGTAGTCGGTCCAGACATAGCGACGCCAGCTGATGTCAGACGGCCCGTCGTATTGCCAGGTGACGGCCAAGTACACCGGCCCCGCGGTTTCGACTTCCAGCTGGAGCTTGCCGGCGTCGGGCGTCGCCGGGTACGGCTTGAAAGGCCGCGTGAAGGCGACCGCGTTTTCAAGGCGCTCCGGCAAGGGGGCGGCAGCGAGGTCGGCCAGCCGCACGGCGGTGAGCGGATGGATGTGCGTGGCTTTCACGCCCAGGGGAACTGGTACTTCGACCGGGAGCTTCGGCGGTGCTGCAACCTGGGGCTTCGGCGGCGCTGCAACCGGAACTTTGATCGGCGGTTGCTTGGCGGTTTGTTTGGGAGCGCCGGCGTCGGGTTCGCGGGGTTTCGAATCGGCGCTTCCAGAGGCGGAGGGCTTTGCCGGTGTCGGCGGGGTCGTTTGTTCGCCGGCCGAACCGCTTGGGGCATGGAATGCCGCGACGAGCAGTGCTACGCCGACCCAATAGCGCATCGCAAACCTTTTCATCGGACGAATCCTTAAACCTGATAGCGTGCTGCTTTCGACAATGCGTTGTCGCCGCTCGCACGCCGGATGTCAAACCATTCGGAATTTGAACAGAAGCACGCAAAGAGCGCGAAGGAATGCAGGTAAACCGGAGATTCTCGCCGTGTGCGGCGCCTGCTTCGGCTGTGAACCCAACGTCATCGTTAAAGAGCAGCTCAGCGTTCGGCTATGCACAACGACCTCTTCCCTTCGCGTCCTTCGCGTGCTTCTGTTCCACATCTGGGAATTCAAAACGGGGCGTTTAGACGCGGGCTGTTTTGGCTTCAAAGGGCTCGTCGTGGGGCCAGGCAATCAAACGGGACTGGTTCGGTTCCAAAGTGCCGGAGATTCGACGTGGACTGGGACGATGTATTCGATCACGTGATTCCTGCGGCGCCGGCGACCGACGCCGACATTGAATTCCTCCAGAACGGCGTCTTGGCTCCGCTCACGCCGGAGGAGATTTCGGACGTCGTCGCAGTTCAGCGCAATCCGTTTCCCATCCGTTGCGTGGAGCCTACCAGCCCTTCGATCCTGCAAAGCGGACGTTGCCGCGGCGGCAGTTCCCTTCGGCGTTCGTCGACTTGCTTCGATGGTCGAACGGAGGGAACTTCACCAACGGCGAGAGAGAATTCGGTGTCTTCAGAACGGATTCGAGTCGAGAGTATATTCTGAACTACCAGCTTCCCCAGGACATGCCCGGTGCGGTTCCCTTCGCATTCGACGGCGGCGGCGGGTTCTATATGTTCGACATGCGAGCCGATCCCCAAGGAGACGAGTTTCCCATCGTGTTCTCGCACAGCGGAAACTTGGGATGGGGCGAGGACGAGTTCGTTCCCGTCGCCGCCACTTTCCGCGAGGCGTGCCTCGGCAAGGATCATCCAAGAGGGTGACGGCGTCCGGAATTGCTCTTCCCGTTTGCGGAGCCGGAGAAAGGAACTAAGTCCGGTTCGGGGCGCGTCCGGCGAGGCGCAATGGCTAGACGAGCCGTAGGTTGTCCAGTCCCGAAAGCCGGTACGGGTTGCGGAACTCCTCGCCATCCCAATCGATGCCGCCGCCTGGGCGAAAACAGTACGGCCAGTGCAGGTTCCGAGGAAACTGGAAGCACACGCTCCCCCAGTCGATCATAAACGCTCGCCAGTTGGGGGCCAGTGGGTGTCCGTTGTCGCCCGTGCCGCCGTCCAGCCAGGCGTGCCGGTTGAAAACGACCGGGCACTCCGCGGCGCTTAGATCCAGGCAAATCTGGTCGCCGCTCCCCTCCTGGATAACCGGCAGCCAGTTCCACATCCGGGCCGCCGTCCGCTTCGCCAGCGCGGGGTCGTCCGTGTACGGGAAGCCGTATCGCTCGGCCTCCTCCGACGAATACAACGCCCCTTCCCGCCAGTCGATGTATTCGCTTGCCCACTGCTTGAGCTTCAGGAGCCGAAGATTTGCGAACGGCGCTTTGCCGTCGTTCGGGTTCGCTTTCCACCGGAGCGAGAAGCCGTCGCCCACGCTTGCGTAGAACTCCCGCAATTCAGCGGGGAGCTGAATCTTCATCTTGTCTTCGGCTTTCGCCAAGGCCTTTTCCGTGGCGGGCTTTCCGCGTTTGATTTCGCAGGTGACGCCCAGGCTCTCGAGGTGTTGCGTAACCGAATCGAAGAGGTTTTCGTACGTCATCGGGTGCCCCGCGAGTATGCGTTAATTGCTAGAGAACCGGAATTTGAACAGAAGGCGCGAGAATCGCGACAATGGGCTATCATCTTCGACCCCTTCAGGGTCGCGGATTCGGGGCGTTGGATTGTGCGTTGACGTGACGCCGGCGTTTGAGGCGTGGCGCGCCGCATTCCACGTCGGCCTGACGGCTCGACGCTCAATGCGCCTCCCTGCCTCCTGCCGAACCGTGCAAATCGTCGACCGACGGGGCGCCGCTTGAAAGGTCAACTCCCACGCTTGCGCGGTTTGGCCGCCGATTTCTTGTTCGCCGCCTTTCGCTTCGGCGTCTTCGCCGGCGCCGTTTTCTCTCCGCTTTTCTTCGTTGAAACCTTTTCCACCGGGAGGTCTTCGAACATCATTCCCGTCAGCCCGGCGGCTCGGATCGCGTCGATCAGAGTTTCGCTCGCACAAATCAGGTGTTCGCCGCCGCGCGCTGCGAAACAGAGGCTGCCCCTCCGTCTTCTTCTGATTCCGGAACTATTCGGAGGCCGAGAGCGTCGAAACGTTACATGTGCCGCTCCGGACCGGCGGAACTCGAGAGAACCGATACGGGAGAACACGATGGCGACAAGCATGAGCGCGTGGATCGGGATGGGATTCGCCTTGCTGAGCCTGCCGCTCTCCGCCTCAGCGGCCG
>Ga0163153_10005921_pt1 | contig 14144 bp, 13 predicted proteins | sample OliLakLV19MP6IB1_FD_148629 | JGI IMG/M metagenome (GOLD analysis project Ga0163153, IMG submission 148629) | Freshwater microbial mat bacterial communities from Lake Vanda, McMurdo Dry Valleys, Antarctica - Oligotrophic Lake LV.19.MP6.IB-1 | ecosystem: Environmental > Aquatic > Freshwater >... | reverse complement strand
GTGGTAACTCATGGCTTTAAGTTACCACCTCAAACCATCAAACCTTTCCAAACCTTCAAACCTTCAAACACCCTCATCATCTCAATAGCGATAATAATCCGGTTTGAACGGACCCGCAGATTGAACGCCGATGTAGTCAGCCTGGTGCTGTTCGAGTTCTTCCAGTTCCACGCCGATTTTGGCAAGGTGCAGGCGCGCTACTTTTTCGTCGAGGTGTTTGGGCAGCATATACACCTGGTTTTCGTAGTTGCCGGTATTTTCCCAGAGTTCGAGTTGTGCCAGTACCTGGTTGGTAAAGGAGTTGGACATCACAAACGAGGGGTGGCCTGTTCCGCAACCGAGGTTGACCAAGCGGCCCTCTGCGAGCAGGATAATGTCTTTGCCATCGATGTTATAGAGGTCTACCTGTGGCTTGATGGTCACTTTGCTCTGGCCGTGGTTTTCGTTCAGCCAGGCCATGTCGATTTCATTGTCGAAGTGGCCTATATTACAAACGATGGTTTTGTCATTCATCATTTTGAAATGTTTGCCGGTCACGATATCGCAGTTGCCGGTAGCGGTCACGATAATATTGGCGCGCGGGATGGCATTTTCCATTTTTTTCACTTCAAAACCGTCCATAGCAGCCTGTAAGGCGCAAATAGGGTCGATTTCGGTGACAATCACACGGGCGCCGGCGCCACGCAGGGAAGCGGCAGAGCCTTTACCTACATCGCCGTAACCTGCCACAACGGCCACTTTTCCGGCCATCATAATGTCGGTCGCGCGGCGGATCGCATCTACGAGACTTTCTTTACAACCGTATTTGTTGTCAAATTTCGACTTCGTAACGGAGTCGTTGATGTTGATGGCAGGCAACGGGAGGGTTCCTTTGGCTACACGCTCGTACAGGCGGTGTACGCCGGTGGTGGTTTCTTCTGAAATGCCGCGAATACCGGCAGCCAGTTCGGGGTATTGATCCAGCACCATGTTGGTGAGGTCGCCCCCGTCGTCGAGGATCATATTGAGCGGCTGGCCGTCTTTGAAAGCAAACAGGGTTTGCTCGATACACCAGTCGAATTCTTCCGCGTTCATACCTTTCCAGGCAAAAACAGGGATGCCGGCAGCGGCAACGGCAGCGGCGGCATGATCCTGGGTAGAGAAAATATTGCAGGATGACCAGCTGACTTCAGCGCCCAGTTCCACGAGGGTTTCGATCAATACGGCAGTTTGTATCGTCATGTGCAGGCAACCGGCTACGCGGGCACCTTTCAGGGGTTTGGAAGCGCCGAATTCTTCACGCAAGGACATCAAACCGGGCATTTCTGCCTCGGCGAGTTGGATTTCTTTGCGGCCCCATTCGGCAAGGGCAATGTCTTTTACTTTGTACGCGGGGCGAGTTTGTGTTGCTACGGCCATTTTCAAAAAAGTGAATATGCAATGAGTAAATCACACTATTAGACATTTTTCAATTTGCGGATGTGTGGTACTGCCGAACCCTTGTTCGGCATCCATCGCCGAACAGGGGTTCGGCGGTACATTTCGGCACAAGTCTGAAAAATGTCTAATAGTGTGTGAGTAAATATTGGCTTTTATTTGGGAAAGCAATTTGCAAAAAGAAGATAACAGAATATCATTCGGTTTGTTTCTTCAAAGCGCGGCGCAAAAGTACGGCAATCCTGCGCGTATTTTCCAGCGGAACAAAAGAATAGTAACCGTGCCTGCTCATTTTTGCCAGCGCCACCAGAGCATTCCTGCCCGGGCGACCGTTATTTTGAGCGCCAGCACAAGACCTGTGAGACTAAGAAGCCGACCGGCTAATTTTGTTTTATGCCAATGAACGGTATTCACCGTCCAGCGCACTGCATAATCATAGTACTTGCGCGGGTAGCTGCGTTTAAAATCCATCTCGCGGTCGGTGCTTTCTGCCCAGGATAAAGATGTGGTACTCATTTCCTGCACATCTTCATACAAACCAGTTCCCTTGATCGGATAAGCGATAGTAATGGTAAAAAGGTCGGGATTAGCCTCTTTCAGATGATCCACCGTTTTGCGGATATCCGATTCCGTTTCACCGGGATATCCCAGCATAACAAAAGTGCCGGCCTGGATGCCGGCCTTCCGGGTCGACTGGATCATTTTACGTACATGCCGCACGTCTACGCGCCGATCCATGGCATCGATAATGCGCTGAGAGCCACTTTCTGCCCCAATCCAGACCCTGAAACAGCCACAGGAACCCAGCATATCGATGACTTCTTCGCTCATGCGGTCCGCCCGGGTAATACACTCAAACTGCACTTTGACGGCACGGTGATGCAACTCGTCGCGGAACTCGCCCAACCATTTGTGGCTCACTGTAAACACGTCATCAACAAACCAGATGAGGTCAAAATCGTAGTTTTTTTGCAAGAAAACAATTTCATCCACTACCTGCCGGGGGCTTCGGCGACGATAGCTCTGACCATAAACAGCTGTGCTGCACCAGCGGCAGGTGTAGGGACATCCGCGCTGTGTGCTAATACTAACGGCGCTGTGGCCGTGCGCCTTTTTCCAGGCATTAAGGTATTGCTGAAGATTGATTTTCAGGCGATTAGGGAAAGGCAACTCGTCTATGTCACGCAATTTTTCACGGGGCGCCGTTTTAAAAACGAGTCCGTCCTGCTGCTGGTAAGCAATACCGTTGATATGTGAAAAACGTTCCATGTCCAGAACTGGATCGGCACTTTGGGCGCTCAGGCAAATTTCGAGCATGGTCTGTTCGCCCTCTCCAATCACAATAATATCTGCGCCATTGGCTAAGTAATCGGCTGTGTTGTGCGTCACATCGGGGCCGCCCATCACAATGAGCGCATTCTTCAGCGTTGCTTCACTTCGGATAAATGATGCGATTTCCAACACATTTAATTTGGTCATCAGATTGGCATACAACGCTACGATACACGGGCGGTGCTGGAGCAGGAAGTCTCTCAGGTCTTTTTTTGTGGAAAAAGTGGTATCAAAGACGGTATTTTCCATCCCGTGTTTATCTAACCAGGCCGACAGGTACAGCAAACCCAGCGGTGGGTAAGGCCGCATGATTTCCTGCTCTTTCGGATCGTCGCAGAGAAAATAGCCGTGGGTGAAGAGCGTGTTCATTAGAGTGCAAAGAACGGGAGATGTAAAAGAATTAAATAAAAAATATTCATCAATCACTTGCGCGGTATTGAAATATGCCCGTATGTTTGCAGTGTATTAATCACATAGTACACTAATTCACTAAAACAATAAGGCTTATGATTGCTATCAGTGAAATGTCATTCAGGTACAAAAGCAGGTGTCCGGTATTGGACAACCTGACTTTCAACATGGAAGCGGGCGGCGTGTACGGCATATTGGGCGCCAACGGCGTGGGAAAAACCACGCTGCTGCACCTGATCGGCGGTTTGTTGTTCCCAAAATCGGGACAAATCAATGTGCATGGTCACACGCCCCGTTATCGCTCGCCTGCATTCCTGGAGCAGGTTTTTTATGTGCCGGTCGATTTTGATCTGCCTTCCATAAAGGTAGCTGTTTATCAAAAAAGGTATGCGCCATTTTATCCTGAATTTGACCTTGATGCCTGGAACAATGCGCTGCAAACCTTTGGTATTCAACCGGATATGCGGCTGCAAGCACTCTCGTTCGGGCAAAGAAAAAAAGTACTGCTCAGTTTTGCTTTGGCCAGCGGCTGCCGCATCCTGCTGTTCGACGAACCGACCGACGGGCTGGATATTCCTTCCAAAGACAGTTTTCGGCGTTTGCTGAGCGCTCAAATCGACGAGCAACGCTTAGCCGTCATCACCACCCACCACGTACACGATGTTGCTATGCTGCTCGACCACCTGATTATTTTACAGGAACACCGGCTGTTATTACAAGCGTCTATTGCGGATCTGGCCGGAAATATCCGAACGGTGACGACTACCCAACTCCCGCTGGAAAAAAGCCTGCTTTATTCCGAACGGGTACCCGGCGGCTACCACTGCCTGCTACGCAATACAGAAGCGCAGGAAGGCCCGCTCGATCTCGAACTTTTGTTCAAAGCGCTTCAAATATCTCCTGAAATCGTTCAAAACACCTTGCGATATGAAAAACACATTTAATTTTCAGCGGTTCGTGCAGGTACTGCGACTCAGTTGGCAGACCCAGCCGGTACTGCCATATATCGTCCTGTTAGCAGGCATTCCAATCATGTACCTTATTTTTTCAATGGAAGCCAGAAGTGTATTTATCTCTCTTCGCAGTGATAACCCCTTCCTTGTTTTCAATGCCTATTTCTGGATTTGTGGCTGGTTGTACGCCGGACTGATTTACAGCGAGTTGGAGAAAATCGGCACTGCTACCCGTTATTTAATGATCCCAGCCTCCAATTTGGAAAGATGGTTAGCCAAAAGCCTGCTGGCGATACTCGTTTTCCCGCTCATCGCCTGGCTCACGTTCAATCTTGCTTTTAAAGGGTTTGAAATGCTCTCCCTGCGTTCGTTTGCATTTCGATATCCGACCATAGACTGGCTTTCTAAGGACATGTTTATCTCCTTTTTTTTATTTTACCTGGCTTTACCTGCCGCATACGCGTCGGGCCTGACCTAGAAGCGGTTCGGGATTTTAAAGGGGTTCCTTTTTGTTTTTGTGCTCTTTATCATCCTGTATCAGTTTATTCAGGCGGGTTTTGAACAATTCCCTTATGATTCCGGTCAGGGTGTTTTACTACAGGTAGTGAACCTGCCTTTTTTTGAAATGGACGGCAACGCTGCTACCCAGGCCAGTGTAAATCTGTTCTGGCTGCTGGCGGCCTATGTACCCTCTCTGTTGCTGCTGGCCTCCACTTATTTTTTCATCCGGGAAAAGGAGATATAGCCATGGAATTTCAAACACAAACCGCTATCTGGATGCAAATTGCGCAACAGATAGCCACGCGCATCATGTCGGACGAATGGACGCCGGGTGAACGAATCCCCTCCGTTCGCGAACTGGCTGCAGAGGTGCAGGTCAACCCGAATACCGTCGTGCGCTCCGTCACCTTTTTACAAGAAGCAGGCATTATTATTAACCAGCGTGGCATCGGCTATTTCGTGGCAGAAGATGGCGTGGCAAAAGCCCGCGATCTGCGCAAAAAAGCATTCTCCGATGAAATGCTCCCTGTTTTTTTCCAGACGATTGACCAACTCGGCATTCAATGGGACGAACTCAAATCATGGTATCACCAATATCAAAACAATCTGAAACAATGAAAACAGGTCTTGTTATGGTTATTTCCGCCGTTGTGCTTTTTACAGGCACAATGCTATGGGGCGCTTTTAAAACAGTTCCCAAAAATGTCTATCGCTACGATAAGTACGACCCGAAAAACGTTCAGATGCCTGACAGCGTCAGTGCCAGGTCTTATTTTTACAACGCAGAAAAATTTGTTAATATCGGCATCTCGGCGCCCATAAACGTCGAATTGGACAACAGTTTCAACGGTGTAGAACTTCGGGGTGATACCAGTTTGTTTAAACATCTCCTGGTTTCTATGGATAAAAAAACGGAGCAGCAAGATATCGATGTGCACTTAAATAACCCCGGAGCAGCAGAAAACAAAGCGGTGCTGGATCTTCTGAGCCATGCAGCCATTACGATTCGCGTCGGGGTCAGTTCAGGTCGAATGGAAGGCCCAGCAAACCGCCGTTTCTCATTCTGGCGTTGTAAAAAAATAAACACGGTGAAGCCGGTCAGGGCTAAAGAGTTCAATATCTACTTGTCTGAGACAGATACCGTGTCGCTACAAATGGATGTGGACAACCTGACCATTGACTTCCCAAAATTTAGCGAAAGAGCCACCGATCTGGTTCATCTGGAAGGTAATAGCCAACGGGTTGTCATCAACAACTTCTCTCGCGGCACGCTGGATGCCACCCGCCTGCTGGCAAAGGATGTTTATGTCAGTAATTGCAAAGATGCCGGTATACGGGTATATGCCAGCGATCTGGCACGTATCAGGCAGCTGGAAAATTGTAGTGTACAGGTGGAAGGAAATCCGGCCTATAAGTGGATTGACAAGGAAAAGTAACGCCGAACCCCGTTCGGCGTTACGTACCGGCTGCTTTAGCTGTTGGATATCAAAACAGGCAACATTTGTTCGTTTTTTAACACATTCTAATAGCCTCAGTATGCTCCGGCAGATTTAGCTGTTGGATATCAAAACAGGCAACATTTGTTCGTTTTTTAACACATTCTAATAGCCTCAGTATGCTCCGGCAGCTAAAGCAGCCGGTACAGCCGCCGAACAGGGTACGGCGCTACACCGTTACCCCAACGCCTTCATACAGCGGAAACCGCAGCATAAACTGGTTCACCGCCGCGCGGATTTTCCCGTGGAGTGCCGCATCGTCGGGGTGTGTAATCACTTCATCGATCCATTCCACAACCTGGCGGCAATCGTCTTCATTCATACCCCGGGTGGTGATGGCTGCCGAACCGACGCGGATACCGGAAGTGGTCATCGGCGGTTGCGGATCGAAGGGGATCATGTTTTTATTCACGGTAATATCGGCAGCGCCGAGGGCGTTTTCGGCCACTTTACCGTTCACGTTTTTCGACTGTAAATCCAACAGCATCAAGTGGTTATCCGTACCGCCGGAAATGATGCGGAAGCCGCGCGACTGGAATTCGTCGGCCATGGCCTGCGCGTTTCTGATTACCTGTAGTCCGTAGGTTTTAAAATCGGGTTGCAGGGCCTCTCCGAATGCAACGGCTTTGGCGGCAATCACGTGTTCGAGTGGGCCGCCCTGCATACCTGGGAATACGCCGCTGTCCAGAATGCTCGACATCTGAATAGGCGCGCCTTTTTTGGTGGTGCGGCCCCAGGGGTTATCAAAATCTTTACCCATCAGAATAATACCGCCCCGCGGACCGCGCAGGGTTTTGTGGGTCGTGCTGGTCACGATATGGCAGTGTGGAATCGGGTTGTTGAGCAATTGCACGGCAATCAGGCCGGCGGGGTGCGCAATATCTGCCAGCAACAGCGCGCCGACAGCGTCTGCGATTTTGCGGAAACGCACATAATCCCAGTCGCGGGCGTAAGCCGATGCCCCGCAGATAATCAGTTTGGGGCGTTCGGCATGGGCCAGCGCCTCTACTTTATCCATGTCGATGCGGCCGGTTTCCTGTTCCACGCCGTAAAAAACCGGGCTGTACACTTTACCGGAATAATTGACGGGCGAACCGTGCGAAAGGTGACCGCCGTGTGCCAGGTTGAAACCCAGGATTTTATCGCCGGGTTGCAGGCAGGCAAGAAATACGGCTGCATTGGCCTGTGCGCCGGAGTGCGGCTGCACATTGGCCCAGGCTGCGCCGAACAATCGTTTGATCCGTTCGATGGCGATCAGTTCCACTTCGTCCACCACTTCACAGCCGCCATAGTAGCGACGCCCCGGATATCCTTCTGCGTATTTATTGGTCAGGCAGGTGCCCATAGCATCCATCACCGCCTGACTTGTAAAGTTTTCAGAAGCAATGAGTTCTACCCCGCGGCGTTGCCGGTCGAGTTCTTTATTGATAAGGGAAAAAATAATATCGGACATGACGAGAAGGATACTGAGTGAAAAAAACAAAGGTAAAGCGAAACCCTGTTTCGACCCACGGTTTCCATATCAATCGCAAAGGAAAGAAAAGGAAGTGATCCAGTCGTGATTACCTTTGCAAAACTTTGACAATGCCCGGAGTCTAATAGTCTGTGCCGGGAGGCAACCTTCTCAACTTTCAGGCACTCATTTCGTTGTTTTACAGAAATAATTCAATATGAAACAAATATGGTTTTGGTTTGCAGCCTTTGTAGTGGGTCTGGTGGCTTGCAAATCGGGTGGCAAAATGGTGTATGCGCCCGAAAAAATCGTTCCCACAGAAAAGTCTGTTTTTTGGAAAATCAGTGGAAACGGCCTTAAAAAGGCATCGTACCTGTACGGTACCATTCACTTGATCCCCAAAGATGATTTCGAAGTACCGGCTGCGGTAACCGAGGCGCTGGGGAAAAGCCAACGCGTAGCCTTCGAGATTGACATGAAGGAGATGACCAATATCCGTACACAAATGGGTCTGATAACCAAGTCATTCATGGCCGGTGGTAAAACGCTCAAGGATCTTTTGTCGCCCGAGGATTATACCCTGGTAAGGTCAAAAATGGAAGAAAAAGGGCTGCCTGCGGGCATGTTTGAACGTATGAAACCGATGTTTCTCAGCACACTTATCTCCAATGACGACGAGGGAAACAGCACACCCAGCGGCAGCATGACCTCTGTTGAAATGGAACTGTACCGGCTCACCCGTCGCCAGAAACTGGAATCCACCGGACTGGAAACAGCTGCTTATCAAATGTCTATTTTCGACAGTATTCCCTACGAAGCACAGGCTAAAATGCTGGTCGACGGCCTGCGTAGCACGGATCAGGCGGATGAAGGCGAAAGCGAGCTGGATATGATGCTTAAACTCTACCGCGATCAGGACATCATGGCCATGCAATCCATGATTTCGGATGTGCAATACGGCATGAGTAATTACGAAGAAATATTGCTCAACAAGCGCAACCGCAACTGGATACCGGTAATGAGCCGCCTGATGCGCGAAAAGCCCACCATTTTCGCAGTTGGAGCGGGCCATCTGGGCGGCGCCAGCGGGGTGGTTGCCCTATTGAGGAGGGAAGGATACCGGGTGGAGGTGGAGCAGTGAGAAGCCGGCATCCGAAGTGCGAAGTGTGTAGATTACACCGTTTCATAATTGGGTTTCCAAAACATGAAACGGTGTACTCTACGGACTTGGGACTGGCGACTTCGCGCTGCTAATAATCTGTCAATCGGTTCCACCACGTGCGTTTCATCACGGCGAACACTACCACTAATAAAGCCAGCACAATACCCAGTCCGGTCCATTGGCTCAGGATCAGGTACATAGGCAACAGCATGAGTAATATCTGGCCGCTCATGCCCATCAGCACGTTCAGGATATTGATGCCGAGGTTTTTGTTTTTTTCAAAACCGGCGTCTTCCGCAACGGCCATGTCGTGAATGGGCTTCCAGAAACCCCAGGGGCGCACAGTTTTGTAAAAGTTCAAAAGGGTAGCGGTATTTGTGGCAGGCCCGGCGTAAGTGCCTGCTATACACGCGATTAACTGAACAACAATAAATACCGGGAAGAAATACAACATGCGGGTTCCATCAAAATAGTTGGTGACACCACTGACGGATAAAGCCGGAGGAATCGCGCTGACCACGATTCCGGCCAGCATACCGTAGAAATAACCTGTTGCATTGAAGCGCCACCAGTACCATTTCAGCACATTGGCGCACACAAAACCGCCGTACAAACCGGCTGTAATAATGTTGAAAATCATATTCACATCCTTGATCACCAGACCCAGTCCGATACCGAATATCACCATGATGATGCCGCTGAGGTAGCTCATGGTAATGATTTTTTTGCGCGGTGCTTCCGGCTCGATATATTTCAGGTAAATATCATTCACCATATAGGCTTGTGCAGCGTTGAGGGTACCGCTGAAATTGCTCATAAAGGCCCCGAGAAAACCGGCCACTACCAGCCCGATCAGGCCCACAGGCAGGAATTTGCTGATGACAGCGGGCATGATACTTTCAAAATTCGTCACGCCATCAGGCCCGTTGTGTAGTTGGAGTTCCCGGTAATACAGGATACCGAGCACACATAAACCCATCGTCATAAAGTACCGGATCGGCATCAGGATAACGGAAATAAATCCGCTCATTTTACTGGCTTCTTCCGGACTGCGGGTGCTCAGAATTTTTTGGCAATCGTAATTGGGCGCCGGGCCGGCTAAGCTTTTCATAATACCACTGATGAGCATCATACCCACGATGGCCGAAAACAATTCATAGCCGTCCTGTTGTAGTTTTACGGCAGCGTCATCAATCATATTGGTCCAGTCAAGCCCCAGTTCCGTCCCGAAAAACGGCGTATCCCAGCCATTGGGAACATTGTTCAGTACGCCCGCACTACTGCCGCCGAGGTGGTACATGGCAATGCTGCCCACACACAGGGAGCAGATGATCATAATCATGTATTTGATAAAATCGGCCAGTACAATCCCGTGCATCCCGCCGATGATGCTGTAAAAGGTAGCAACTAAGCAAATCAGTACGCCGTAAAATTGCGCTGTGTTGTGTTTGGCAATCTGCAATGCCGCATTGAACTCGGCCGAACCGGGCGCAAAAGCCGCTTCTCCGTGGCTGAGGAATGGAAACATACCGCTAATGCGTTCGTAAGGCAGGAAGATTTGCAGGAACTCGCCCACCCCTACAAAAGCGTACGCCATGTAACCGATGCACAGCAGCAGGGCAAACACGACCACGATCACATGGCTTTGCGCCACGCCCCTGTCCGCAAGCCCGAAACGGGTACCCAGCCATTCTGCGCCGGTAGTGGCATTGCTTCGCCGCAGCCATCGGCTCAGAAATACCATCAGAAATATCTGGTTGAAAACCGGCCACATCCACGGAATCCAAACGCTTTTAAAGCCGTATAAAAAGGCCATGCTGACCAACAGCATCGTTCCACTGATGTCGAACATGTCACTCGCGTCACTCAGACCGAGCATGTACCAGGGAAGGGTTTTGCCACCCATCAGGTAGGCGTCTTTACTTTTTCTCGCCTGATTTCGCATGTAATAGCCCAGCATGACCATCATCGCGAAATAAAGCAGTATAATCACCAAGTCAATGGTAGAAAGAAGGAACATAGCAGTCTTGTAGTTAACAGGCGGGTGTGAATCGTTTCGTTTTGTTCTGAAAGGCGGTAAAGGTAAACGACGGATTTTTTCAACCAAAAGAAAAACTGTAAATACTTCCCGAATCGCCTATTATTTATTTTAATACCGGAATATTAATTGGGAAAATACTACAATGGGCAACAATTTCAGGACAATATTCTTTTTGAATTAAAAAGAGAAAGTGCGTTCTTACGCGCGGTTTGAACAGCATAAAAAGCTCACATGAACAAAAAATTTCCCGATTCCTTCGTTTGGGGGAGCGCCACTTCCTCCTATCAAATCGAAGGGGCCTGGAATGTAGCGGGCAAAGGCCCTTCCATCTGGGATGTATTCTGTATGATACCGGGCAAAATAGAGGGCAACGACAACGGGAATATTGCCTGCGACCACTACCACCGCTTCCGGGAAGATGTGGCGCTCATGCAATCGCTGAGGCTGAAAGCCTACCGGTTTTCCATTTCATGGTCCAGGATCATGCCGTCCGGCCGGGGCGACATCAACCAGGCGGGTATCGATTTTTACAATCAGCTCATCGACGCGCTGCTGGAAGCAGGCATAGAACCCTGGATCACCCTGTACCACTGGGATTTACCCGCAGCACTCCAGTTTGAAATGGACGGCTGGATAGGCGAGGATATTTCGGATGTCTTCGCCGCTTATGCTGAAGTCTGCTTCCAGTATTTCGGCGACCGGGTGAAAAACTGGATTACCATCAATGAAGCCTGGGTGGTTGCTATTCTGGGCTACGGACACGGCGTATTTGCACCCGGCAAAAAATCGAAAGATCTGCCTTACCGCGCCGGACACAACCTGCTCCGGGCGCATGCAAAAGCGGTGGATGTATATCGAAGACAGTATCAAACTGCGCAGGGCGGGAAAATCGGTATCACCAACAACTGCGACTGGCGCGAACCGCTGACCGATAGCGCTGCCGATGTAGCCGCCGCAGAAAGGGCGCTCGAATTTTTCTTAGCCTGGTTTGCCGACCCTGTTTACAAAGGAGACTATCCTGCCTCTATGAAGGAGCGCTTAGGAGACCGGCTGCCTGCTTTCTCCGAAGAAGAAAAACAACTGCTCCGAGGCTCTTCCGATTTTTTCGGCCTCAACCATTACACCACTATGTATGCCGCCGATGCCACCAACGGCGCCGATGCCACCAACGGCGCGGAGGGCGGCAGTGTGTACGGCAATGGCGGCCTTTCGGAAGACCAGGATGTCTGCCTGAGCGTGTCGGCCGACTGGAAAATGACGGATATGCAATGGGCCATTGTGCCTTGGGGCTGCCACAAATTGCTGGAATGGATCGCAGCGCGCTATAACAATCCGCCCATTTACATCACGGAAAATGGATGCGCATTCGACCAGATGCCCATCAACGGGCAGGTGGACGACCGGGAAAGGATTACTTTTTTTGAAGGATACTTATCCGCCGTATACGAAGCCATCGGCCAGGGCGTCGATATGAAGGGTTATTTCATCTGGTCTTTGCTCGACAATTTTGAATGGGCTTCCGGCTATTCAAAAAAATTCGGCATCACCCATGTAGAGGAGGGTTCTCTGAACAGAATACCCAAGGCTTCGGCTTTGTGGTACAGGGAGGTGATTGAGCGGAACGGACTTTGAGAAGGTTGATGAGGGTTGATAAAGGTTTATGAGGGTTTATGAGGGTTGATAATACATCTGCTCGAAAATGGAGCGATTTAACTTTTTTCGCCTTGTCAGGTCTTCCTTCCCTTCGCAATGCCCCAAGCCCAGCGCCGCAGCAGTGTCTCCGACCTGCTTAAAGGTACAGCACGAACATCCACTTATATTTTACGGCATTTTTGTGCAGCAGCATATTGAACGGGGGGCCACGGCAATAGTGGTTTACCTCACTTCTCGTGGTGGGTTAACAGTTACATCCATCGTGGGTTCTACATGCCCTTGGGCCGGAAGAAAAACCATACCTGTCATACCTGCTGCTTCAATGGCATCTTTTAGTTGGGCCGAAACAATCCAGTCTATCGATACTTTAGTTAGGCGAAAAAAATCCAGATTTACTTTTGATTCATCTAACTATAATTCGAGAAGTTTTATGCTTTTTTGTTTTTTAAACGATCCTGTTCTCTCGGCCTCTTCCTTGTTTAAATCGTCAAACTCTTGTTTTGTCATTTCATAATGTTCGTAGTTTTTAAAAAGGATATCACCTATCCAACCATTGGAATTGATATATAGCCTGCTACGAGAAAAATCAATAAACTGATTAAACGTTGATGGGAAATAAATGAATTTGTACGGATATGTTTTACTGTGATGATTCACCTCTGCATCTACTGAAATGGTATCCATACAATTGAACGTTTGCAGCAACCTGTAAAATCCTTCGCTAAAAAGCGCTGAATCTGTACCAAATTGTGCAGCGCTAACACAGTCAGTTACCTTGGCATGGGTAATTTAATTCAAACCCAACAACTTTGTCCATAGGCACATGGCGTATATCATTGAACAATCCAAAGGCTTCGTATCTTCTCAATGCATGAAAACCGTTGAACATTTTTTTGAGCTGAGGAAAATTATTGCCTATGATTTTAAGATCAGTGGAAAATTTCATTATATAGTAATCCATAAGTGTGAATTTTAAGGTAAAAGTGCATGGGAAGATGAAAATCATCTTCCCATGTAACTTGTTAAATTAGAGATTTACCAATTTGACACATCGTTGATTGTTCCATCATTAGTAGTGGTAATTTTTGTGTTAATATTGCCTATAAGTTCAGTTAGTTTATATAAGCGTCATATTCGCACCTAATTCATCTTTGATACTCTCAAGACTTACTCGCACCCTGTTATTATAATCCGGAGGACGTGTAACAGGAACATGCTTTCGTTCCTTATAGACCGCTCAGGTCGATTTGTTGTGCAACCGGCTCCTGCTGGCCACCCAGGATATGTCCCAGAATACCCAAACGAAGTTTTTTTACTAAGTGGTTAAAAAAATCATCGCTTCGAAAACCGCACCCGCGGGTCCGCCCAGGCATACAACATATCCGCCACTAAGCTTCCCAGAATGGTCAGTATGGCCGCCAGCATCAGGATGGCATACAGCACCGGATAATCCCTATCCATAAAAGCCGCCTGTGTTTTGGTGCCCATACCGGGGAAATTAAACAAGTACTCAATCACTAAGGAACCGGCAAAAATAGCCGGGAAAATGCCGCCAAAAATGGTAATCAGCGGAAAAAGCGCATTTCTGAAGGCGTGTTTCCCATATACCGCCGATTCGCTCAGCCCCTTGGCGCGGGCTGTTTTGATATAATCCTGCTCCAGCACATCGAGCATACTGCTGCGCATTTGAAGGGTAAGGACGGCTAAAATATGCAATAATAAAGTG
>Ga0163153_10005919_pt1 | contig 14144 bp, 9 predicted proteins | sample OliLakLV19MP6IB1_FD_148629 | JGI IMG/M metagenome (GOLD analysis project Ga0163153, IMG submission 148629) | Freshwater microbial mat bacterial communities from Lake Vanda, McMurdo Dry Valleys, Antarctica - Oligotrophic Lake LV.19.MP6.IB-1 | ecosystem: Environmental > Aquatic > Freshwater > Lake... | reverse complement strand
GCTCCTCTCTGCCCCCTCGTCCCCATCCCTCCTCTCCCGATATATTCCGCCCCATGTCCCTCGCCATCGACTCCGTCCATGCTCGGCAGGTCCTTGATTCTCGCGGCAATCCCACCATCGAGTGCGAGGTGACTCTCGAGAGCGGCTTGATGGGATCCGCAATCGTCCCCTCCGGCGCCAGCACGGGCGAGCATGAAGCGGTCGAGCTCCGCGACGGCAACGCCAGGCGCTGGATGGGCAAGGGGGTGGGCAAGGCCGTCGAGAACGTGATTGCGAAGATCGGCCCCGAGCTCGTCGGTCTCGATTGCCGCGAGCAGGAGCTGATCGATCGACTGATGATCGAGATCGACGGCACCGCCAACAAGGGCAAGCTCGGCGCGAATGCGATTCTCGGCGTCTCCCTGGCCCTGGCCCACGCCGCAGCGGCAGCGACTCGACAGCCGCTCTATCGCTACATCGGCGGCTCGTCGGCCCGCATCCTGCCGGTGCCGATGCTCAACATCTTGAACGGCGGCAAGCACGCCGACAACACCGTCGACTTCCAGGAGTTCATGATCCAGCCGCTCGGATTCGAGACCTTCAGCGAGGGTCTCCGCGCCGGCGTCGAGATCTTTCACACGCTCCGCAGCGTGCTGCACGAGAGGCACCTCTCGACCACCGTCGGCGACGAGGGCGGCTTCGCTCCCAATCTGAAGAACAACGAGGAGGCTCTGGAGCTGATCGTCCGCGCGGTCGAGAAGTCGCCGTACAAACTGGGAAGCCAGATCTTCATCGCCCTCGATCCCGCCACCAGCGAACTCGCCAACGAGGCGAAGAAGCTGCGGGGCGCAGGTCGGAAAGGTGCGAAGAAGGGTTCCGGGAAGGCCTCGCACGCTGCTTCGGAAGTCGGCTACTGCTTCTTCAAGAGCGATCCCAGGCGCATCGCCTCGAGCGACGAGATGATCGATCTCTGGGCCCGATGGTGCAGCAAGTTCCCGATCCGCTCGATCGAGGACGGCCTCTCCGAGGATGACTGGTCCGGCTGGAAGAAGCTGACCGATCGGCTCGGCTCGAAGGTCCAGCTCGTCGGCGACGATCTCTTCGTCACCAATCCGAAGTTCCTCCAGAAGGGCATCGACAACGGCTGTGCAAACTCGATTCTGGTGAAAGTGAACCAGATCGGCACCTTGAGCGAGACGCTGGAGGCCGTCCGCCTCGCTCAGCGCCACAGCTACACCGCGATCCTCAGCCACCGCAGCGGCGAGACCGAGGACTCGACCATCGCCGACATCGCCGTCGCCACCAACTGCGGCCAGATCAAGACCGGCGCCCCCTGCCGCAGCGATCGCAACGCCAAGTACAACCAGTTGCTCAGGATCGAGGAGCAGTTGGGAAGTGCGGCGAAGTACGGCGGATAGGGGGTCGGCTGCGCCGACTGGGTCGTCGTCGGCTGCGCCGACTGGGTCGTGAGGTGCGCCGGGTGCGCGGCACCTTTTTGAGCTCGGCACGATCAGCGGCTGCGGCTTCGCCTGCGCCCCCGATCGAGCCGAGCGATTCAGGGGGGCCAGTGAACGGACGGCGCGTACTTTGTCGACTTGTCGCGAGTTGAGTCGGTGAAGATCTGGCCGTGCTGATGCTCGGCGGTCCAAGGGGGCGATACGACGCTCAACGACGCTGTCCGACGGACGACGACCCTCACCCTCCGCCGTTCGACTCGCTCCGCTCGCTCACGGCTCCTCGCTCTCCCGCGGCGCTGCGCTGGCGGGAGAGGGGACGCGCACGCATCCAATCGTGCAACCCACTGCTGTTCCCTGACCCCGCGAGCGCAGCGAGCGTCCGTGCAGCCGCGGCGCATCACGCCCCCACTCCTCATTCCCCATTCCTCACTCCTGATCCCTCCGGCTCGCAAAGCGAGCCGGGAGTCACGCGTAACTGTGCAAGCCGGAGATCACGAAGTTGATCACGATCCAGTTGAACAGCATGACGCCGGCGCCGATGACGGCGAGGATCGCCGTCCAGAGTCCCTTGTCCTTGGCCTTGAGGCGCACGTGCACCAGCACGGCGAAGACGATGAAGGTGTTGAGGGCGAAGACTTCCTTGGGATCCCATCCCCAGGGGCGGCCCCAGGAGTGATCGGCCCAGATGGCGCCCATGACGATTCCAGCCCAGAGCAGGATGAAGGAGAGCTCCATCAGCACCATGGTGACGCCGTCGAAGACTTCCCCGGGTGAGACGCGTCGTATCGAGCCCCCGCCGCTGCCCAAATCGCCTCCCGCGACACCGGTGGCGCCTCCGCCGATCATCGCCAGGGACGATTCGTCGGGTTCGCGAGCCAGCATCACGACTCCAGCGCTGGTTGCGACTGCGGCCTGCCGCGTCGGCATCATCAGCGATCCCGCGCCGCCGACGCGTGCGAAGTCGGGGCCGCCGCCGATGAATCGCCAGCCCAGATAGAGGATCGCCGAGATCGCCGCCATGAAGATCAGGCAGTAGCTGAAGATGATCACGTTGGTGTGGATGTAGAGCCACACGTCGTTCAGGACCGGCATCATGTTGCTGATGCTTGGATTCAGATAGGCCGGCAGAAAGTGCGCCGCCATCAGGGCGACCAGCGACGAGAACGCCGCGGTGAGCAGAAAGAGACCGCGCATGATGGAGCCGCGGACCAGGATCTCGAGGACGACCGCAGCGCAGGCACCGAACCATGACGCCGTCGTCACCGCCTCGAACATGTTCGAGTTCGGCCAACGGGCGGAGATGTACCAGCGGATCCCGACCGCGGCGGTCTGAAGCAGGAACCCGACCGCGAAGAGCGAGATGCCAAGTCGCAGGGCCATCGGCCAGCGGAAGACCGCCCACATCAGGAGCGGCAGCGTCGCGAACATGTAGACCAGCCACACCCAGCTCATGTTGTCGACGGCGAAGTACCAGCTCTCGAGGCGCAGTCGACTGGGGGAGGGATAGGTCTCGGGACTGATGCCGCGGATTGCCTCGGCCATCGCCACAATCGAGGCGTTCACCGCCGTGGCGTCCTCGCGAGACCAACCGTTGACAAGATCGGCCCAGTGGCTGGCGATCTGCTGCTGCTTCGAGGCGTCGAGACCCGCAATCGGCACCAGAACCAACCCGCCATCGGGCCCCGGCGCGGGCATCAGCTCCTCGAATCCGTGCCACTGCTTGTCGACATCGCCATCGGCCGGCGGCACCGGCCGCAGGAGCGACAGAAGCCGCCGCGGTGCTCGGGTTCCCATCGCCGCATTGAGGGCGTTGACCACCTTCTCGGTGCGGATGAGATCCGCCTGCAATCGATCGATGAGCGGCCCCAGCGCCGGCTGCGTCAGCAGCATCGGCGAAATCAGCCCGCTCTCCATGAAGACGGCGAGGCGCTCCGTGAGACTCGGATCCGCCTCCAGCAGGACCTCGCTGATCTGGGCCCGCACCGGCTTGTTCTTGACGTAGATGATGTCGGCGTCTTCGTACGCCTCGGGCCTGAAGAGGAGATCGAAGTAGGTGAAGGTCGGCGTCTGCCCGGCGATTCGACGCGAACCGCTCACCAGCGACATCTGGGCGCTGGCGAGACTGTCGATGCTCTTGAGCCGTCCTTCATGGTGCACCGCAAGGGCGCCAAGCGGACCGAGATCGACCTCCGCAGCGAAGCCCTGCGTTCCTCCCTGGGTCCCGCGACCGAATCGCGTGCCGGCCGTGGCGGCGACGAGGACAAGCACGGCCACGGCCGCCAGCATCGGGATGAGCCAGCGACGAAGTGCGGATCCGCCGGACTCGGGGGATGTTGTCTGGATGGTGTGGGTCACGATGAACTCTCCTTGGCGGCGGACTCTTGCGAGGGTGCGCTGATTCGCAGCTTCGCTCCCGGCGGGATCTCTCCGCGAGCGGCCATCGAAGCCACCATCGCCTCGACGGCGAGCTGTCGCCGGCGCTTGATGAAAGGCTTCACATAAAAGGCGTAGATCATTCCCGCGACCGCGATGCAGCAGCCGATGAGCTGGGTGTAGACACCGCGTCGATTGCCGACGCCGAGGACGGTGTAGTTGAGTCCGGCCGATGCCGGCTGGCCACCACGAGCTTCATCCGGTGGATCCCACTGAGCCTGGAAGAACCACCAGCCGTCGAGCTGAATCGGATCGTTCACGCTCAGCTCGAGCGGTGGTCCCCAAGGCAATGCCGACGTCCCCGCGGTGGCGCCAGCTCCGGCATCGATGGCCTTGTCTTCGAGGAACCGCACCCGGCTGGTGTAGTTGCGAATCGTCAGCGACTCGCCGGTGAAGCCGCCCAGGTGCGTCGCCAGTTCGAACGACTCGAGGGCCATCGGCCTGGGGAGCGGAAGGCGCTGTCGCGAGAACATGAGTTCGAACTGCCGACCGTCGGCGAGCGTCACCAGCGACGGGGCGTAGATGTGGCGACGCAGCGTCTGCCCGGCCGACTCGAAGGCGTACCGGTGGAACGTAAGCCACGGGATCCCTCCGCTGAAGCGGGCGCTTCCAGGGCTCCCTCCGCCTTCGACTTCAAGCTTGATCTGCGAGAAGAACTCGCCGGCATCGCGCATTCGCTGTTCACGGGGCACCACGTAGGGCTTGCTCTGGGCAACCGCCCGCGGGAAGAAATCGGTGAGCGTCACTGTGAGCCCGTTGCCGAGATCCGCCGGCTTGCCTCGCTCGAGCGAGATGTGCCGTGGTGGCCGGTTGCTGGCGGCGAAGATCACCCCGAGCTCCTCGTCGGTTGGCCCGGCAACGACGGTGAGGACGGCGCGCCCGGCCCCGGGCATGTAGCGCACGACGATGCCATCGTCGATGAGCGTGCTGGCGCTGTGAGCGTCGGGACTCTCATCTTCGGCGACGTCGCGGGTGAGACGCGAGTCGTCGAAGACCCAGCGGCGGAACTCGCCCTTCGGTCCCTTCAGCTCGATGATGGCCAGTGCGGCAGTGCCGCTGCCGAGCGGGATCGCGTCCTCGATGGTCCGGACGCGAAACGAGTATGGGGTTCCCTCGATCGCCTCGAACTCCGCGTTCGGATTGGCTGCGGCGAGGTCGCTGATCGTTCGCCGGACGGTGACCCCGGAGGCGGGGATCTCGAACTCGAGTGTGGGCTGATCGAGAAGCGCCGCCAGCTCCTCGGCGCTCTGGACCCAGCGGAAGGCGATCAAGCCGTCGTCGGCGCGGCGCTGGGCCGAGTCGAATGCCAGCAGGCGGTAGTCGCGCTGTCGCTCGTCGTTCAGCGACACGGTGATCCAGACCGCCGGATTGAGGGGATCGCCGGGGCCACCGGGGAGAAGCTGCGATCGCAGCATCGCGTAGCGCAGGTAGCTGGTGACGTGGAAGGTGACGTCGGATGCGGGATCGCGCGGATCGACCGCCGGGACCGCCACGTTCGGCGGCGCAACCGGCGGAGCGACGTCGCCCTGGGCGGTGAACACGTCGTCGCGACTGGCAATCGAATCGTTGTAGAGCGGCAGCCCGAGGATCGGACGCTCGATCCACTCGCGGTCTCCCGGACGCCGCAGATAGAGAGCCCAGGCCTTGGTGATGTCGTTTCGGAGGTAGAAGTGCTCGCTCGGCTGGTAGTCGAGAGCAAGTCGCAGCGCGTCATCGACGATCGGCTTGCCGAGAGCCTTCACCGCCCGCTGCATCGGTTGGGCCGGATCGGTCGTGAAGAGCATGTCCTCGGTGTACTGGGGGAACCCGTCAAGGACCTGTCTGATGAAGCGTTCGCCACCACCTTGCTGGGGCCCCGTGACCATGACGCTCACGCTGTAGGCCCGGCGACCGAGATCATCGCCCGTGCGGATCTCCCAGGCGGGATCGATCGACGCGACTTCCAGTTCGTACCTTCCGTCCGGACCGTCGAGCACGGTTCGTGCTCCCGGCACCGCCGCCACCACGGCGCGGATCGGGCCCTTCGGGCCGTCGATCTCGGCCACCAGTTGACGGCGCACGATGGCGACATCGCCCTCCAACTTGCCGGCGAAGTAGATGACGCTGCCGACGCAGAGCACGATGATCCCGGTGTGGATCATCCAGACGCCGAGGTTGATCACGTTGAGTCGGATCCGCCGCAGCGTCGTCACCGTCATGGTGACGCAGATCAGGACGATCAGCAGTGTGAACGGCCACCAGTTGAACCATTCGAACTCGGTCAGCTCGAATGGCCGGAACTGCCGAAGCTGGGCGTGCACCCAGGCGTCGGTCGAGAAGATGTTGGGGTGGATCGGATAGACGATCCCCGCGGAACCGATCGAGCTGTAGATGAAAAGCACTATCAGCAGCACGATGCCGAAGCGAACGTTGCTGAAGAGGTCCAGCACCGCTCCACCGACGCGGCGCACCGCCGATCGGGGGGCAGATCGTTGGGTGGCTGCCGAGGTGAGAGCGCGATGGTCGATGGTCGTTCCGGTCATGAAGACGGCGGTCGGTCAGGGGAGAGGAGAACCGGGAGCCGGGATGAACTATCCGCCCTCCGGTTGGGGGGCGATGGCGGTCATGGACGAGGTCGCCGCGACCACCCGTCAACTCGCGGCGACGATAGGGACCGGAGAGTCGAGCTTCGGATCGAGCTCCGGATCGAGTTCCGAACCACGTGGATCGAAAGAAGTGCCGCACGCCGCGCAGACGCACCGACCGGCCGAGTTCGGCGCCATTCGGCCGGGTGAGGCACAGCGGGGACAACGGTCGGCCCGGAGGATCCGACGGGCGAGGAAGCATTCCGCGGCGTTGAGAATCGCCCGACCAATCACCGCGAAGATCAGGCCGAAGATGGCCAGAAACAGGAGGATCAGGGTGACTTGGGGAAAGATGAAGACGAAGCAGAACGCGACCGCGAACGCCAGGAGATAGGTCCAGAAGACCACCATGGCGAAGGCCCGACTCACTGCTCGTACGGCCGAATACAGCATCGCGGAGGGTAGGTCGTTCGGAGGGAGGGCGGTCGGCTGTGCCGACGGGTCGTCGGCACAGCCGACTCATGAGGTGTGCCGCGGGCGCGGCACCTTCTATCGCTCAGCACGCTCGGCGGCTCCGGCTGCGCCTCCGCCGCCGAGCGAGTCGAGCGGAAAAGAGCGGGGAACGGGTGCGGGAACGATCCGCGGGAGCATGTCACAGTCAGTCGAACTGGCCGTGGCTTCGCCCGGCAGTCTGGAACGGTTTCAGGCGACGGACGTGGTCGCCCTTGCCGCCCGTGGGCGGTGATGTCCCGGCGATTCAGTTGGGGGGGCGCGGAGGTGGCACGTGGAGTCCGGATTTCGCGACCCTGTGGCTGCCGCGCGGTCCGGCCCGCCGCGGGGTCTGCGCAGGCGTGATTGCGCACGGCTGGCACGCCAGCCGTGGCATCCACCATCCTCCCCCCTCTTCCGCTCGACTCGAGCGACCAAGCTGACGAAGTCACCGCCGCGTCGATCGTGCCGAGCGATAAAAGGTGCCGCGGGCGCGGCACTCCTTATGAGGAGGCGCAGCCGACGACCGGTCGGCGCGAGCCGACCCCGTCACGCTCCCGCCGCAAGTCGCTGGGCCAGCGTCATCGGCAGACCCGCTTCCTGCGTGGCTCGCTGTGCGGCGGCGATGTCGTACTCCTCGCGGTGGAGCGAGAAGGTGCCCTCATCGAGATCGAGGACGGCGAAACTGGCTCGGGGATCGCAATCGCGCGGCTGACCGACGGCGCCGGGGTTCAGGATGTAGCGACACCCGGGATCGACGCGAACGACGTCGCCGTCGCGCAGCAGCGTGGCTCGCACGTCCTTCGCCGCCAAGCGATCGCTCGGCGAGAGCGAGTCGGTTTCGAACAGCGCCGGGACGTGGGTGTGACCCAGCAGGCAGATCGGCGCTTCCACGCCGCGGAAGGCGATTGCCGCCGCACGGGCGTCGTGAACGTACGCAGCCGTGCCAGGCTGAGGTGAGTCGTGCACGCACATGGCTGCCCCGCAGACGTGGGCCGTGGTCGGAAGTCGAGCGATCTGCTCGATCTGCGGACGGGTCAGGACCGAGCGGGTCCAGACCAGAGCGGTCCGGGCCACGCCGTTGAAGTCGCCGAGCGAGGCCCGATCGAGGACGCCATCGTCATGATTGCCGCGCACGATGGTCGAGCAGCGGCTGAGGACCAGATCGACGCACTCTCCCGGGTGGGGTCCGTAGCCGACGATGTCGCCGAGGCAGATCACGTCCCGCAAGCCCATCGCGTCGACCCGCGCCATCACCGCCCGCAGGGCGGCAAGATTGCCGTGGACATCTGAAATGATGGCGAACCGACTCATCGAACAGCCACCCCACTTGCTGCGTTGACACCATCGACACCATCGACACCATCGACACCATCGACACCATCGACACCATCGACACCATCGACACCATCGACACCATCGACACCATCGACACCATCGACACCAGTCAGGTCCGCGCGCAATGACTCTGCACGGACGGAGATCCCTCCCTGTCTATCGGACGGAGCTGTCTTTGATTGCAGAGTTTCGAGAAAGTCGCCCCACATCCTCAAATCTGAAGGACCAGGGCCGCAGCAAAGCTCGCACACAGGACCAGGTTGGTCCAGCGTTCTCGAATCGAGGCTTGTGCTGAGCGGTGCCTTGGCGAACGGCGTCGCCACCGGCCGCGGGACTATTTGTTCCGCGACTTGATGAAGAAGACGATCAGAGCGATCAGGAGGACTGCGCCAATGCCGTAATAAATGATGTCACCCATGGGGTCGGATGGTACCGATCACTCGCCTGGCTTGCCACGTTCGGAGAGTGGGTGTACCGCCCCGGTGGGCTTCGGGCCATCGGGGCGGCGACGAAATCCGAGTTGGTCCCGAGTGATCAGGCCGGCAATCTCGAGGGTGGTGAGGGCCGCCAGCACCTCCCCGATCGGGCGGGCCACTCTCATTGCCAACTCGTCGGCCCGGGCGCGACCGGTCGCTGGGAGCGCGTCCAGGAGGGCGCAATCGCCGTCACTGAGGCTTCGCGGCGCCGCGGGACAGGGGCCGGCCCCCCTGGAACTCGCCTGAGTCGCTCGCGTGCCGCCCCCGATCCCGCCCGGCAGCGCCCGCAGGAGCCAGATCGCCGGCTCGAGTTGGGTGATCACATCCTTGGCCCCGGTCACCAGGCCGGCCCATCCTTCGCGGATGGCCCGGTGGCATCCCACGGAAGTCGGGGAATCGACCGGTCCCGGCAGCGCCATCACTTCGCGGTGGTGACTCTCGACCGCTTCACGAGCCGTGACCAGGGCGCCGCTCCGAGACGCTGCCTCGATCACCACGACCCCGAGCGACAGGCCGGAGATGATTCGATTGCGCCGAGGGAAGAACTCCGGCCGCGGACCCATCGATGTCGGAAACTCGCTGACCACCGCCCCGGCCCGGGCGATCTCGTCGAAGAGCTCCGCGTGTTCGGCGGGATAGCAGTGACCGAGTCCGCACCCGAGGACGGCGACGGTGCGGCCCCCCGCCCGCAGCGCCGCCCGGTGCGCGGCCGCATCGATTCCGCGGGCACCGCCCGAGATCACCGTGAGACCAACCTCGGCAAGCGCGAAGGCAAGGCGCATCGCCTGCTCGCGTCCATAGCTCGTGCAGCGCCGCGATCCGACCACCGCAACCGCGAGCGCATCGTCCGCCTGAAGCTCGCCGCGGACCCAAAGCACCGCCGGTGGATCGGCAATCGCCGCCAGAAGCTGCGGATACTCGGACCGTCCGAGCCGAAGAAGCCGCGCTCCACTCCGGGCCATCGCTCGCCGCTCGGCATCGGGTGAGGCCGCGTCGAAGGCCCGCCGGAACTGCTCGGCGCGCAGCGGACCGACCGACTCGACCAGCGCCAGCTCCCGCACCGACGCGTTGACGACCGCATCGGCCGACCCGAACCGCTCGAGCAATCGCCGCGAGAACACCGGCCCCACACCCTCTGCGAGAGCCATCCGCAGCGTGGCGTCGTCGATTGCCTCGGGCCCTTCGCCTTGCATCCCCGCGCGTTCACCGTTCACCGCGTCGACATCCACCACGCGCGATTCAGCGGACTCGCGAGCGCCCGTTCCCTCCGGCTCGCTTTGCATCTCTCCCCCCGTCGATCGGTCGATCGATCGAAAGATACCGCCTCGCAGTCGCGGCTCGCCGAAATCGGAGAATCATCCCGCGCGGTGTGGAATCACCGCAGCGCCCCGGGCGACGTGTGGATCGGACCTGCGACAGGCAACCGCAACGCGTGCGAGCTGCGAGCCCGAGAGGCTCAGTTGTCCTTCAGCTCGCCGAAGAGCGCGGCGGCAATGCGCCTCGCTTCGACCGCGGCATGGTCGGTGGGATCGTCCTGTCGCTGACGCAGCGCCGGACTGCTGGCGAATGTTTGGACCTGGGACGTCTGGACAGTGGGCGACTGGACCGCGGGCGACTGGACATCGGGCGACTGGACATCGGGCGACTGGACCGCGGCTTCGGCTCGCGCCTCGGAGCCTCGATCGTCGAGCTCGACCGCAGTCGGAGCGTCGATCTCATCGGACAGGTCGCCCGCGGTCTCCCCGTGGGCCTCGGAGTTGAGTTCAAGCTCCGCTTCGGGTTCCAACTCAGTTTCGAGTTCAAGTTCCTCGAGCTCGAGGGGTGCGTCATCGAGCACAACTTCGGCTTCGACTTCAGCGTCCGCAGAGTCCGCGAGGTCCGGCTCGGAGTCAACGTCGCCCTCAAGCTCGTTCTCGAGTTCGTCTTCGAGTTCGTCCTCGAGCTCCGCCTCAGCCTCGGTCTCGACCATCTCAGTCTCGAGCGCCTCAGTCTCGACCATCTCAGTCTCGAGCGCCTCAGTCTCGACCATCTCAGTCTCGAGCGCCTCAGTCTCGAGCGACTCAGTCTCGAGCGACTCAGTCTCGAGCGACTCAGTCTCGAGCGACTCAGTCTCGAGCGACTCAGTCTCGAGCGACTCAGTCTCGAGCGACTCTTCGAGCTCAGCTTCGAGCCCATCCGCGAGTTCCCCAACCTCGAGTTCGCCCGTCAACTCCCCGGTCAGTGCGCCAGTCAGTTCGCCAGTCAGTTCCTCGGTCATCTCGTCGGAGAGTCCGACCTCCGCCGTCTCGATCTCCTCGCACTCCATCCAATCGGCCACGACCGCATCCAACTCCGCGACCGATGGCCCGGCCACCGCCCCACTTCCCGCCATGCGGTCGAACTCTTCGATCGACCACGTCTCGTCGCCGGCGGTCTCAGCCTGGAGCTGCGTGCGATAGTCAGACCCGATTGCGTCGATGGTCGCGGTGCCAGCCGAAGCCCCCACCGAGGCGGCCACCCCTGCGGGCAGCAGTCCAATCGGTCGAACGTCGCTGGTCAGCAGACGCGGCCCACGTCGTCGCGGCGTGGCCATGTCCGGACCCAGCATCAGTCCGATGAAGATCACGAAGACGCTGCCGCCCAGAAGCCACACGCGCCACTGTCCCTCGGCGAGGCGGATCAGCAGGGTGTCCGGATACGGGGCGATCTCGGTCATCCGAAACTCCACCGTGTCGTCGATCCAGCCGGGCACGGTCTGGTCGAGCGAGGAGGCCAGAAGGATCGGGGTCTCGCCCTTGGGGACGAGATTCAGTTGGGATGCCGCCAGCCGACGGACGAGCTGCGGATCGCCCTCTTCCAGCAACTCCAGAAACTCGGTGAAGGCGTTGAGCCGCTCGAAGCGGTATGCCTCATGATCTCGAAGACTGGCGAGCTGTCCCTCCATCTCGTGGACGCCGCGCTTGGCCGGGAGCACCGCCACGGCGACAAGCAGGGCCAACCCCGCGATCACGAAGGGCCAGCCGGCGTCGATTCGAAACAATGGGCGCGAGACAGCACTCACGGAGTGGGTATCGGCGTGGCGCGGGCTCCGACCTTAATTCGTGAAGAGGAGAATCGCAGACCAGAGGACCACGATCTTGATCACCGCCAACGGCATCCCGGCGATGATCGCATCCGCGTACTCGAGCTCCGACCAGGCCATCAGCAGGCAGATGAAGAGCAGCGCGCAGAGGAGTTCGGGGACCAGCGGAATCCCCGGCATGTAAAGCCCCACAATGGCCAGATCGGTGGTCGCACAGATGGCGAACATCCGTAGCGCGAGCACCCGGATCGGATCGTCGCTTCCGAGCCAGAGGAAGGCGAAGAGGAGGTACGCCAGCAGCGTGGCGAGAGTCTGGGCGCCGATCACCACCGGATAGAGCGCCGCGAACCGTCCACCGCCGATTGCCAGGAGGAGTGCCATCACGATCAGGCTCGCCCCGACGCCGAAGCACGCGAGCACGAAGGCGTGTCGCCGCAGGAGATGGCTGGCGTACTCCTCGCGACCGACGGCGCGACGCCTTCGGCGGAGCGCCCGGATCGCGCCACACTTCGGGCAGCGGCGACTGACGGAACCGCGCAGGTCGTAGCCGCAGCCGCGGCAGATGGTGGTGACCAGGTCCTCCTCGGCTGCGGACCCCTTCGTGGTCGCGCCGGGCGTTGTCGGAACCACTGGTGGCGAGCCGGGCGACCGCGAAGGCCGGTCAATCGGAACAGCTTCATCCGCCAGCGGAATGACGCCAGACGACTCCGGCGTGTGCCGCGCGGGAAGATCCAGACCGCGCTTTCGCGAGGCGTCACCCGACGAGTCCGGCTCCGGAATTGGAAAGAGCGTGGACATGGATCGAATGCCTCTCAGCGACCACCGGGCCCCCGGCTCGCGGAACGGGTCCCCCCGCCACCGAGACCGCCCCGAGGGGCCAGTGCATCGAGCGGCGGGCCAACGATATCCTGCGTTCATGACCAGCGCGAACCACAGCCGTCGTCCCAACCCTTCTGCGAACTGGCAGAGCCCGCTCGCCAGCCAGTTCGCCCTCGCGTGCGCCGCGGCTCTCGTCGTCGCCACCGCCTCGGCCGAGACCGTGGCCGACAGCGTGACCGACACCGTGACCAGTTCGGGCGCGCAGAGCACACCGGGCTCGGGCGTTCCGGTCTCAATCGATGCTTCGGCGATGCCCAACGCCCTGAGCCCCGCCGAGGTGGCCGAGGGTTGGACGCTGCTCTTCGACGGCGCAACCTCCACCGGATGGCGCAGCTACAAGCAGCCCGGTTTCCCCACCAGGGGCTGGACGATCGAGAACGGCTGGCTCAAGGTCAACAAGGCCGGCGGTGGCGGTGACATCATCACCACCGGGATGTACGGCGACTTCGAGCTCTCCCTGGAGTGGATCGCAACGCCCAAGGCCAACAGCGGAATCATCTTCGGCGTCGCCGAGAAGCACGACACCCCGTGGCAGACCGGACCCGAGTTTCAGGTCATCGACGACACCGGCGCCGGCCTCTCGCCTGAAGATCCGCATTCGACGGGTGCTCTCTACGACCTCGCCGCGCCTGCCGCGGGCAAGGTGGTGAAGCCCGCCGGCGAAGTGAATCGGGCCCGCATCATTCGACAGAACGGTCGTCTCCGTCACTTCGTCAACGACGTCAAGGTCGTCGACATCCGCATCGACGATGGTGAATGGGCCAGTCGCATCGCCGCAAGCAAGTTCAAGGGCTACGAAGGATTCGGCATTCAGCCCACCGGGCACATCGCCCTTCAGGATCACGGCGATGAAGTCTGGTTCCGCAACATCAAGCTCCGCGATCCCTCGAAGCCGGTGGCCGGCGCCGTCACTCTCTTCAACGGCCGCGATCTCACCGGCTGGACGCCGTTTCTCCTCGAGAACGGCAAGCCCCAGGAGGTGTGGACGACGCAGGACAACGTGCTGATCTGCTCCGGCAAGCCTGCGGGATACATCCGCACCAACGCCGACTACACCAACTACGTCCTCTCCCTCGAGTGGCGCTGGGCGCCGGGCAAGGAGCCTGGCAACAGCGGTGTCCTCCTGCGCATGGTGGGTGAAGACAAGGTCTGGCCCAGAAGCGTCGAAGCCCAGCTTCAGAGCGGCAGCGCCGGCGACTTCTGGAACATCGGCGACTTCGCCATGACCACCGATTCGTCACGCCTCAACGGCCGCAACACCCGCAAGACCCACGGCAACGAGAACCCGCCCGGCGAATGGAACCGCTACGAGATCGTCGTCGACAAGGGCAACGTGATCCTCAAGGTCAACGGCGAAGAGCTCAACCGCGCATGGAACGTGACCGAAGTGCCGGGCAGGATCTGCCTGCAGTCGGAGGGCGCCGAGATTCACTTCCGGAACGTGAAGTTGGTGGAGATCAGGTAGGGC
>Ga0163153_10005917_pt1 | contig 14150 bp, 10 predicted proteins | sample OliLakLV19MP6IB1_FD_148629 | JGI IMG/M metagenome (GOLD analysis project Ga0163153, IMG submission 148629) | Freshwater microbial mat bacterial communities from Lake Vanda, McMurdo Dry Valleys, Antarctica - Oligotrophic Lake LV.19.MP6.IB-1 | ecosystem: Environmental > Aquatic > Freshwater >... | reverse complement strand
TTAACCGGAAAGGAAACGTGTTCTGGAAGTTTTTCTGCGAAAGTTGAAGGCTGGCCTTTTAATGGGAATTTAATCCGTAGAAAATTTTGATATCGACCCCATAGCCCACGATTTAAATCGTGGGCTTGGAGGTGAAATGCAATTAATGGTTTCTAACCATTTCAATCCGGGATTTATTTCAATTAGATGATTTTTTTCAACCCCAATGATAAAACGGGATTATCCTGTTGACACTTGGCCAGGAAAATACTTTGCACCCCTATTCAAAACCATACCGATTATCCTAAAGTCTTTAATTTGCAGGCGAACATGCAGGAAATTTCAGGTGAAAATAAAAGTTTTGATGCCCCGCACAATCTATTTGCCCGGGTCATACTGCCATTGAACCTGGACAAACCGTATTCCTATCACGTTCCTGAAGATTTGATTCCCAAAATGCAGCCCGGCATAAGGGTCGAAGTACAATTTGGCAGAAGTAAACTCTACGCCGGTATCATTGCTGAATTGTATCGCGAACCGGAGATCCCTTCCCGGATAAAACCCATCTTATCCGTCCTCGATGATAGTCCCATCGTGACACCATTTCAGCTAAAAACCTGGGAATGGATGGCTTCTTATTATTGTTGTGGTATTGGTGAAGTGATGGCTGCGGCTTTACCCGCGGCTTTTAAACTGGACAGTGAATCAAGAATCATATTACATCCCGATTTTGACCAGGACTTTTCTGAATTAAACGACCAGGAATATCTCATAGCAGAAGCGTTGTCGGTGCGCACGGCCCTTACTATCAATGAAGTCCAAAAAATATTAAACCGAAAAACCATCAAAAAAATAATCGACAACCTGGTCGCCAATGGGATCATACTGATCGAAGAGGAGTTGGAGGCCGGTCTGCAAGATAAAAAAGAAGAATTTGTTGTGCTCAATCCGAGGTACCAGGGAGATCCGGATTTTATGGTTCAGGCGCTCGACCTGGTCACTCGATCTGAGCTTCAAACCCAGGTTTTGCTCGCGTTTATTCAATATGCAAGACCTAAACCCGAAATCGCCAAAAAAGAACTGGCCAGGCATGTTGTGCTGAGTGCATCCGTATTAAAGGCATTGGAAAAAAAAGGGATCTTCAACCTGGAGAAAAGAGTGGTGCCTCGCAATCAGATTCAAACCCTGGATATTATATTACCTCCCCTGACCCCTGATCAGGAACAATCTCTAAAGGATATAAAGACTTCGTTTGACGCAAATACTAATGTCGTTTTACTTCATGGCGTTACCGGAAGCGGTAAGACCCGGATATACAGTGAATTGATCCGTGAAACGGTGGAAGCAGGAGGTCAGGTACTTTATTTATTGCCTGAAATTGCATTGACCACCCACCTGATTTCCAGGTTAAAAAAATCACTGGGCCAAAATCTATTACTCTATCATTCCAGGTTAAGCCAGAAAGAACGAATTGAAACCTGGAAAGGTGTGCTATCGGGGGCTCCGGTTACCCTGACCGCCCGTTCCGGAATATTCCTGCCTTTTAAAAATTTGAAGCTGGTCATAGTCGATGAAGAGCATGATCCTTCCTATAAACAAAACGAAAGGGACCCCAGGTATCAAGCCCGTGATATGGCCATCTGGCTGGCAGCCCAGTCACAGGCAAAAGTAATCCTGGGAAGTGCCACCCCTTCCATAGAAAGTTGGTTTCATTCAAAAAAACAAAAGTATGGATTTGCGACTCTGAAAAACCGATATGGGGATATACCCTTGCCGGAAATAGAATTGGTGGACCTCTACACTGAAAACAAAGGAAAAGAAACACCGGTGATCATCACCCCTACCCTGGATGAAGCGATTGTAAGGTCCCTGCGGCAAAATGAACAAATTATTCTTTTTCAAAACAGAAGAGGATATGCCCCGCAACAACATTGCTCCAATTGCCACTGGCATGCCATGTGCCCCAATTGTGATGTCAGTCTCACCTATCATAAATATTTAAACAAACTCATTTGTCATTATTGCGGATACCAACGCCCGTTGTTTGAAACTTGTCCGGATTGTGAAAAAGCGACCATCTCCCTGAGAGGTTTTGGTACAGAAAAACTGGAGCAGGAACTCAAAGCTATGTACCCGCAAGCCAGGATAAAAAGGCTGGACCTGGATACTGCCAGGACTAAATCATCTTACCAGGAATTGCTGGACCAGTTTGAATTGCGTGAAATCGATATCCTCGTAGGTACCCAGATGCTGAGTAAAGGATTGGATTTTGATCATGTGGGACTGGTGGGCATATTGCAGGCTGATTCTATTTTTTATTATCCCGATTACCGGTCCAATGAAAGAGCTTATCAATTATTGACCCAGGTAGCTGGACGGGCGGGCAGGAAAAACAAACAAGGCAGGGTGATTTTACAATCGTATAACCTGCAACATGAGGTGCTCAAATACATTTTGCACTACGATTATACCGGTATGGCCAATAAGGAAATGACAGACCGTGCTTTGTCTCATTATCCACCATTTACCAGGTTAATAGAAATAACGATCAAACATAAAAAACCAGCACAGGCTGACCTGGCTGCTGTCTTACTTACCCGATCGCTGCAATCTTCTTTTGGCGAACGAGTGCACGGTCCTTTGTTGCCATCGATTGCGCGTATCCGGAATTTTTACCTGCGAACCGTGATGATTAAAATGGAAAAAAACCCCCAGTTGATCCGGGAGGTCAAAGTTCAGATTAAGTCTGATATACAGGAAGTGCTAAAACAGCCCGGCTTATCTTCTACCCGGTTTAATATTGATGTGGATCCGGATTGATCATTGATCATTGAAAATTGATCATTAAAAATTGATCATTGACCATTGATCATTGACCATTGACCATTGATTAGTGTAACTCAATCGTCCTGACTTCAGGGATCCCGACGGTATTCAGTTGGATATGTTTTCGCAGCGCTTTTGTTTTATAGTCCTGGATGATTTCGAGGATATCCCGGTCGATATAGGTACTGTCCTGTCCGTTAATTTCGACGATGCTGTATTCTTCAATTTTATCCAGGGTTTCCGATAATCTTCTTTTATTGAGAAAACTTACCTGCTGATCTAAGGTGATGGTATATTTTTTAGAATGGCCTTCGTAAAATTGTTTAAGGTGAAAACCAGCCGCATACGTATGTTTAAACATAAAATAAATAGCGTAGGTGATCCCGATCAAAACCCCAATCAACAGGTCGGTAAAAAGAATAGCTAAAATGGTAAAAATAAAAGGAAGAAATTGTTCCCTTCCCTGCTGGTACACTTCCTTTAACATCCTGGGTTTGGCCAGATTGTATCCTGTACGGATCAGCAGTATGGCCAAAACACAATAAGGGATGCGATTGAGCAGGGGCACTGCGATCAGGACTGCCAGCAAGATCCAAAAGCCGTGAATGAAAGAGGATGCTTTGGAACGTGCCCCTGCTTCGGCATTGGCTGAACTGCGTACAATCACCGCGGTAATTGGAAGCCCACCTAATAATCCACTTAAAAAATTGCCCGTACCCTGGGCCATCAGTTCCTGATTTTGTGGCGTGATACGGTTCATTGGATCCAGTTTATCGATAGCTGCGATGCTGAGCAAGGTTTCCAGAGAGGCTACAAAACAAATGAGGATCGCGTTTTTCCAAATCAGGGAGCTGAGGTCCCCGGGTTTCCACAAGAGCGAAAAATCAGGCCAGTTAATCGAAGAAAAAACCGCATGGGGCACCTGCACAAAATGACTTGGTTTGAGATCCAGAGCCGGCAGCCAGGAATGCAAAACCATAGCCAGTAATATGCCAAACAAGACGGTAATGAAAGACGTAGGTAAAAAAGTTATCCGGGTCGAAGCATATTTTTTCCATAAAATCAGCACCAGCAAAGCAGTCAGGGAGATGATTACCGTGCCACCGGAAGAAGCGTAATATAGGTTTTCAATATTTTTAAACCCGTGATCAAAGGTCAGGATGTTAAACAATTCGTTTCTCCAAAAATCGGGCTTGTCATATCCTAAAATCAGTGGAATTTGTTTTGAGATCAATAGAATCCCGATAGCCGCCAACATACCTTTAATGACTGCAGAAGGGATAAAATGGGTGAATCCTCCCAATTTGAGTATTCCTAAAACAAATTGAAAAATACCGGCCAGGGCTACGGATATAAAAAATAAATTTATTGAACCCATATCCTGGATAGCCGTGGTCGCTATCGCAGCCAGACCGGCGGCCGGACCGCTGACACTGAGTTCTGACTTGCTGAACAACGTGACGACCAGCCCTCCAATAATGCCGGCTATCAACCCGGAATAGACCGGTGTATTGGATGCCAGTGAAATGCCCAGACAGAGGGGCAGTGCAACAAAAAAAACCGTTATACTGGCCTTCAGATCATGCCTTAGGATGGAAGCCAGGTAAAACCGGGTTTTTTGAGTAAAACCTAAAGAAGATATATTATTCACCGGGCCCGGGTTACTTGTCCCATGTTGGATTTCATGGAATGTCCCTGGAATGCAAATTAAGAAATTCAGCCATACACCGATCCTACTTTCTTCATGATTGTGGTCAGGGGATACATCCGGCCACTACTTTTATGGTATCAAATCAAATCAAATTTAATAGTAAATCAATACCGGCATATGCTGGAAAAAACAGGTGAGCCGGGTTTCAGTCTTTCTTATTGTATCACTAACTCGTCCAACACCATAGCCGCAGGCTGACCCGACAAAATATGGTCTTTTGGACAGGTTTTCTTGCCGGAAGCGATGATTTTAATTGCTTTTAAGGTCTGATTGCCCAGATTAAAACTAACCGTTTGAACAGAATTTGGACTTGCATTGGCACCGATTGACGTGGTGCTTATCTCCTTGAAAGTAGAACCATCTTTTGAAACCAGGCAGGTCACTTTAGTAGGAAGCCAGGCCCTGAAATTGGGTTGTTGTAAAAACCGGGTAGATACAGATTTGAGCAAAGTATCCTTATCCACTGACCAGGTAATTTCCATTTCACCTCCCGACAATCCTACCCAGGTGGACTTTGGATTTTCAACAATTCCCAGAAGCCCGTCATTGAGCAGGCTTTCATCCCCATCCCCAAAATATGGATCAGGTGAAATATTAAATTTAAATGACCCTTTTTTGAATGCACCGTGTACCTGAACCTTCTGGCTGATATATTTCAGGATCTGTTCCCTGAAGCCGGAAGGGGTAAGACCACTGCGGTCGACTACCCGGACAGCCATACGATCACAATCATTTACAAACTGGTCCAACAGGTCCTTCATGCCTTGGATAGTGCCCCATTGTGGTTTGTTGTCTTCGAGAATTGCACCTTGTTTGCGCAATGAAGTTGAATTGTCTTGTTTGATGAGTTGCTTCAGCGCCCCGATATTCATAAAATAACCATACGTTTGGGTACCCATAGACTTGGCAACTTCCAGTTGGGTGTAAATCAAAGATAGGCGGGTCAACTCGATCAATTCTTTCAACTCAGAGTTATTGATCGTTAGGCTATTGGTAGAATTAAAATAACTGTACAACTGATTAATGTTGATAGGTTGCAACCAGGAGCGGAATCCATCGGCCGGAGTACCATAAGCCGATAATTTGGATCCGGAGGACTGAACTGCATTTTCCAGGGCTTTAATATATCCATAGATTGCTTTTGCTCCGGTGCCATATTTATTGTCACAAAATTTCCAGATCAGGGAGTCCAGATTTTGGTTTACATCCCAGGCTAAATTGGAAGCAACATAAAATTTTAACTCAGGAAACGAGGACCCGGCACCGGACACCCCATTGAATATGACTTTGCGTACCCCTTGTCCATGCAGATATTGTAAAGACTTAGACAGGGCGTTTAGATTTGGGAAAGGCATCATAAACCGCTCTTCATTGGTCACGTGGGATATGATGGCGATATTGTCGGTAAGCGCTTTCCAGGCGTTCAGGTCATTCCGGAATGATTCATTGACAGGTCCCGTGCCAATGGATGTTGCATGATCGATATCCTTAGTATCGAGGACGAGCATTACATTGGGTTCGGGTTTGATTTGGGTTGGGGCTTTACGATAAGGACCGTCGAGCCAGATCGCATAGGTCCTTCCTTTATTTTTTTTGGCTATTTCATTCACCAGCTTCACGATTACCCCGGAAGGGCTCCCGGTTTCCTCGATCGCCTTGACAGTATATTCATCTTCACTGACGATATGATTTGGGTAAGGGCTGATGGCCCAATAGGTAGCCCTGCCTTTTGCCATGGTCCATACTTCAAGGTTTTTTTCCAGATCAGCCTGGAGGTTAGGATGGGCAAAGTTGACCTGATTCGGTATTTTTTTTCCGTTCACCTCAGCAAAATATTCGGGGTGGGTACTAAAGTAAGCTTCGGATGGAAAGATCCTTTCCATCGAATATTCCCAGGTCCCCCAGTCTTTTTGGTTGTCAATATTGATAAAATTCCAGTTCCGGTATGATTCATTCAAAGCATTGGGATTGATCGCCTGGCGGTGACTAAAACTGGGTTTAAAAATCAAAGGAGTTGCCGGGATGATTAATTTTCCTTTCTGATTGTATTGGGTGATATTTTCATTCAGTTTTAATGCCCCCATTCTCACGATCACATCCAATAATCCCTGGCTCAGTCCGGTGGCACTGTTGGCCAGGATGTTCCACTTTTTATCCTTTACGGCGGAGATATAACCATCTCCGACTTCACTTAGAGGAAAGGTACTCAGGTAATTTTTATTCCGGTTGCTTTGGCCAATCAGGATTTCTTCATCCTGGGGTCCTACGATATCAGAAAAAGACATAAACTCAAATCCGGAGCTTAGTTTCAGGTTGGCCTTAAAAATCTGAATAGCCTGCAAAACGCTATCCGACGCCTGTTCGCTGTAAATGATGCGGTATTTGGATTTTAAATTTTCCACAATCACCAGATCCCGTGCAGAACGATCGCACGATACAACAAAAAGGATACAAAAAAGAAATGCAATGTATTTACTCATGGTCTAGAAGAATGGATTAGCGCGGCAAAATTAACAATTAAGCCGCGTAAATATTCCTAAGATTGCTTATTAACTATTTTTTAGGCTTTCTAATAACAAACACATAGATAATAGGTGCCAGGACAAGGATGAGGATAAGCCAGTTATAAGAAATATTGTCGGAAGTTTCTGCCGGTTGAAAGGCAGAGGGTATAGTAGCATCACCCTTTACCTCGAGCGCCATGGATTCAAAAAAACCATTCTTATTGCCCTCTGCCTGTGAATAGTAGGCCTGGGTAGTCCAAAAATCCACAACAAAAAGTTTAGTTTCATACAAAAGCAATCGTTTGAAGCGCAACTCCGGTGTTTCAGGATTCGGGTCACAGGTAGCATAAAACTCAATCCCGGACAGATCCTCTATAGTGACATTTTTTTGTTTGATCAAATTGCAGTTATCTCCCGGTATTTTTACCGATTGATAAACCTCGTTATAAAAACGATTGACATCGAGTGCTGACCGTTTTGCGGGATTTAGGGTAGTTTGTTGCACTATACATGCGTAATATCCGGTTTCATCGGAGTAATGATAGACTTTTTGCCCCAGCGTATCCAGGATATCCGGTGGATTCGGAAAGGTCAGGAATACATTGGGCGAAATATTGACCTTCACCTGAGCCCGGAGTACCGGCCCGGACAGAAAACAAAAAAACAAATAGAGAATAATTTTTTTCATCATCACCTGCTAAAAATAATAACGTTTAAAGGCCTCAATGGCTTCATATTCTGCTAAACCTAATTTATTATAAGTTATGGCTGTACCCCGGTTGCGGTCTTCTGCCCGCTGCCAAAATTCCCTGGCATCGGATCCGGGAAATAAGGGCCTGTCTTTTTGAGACTGATGTTTAAATATTGCTTTTCTTTTTCTCATCAATTCTTCTGGAGAAATGGGAACAGCCATATCGATATTTTCGATTTCCCATTCCTGCCAGGCTCCCCGGTACAACCACAACCAACAATTGTCTATCCAGTCTGCCCCGTCCTGTTTTAATTCGGATAAAGACCGGAATACGGCCTGCAAACATACCCGGTGGGTGCCATGCGGGTCACTGAGGTCACCGGCAGCATATACCTGGTGCGGTTTGATTTTGTTGAGCAACTCTTTAGTGATGCGGATATCTTCCGGGCCGATAGGCTTTTTTTTGACCAACCCGGTTTCGTAAAACGGGAGATCCAGAAAATGAGCCTGCTCATCCGGAATACCCACGTAACGACAGCCGGCCTTAGCTTCCGCTCTGCGGATCAGTCCTTTGATGGTTTGAACCGGTTTGGAGTCGACCTCTCCGGGTTTTTTGTTTTCCAGTTGCTGTTTAATTTCAAGATACATTTTATTGGCCGTCGAAACATCCAGTCCAAATGTCGAGTGAAAGTCGCGGATAAAATCGGCAAACCGGATTACATCTTCATCAAAAACAGCAATATTGCCGCTGGTCTGATAGGCGACGTGGACTTCGTGTTTTTGATCGACCAACCGGATAAAAGTGCCCCCCATGGAGATCACATCATCATCTGGATGGGGACTAAAAATAATGACTCGTTTTTGGGCAGGTTCAGCCCGCTCGGGCCGGTTAGCATCATCGGCATTGGGCTTGCCACCAGGCCATCCGGTGATGGTGTGCTGGAGTTGATTAAACATGTTGATATTGATGTTGTAAGCATTGCCAAATTCGGTGATAATATCGCCCATACCAAATTCAGCGTAATCCCGGTTGGTCAGTTTCAAAATAGGTTTTTCCAGTTTGGTAGACAACCAGATAATGGCTTTTTTAATCAGGGCATCGTCCCAGTCACAAGAATCGACCAGCCAGGGAGTTTTAATCCGGGTCAATCCGGAGGCTGCAGCTTCGTCCAGAATAAAACTGGTATTGGGATGCTGTTGAAGATAGGTGGCTGGTATACTGTCATTCACCTGTTCTTCCACCGCTTTCTGGATAATTTTGGACTTGCCTTCACCCCAGGCCATCAGGATTATTTTTTTGGCACTCAGGATGGTTTTGACCCCCATGGTGATTGCATTTTTGGGTACATTTTCTTCACCAAAAAATTCGCTCGCGGCATCCAATACCGTCATAAAATCCAGTGAAATCAACCGGGTCATACTATTCAATCCCGAGCCGGGTTCATTAAAACCAATATGTCCGGTTCGACCGATACCCAGAATCTGCAAATCTATTCCTCCGGCGTCCTTGATCTTGTTTTCGTATTCAAGGCAAAAAGAAGAGATTTCTGATTTCTCCAGGGTGCCGTCCGGAAGGTGGATGTTAGCCCGGGGAATGTCGATATGGTTAAATAAATTTTCGTTCATAAACCGGACATAACTCTGCAGGGCATCCGGATTCATCGGAAAATATTCATCGAGGTTAAACGTGACCACATTGTTGAAACTCAATTGCTCCTCTCGATGCAGTCGGATCAATTCAGTATACAGGGTGATCGGGGTAGATCCCGTGGCCAGCCCCAGCACACAGATTTCACCGACTGCCTGCTGACTGCGGATCAGGCGGGCTATCTCCTGGGCTACCGAGGCGGAAGCTTCTTTGGAGGTAGGGAAAATGAAGGTGGGAATTTTTTCAAACTTGGTCGTAGACGAATTCATACAATATTAAATCTTGAGCACAAATGTAATAACAAGTTGATGGTGTAAAAAGACCGTTCAAATTTTGGTTGAGAATATACTGTGATTATACCTCTGTTGAATTAAAAATGGGGCTACAGAGACCCTCCAGTTGCCAAAGGGCAGGCATGGTTTAAATTGCCATGGCCATAGTTCCCAACCGGCTCCAATGGAACAAGGGTTTTGCTAGCAGGTTTAAGCTGGTTGTCTAGTTTGAATTAGGCCAGATTACCGGCAATCATCCCTTAAGGATTCAATTTCTTTGTCCGTGAAAGGAAGGGTAGATCCGGCTTTGAGGCTTCTGATGTAATTCAGCACATTGGCCAGATCCGCATCATTAAGGGTATTATACCGGGGCATAAATTGTCCTGTGGAGGAATCATTGATTCCCAGGACAACAGTACAAATCAATTTTTTTCTATTCCTTTCAAACCCTTCTGGTTGAAAAGCCGGAATAAGGTCAGCCAGGCCATTGCCGTCCTCCATATGACAGGAGTTACAGGTGGACAGATAGATTTGTTCACCCTGCGAAGGCCTCAGGCATTGAGCATGAAAGCAAAGGATACAACCCAGCCCAAGAAGTTTAATGAGGTTTTTTTTCATCCAATAACAGGGAAATTTCCTTCATCAGCCGGTCGACTTCTTCAGATTTGGTTCCGTCGCAAAACGACCGGATACGCCGCTCCTGGTCAATCAGTAAAAAGTGCCCGGTATGCGTAAAACCTTCTTCCAGTGTGCTATCCTGCTGAACAGCCGCTAAATATTTGCCGGCAATAGCACTGATTTCATTTTTTGGAACAGATAAAAAATGCCAGGTTCGGCTATCCCCGACCCCTAATTTATCTGCATATTTTTTTAAAGCTTCGGTAGTATCGTATTTGGGGTCTATGGAATGCGATAAAATCCTGAAATCCGGGTTGTGCTCAAATTGCTGGTGTATACGCAATAGTTGCTGCGCCATCTTAGGGCAGATGGTCGGACATTTGGTAAAGAAAAAATCCGAGACATAGACTTTGGAACGAACGGAGTCCTGAGTAAAACGTTGACCGTACTGGTCCAGATATGAAAAATCCGGGATCTGGTGAAAAATGGTATCCCCATCCACAATTTCAGATTCTCCAAGGATAGGAAGTGGACCGGGCGACTGCTTACAACCCAGATAAATAAAAAAAAATATCGCAGCAATAAATGGGAAGCGTTTCATTTTTTTGTTTCCAATATGGTTTTACCACCTGAAATAGCCGTGGCTTGAGTCTGGGCAATCGCTTTCATGAGCCGGAGTTGATCCATCAAATAATTCAGGGCACTACTGTCCTGGGTAACCGGATCGGTATATTCCGCCATCCAGTCCATCATAGCCTCATTGGAACGGTCGAGTTCATCCCGGATAGAATCCAAAGATCCTTCGGGCTGGCTGAGTTTAATCTGGTCCAGTTGGTCGATCATTTTAAGGGACACCCCGTGTTTGACCATGGTAGAATCGTGAAGGGCCATCAATTCAGTATGAAGGCTGGCCAACTCGGTGGTGGAAATTCCACCGGACGTACTGGGTTTGCAGGCAGACATCAGTATAAACATTAAACCAAACAAAACTAACTTTCGATACATCTATCGTTTATTTTTGCAAAGATAATGTATCAATCCACAACGTCACAGTCATGAAAAACAGATCAATCCTATGGTACCGCCAGGATTTGCGAATTCATGACAATGAAGCCTTGTACGAAGCCGCCCGGTGGAACAATGAAGTACTACCCGTCTATATATTTGACCCAAGGGTGTTTATGGGAAAGTCCAGGTTTGGCCACAGCCGGATACACCCGCTCCGTGCACAATTTATCATCGAATCTATTACTGCATTGCGCAAGTCCTGGCAAGAGCTGGGTTCGGATCTCATTGTCAGGATAGGTAAACCAGAGGAAGAGATATTTTCATTGGCACGGGAATTTAAAACATCTCTGGTGTTTTGTAACAGGGAAAGGACCAGGGACGAGGTAATGGTCCAGGATAAATTGGAGCGAAATCTATGGACCATAGGTCAGGAAATGAGGCTTACCAGAGGAAAGATGTTGTATTATACCCAGGATCTTCCTTTTCCGGTTACGCATACCCCGGATAATTTTACCACCTTTAAAAAAGAACTGGAGCGTATTGTTCCGGTCCGTGCAATGCTGCCTGTTTCGGACACCCTGAGTGCGGTACATCAATCTTTTGATGCGGGGCGTATACCCGTTTTAGCCGATTTTGGAATGCAGTCGGATCAAATGCATATAACCTTATTTAACGGGGGCGAACCCGCCGGCATTAAAAAACTCAAAGAGTATATCTGGTCTGAAAACGGATTAAACAAATACAAGGCTAAAGATAATCTGATCGACAATCCGTTGTTTTCATCATCCTTTTCGCCCTGGCTGGCGCAGGGTTGTTTGTCTCCGAAAATGATCTATCACGAGGTAAAATCTTATGAATCTATTCATGGTAGCCGCGAAGCAACCCAAAGTCTGATCTCCGAACTGATTCGCCGCGACTATTGCCGGTTGATGGCCAAAAAATACGGAGATAAAATTTTTCAAAAAGGAGGGATACTGAATAAGCCCTTGCCCCGGGCAAAAGAAGGAACTTATTTGTTTAATCTTTGGAAAGAAGGCAGGACAGGTAGCCCATTGATCGATGCATCCATGCAGGCGCTAAAAGCTACAGGATTTTTACCCCATCCATTGCGGGAGGCCGTGGGGCATTTCCTCATTACTACGTTAAACGTAAACTGGCAATGGGGGGCTGATTGGTTTGAAGCCAATTTGATCGACTATGACCCTGCAAGTAACTGGGTCAATTGGATGGTCCTGGCTGGCCAGATGCCGGATACCGGTGAAGAAAAATTTGCCAGTCTTAATTACATCGCTAAAAAATACGACCCCAATGGCAAGTATACCCGGGCCTGGCTAAAGGAACTACAGAAATTGCCTGATTCCAAACTTTTTCACCCGGAATCCCTGACCGTCCAGGAACAAAAAAAATATGGACTTATCCTTGGAAAACATTATCCCAAACCGATTATTCCTGCAAACTGAAATGAAAGGGAATATTCGTGATTCTGGTATTGGTTTTTTTTGAAAAATAATGTTTTAGGATGATCCTGGTATCTTCATCAGAGGTTAGAGGAGTAAGGTCAGAAGGGTTGCGGATGCTGCTGCTGTAGTCATCCAGATGAGCATAACCTATACAAATACCCTTATCAAACCACAACTGGGTTGATTCTCCATGGCTGCGTCCGGATTCTGAAACGATAAAGGATTCTTGCGGATAGATCATTTTATCGAACAATAAGCCAGCCCTGAGGTTGTAACTCTCCACGGATTCCTCCCCCATACAAGCGCCGACGCATTTGTTGATATGATAGTTAAAACAAGGTCCACCCGGTTTTTCCAAACTGGTATATTTTGCACACAAACGATACCTTTCCAGGTTTGCCGTTAAAAATGATTTGGCATTTGCGGCGGTACTGAATTTTTTAACCAAAGCATATTCAGCATCATAAACGGGGACTTTGTGTACTTCATAACGGATATATCCATCCTCACCCGTCAGGCTATACAAACCAAAGGGCAATTCTTTTTTTCTCAATAACCGGTTGATCTCGGGTTTTATTTTTTTGATTTCTTCATTTTCCCTTAACAAAGCCAGTAATTCACTGCCGGTGATTTCATAGGTGATACTATCCACCAATTGTTGTAAGGCAGTGGCTTTTGGGGTGTGGTCAGCAAAATGCTGTAGGATACGATCGCGGATATTAATGCTTTTACCTACATAGATGACATCGCCGGAAGCATTATGGAAAAAATAGATTCCACAAGTTTCGGGCAGGCTATGCAGGTATTCCAGACTGAGTGAGGCCGGTAGTCTGGATTCTTTGACCCCCTGATGGATCAGGTCCAGGGCATATTCCTGGCTCGCCCTTTGTTTGAATACGTGATCCAGAACCATGCTGGCTGCGTATGCATCATCAAGGGCACGGTGCCGGTGCCTGACCTGAATGCCCAGGTAATGGATCAACGATTCAAGGCTATAGGACCTCAATCCTTCTATTGCTTTCCGGGCCAGTCGTTTAGTACACAATTGTTTCCGGGTATAGGTGTAACCCAGGCGCGCAAACTCTTCCCGGATAAAATTATAGTCAAACCGCACATTATGGGCAACAAACACGGCATCCTTCGTCCATTCGACGATATCCCGGGCTACCTCATAAAATTTTGGAGCATCGGCGACCATAGCACCCGTGATTCCGGTCAACCGGGTGATCTGTGGAGGGATACCGTACCCGGGGTCAATCAACGTTTCATATCGCCCGGTTTCTTTTTCACCATCGTACAGGACGATGCCTATCTCAATGATCTTATCCCGTTTGGGCAGCCCTCCTGTAGTCTCTATATCGATTACTGCGTATTTGGTTTGCATCCCTTATTTTTACACCTCTTATTATATATTCAAATTTACTTTAATACAA
>Ga0163153_10005916_pt1 | contig 14150 bp, 13 predicted proteins | sample OliLakLV19MP6IB1_FD_148629 | JGI IMG/M metagenome (GOLD analysis project Ga0163153, IMG submission 148629) | Freshwater microbial mat bacterial communities from Lake Vanda, McMurdo Dry Valleys, Antarctica - Oligotrophic Lake LV.19.MP6.IB-1 | ecosystem: Environmental > Aquatic > Freshwater >... | reverse complement strand
GCTTGCGGATGAGTTGAATGGCCGGAAGGGTGCGATTTTGGTAGCAGACCCCCAGGTGCATGCCCGTCCGTTCGGCGGCGGCAATTACCCGCGCCGTATCCGCGGCTGTGCGTCCAATGGGTTTTTCGGCCAGCAGATGTTTGCCAGCCTCTAGCGTACGGATGAAAATATCTGGCCCTAGATCGTTGCGCAAGGCCGCGATCACAAAAAAGAGGTCGGTGTGGGCTAACAATTGGTCGAGATTGGTATAGGTGGCGCTGACTTTCGCCCCTTGCTTGTTCCCCAGTTTGTCCAGTGTCGCGGTCAGCGCGGCTGCGCTTTCATCCCAAAGCAAAATTTCGCCCACTTCGGGCAAAATTTGCAACGTGCGTAGATGGGAGAGCGAGTGCGGGTGTTCAATGCCGAGCAAGGCCGCTTTGACGGGTTTCATGAGCTACCCTTACCCTTTGACTGAACCCAATGTCATGCCGGTCACGATGAAGCGTTGCACGACAATAAAGAGGATCACCGGCGGCAAGGCAGTGATAATCGCGGTAGCCATCAACGGCCCCCACAGAAAAACATCGCCCAGAATATAGCTGCCCAGGCCAGTCGGGAGCGTCATCAATTCACGGCGACTGACGAGCGTAACCGCATAGAGAAATTCGTTCCACGAGTTGGTGAAGCCAAAGATAAAGGCGGTGACAATGCCCGGTGCAGCCAGCGGCAGCACAATGCGACCCAAGACGCCTAGCCGGCTGCAGCCATCAATGCGCGCGGCATCTTCCAACTCCTCAGGGATACTGCGGAAATAGCCCAAAATGAGCCAGGTACAGAAGGGAACATTAAAGGAGAGATAGGCCAGGAGCAGCCCCCAGATACCGCTGGTCAGCCGCAAGTTAAACATGAGAATAAACATGGGAATAAAGAGCAGCGAGGTAGGGATTAGATAGGTAAAGAGCACCCCTTTCGCGATCGTGCGGTTGCCCCAAAATTTCAGCCGCACAATGCTATAACCAGCCAGCACCCCAACCACCACCGAAATCGCGCTGCTGCTAAAAGCCATGACAATACTGTTGCGCAACCACCTAGCGGTGGGTCGCTCTGTAAAAACAAATTGATAGTTTTCCAGGGTCAGATCGCGTGGGACCAGCACCTGCTCTTTGACATAGACTTGTTTGCCCTTGCGCAGTGAGGTCAGTCCCATCCAGTAGAAGGGGAAAAGCGCGCCGATAAGCAAGCCGGCCAATGTCAGATAGGTAATGATACTCAGCAAGAGTTTTTGCCGGCGCTTTTTGCGTGTGGTACTTGTCATTCGGCCTCCCCGCGCAACATCAAGGGTGAAAGAATCATAATGATCACAATGAGTACCGGCGCTAAGATGACCGAGACGGTCTGGCCATAGCCCAGGCGCGAGGTGATAAAGCCTAGTTTGTAGGTATAGGTGGCGTCCCCATCTGCATTCCCCAGCCCCAGAATTGATCATCCGGCGCGTTGATCGCCTGGGCAACCGCCAGGATATCGTCCCAGGTCTCCGGCAGGGCTAAGCCTTTCTCGTCTAACTTGTCTTTGCGCACATAGAAAACCTCGGTCGAGCTAAAGGACGGTACCGACCAATGCTTGCCGTCGGCGGTTTGGCCGGCTAGGAAGGCACCATCGGTAAAGCCACCCTCTAGGGCATTCAAGTTTTCCATAACCTCAGTCGTGTCGACCAACAACCCGCTTTGGATAAATTGAGGCAGGTCATTTTGCTCAATGTCGGCGCAGTCCGGGAACTGCTTACTTTCCTTAGCCGTCTGCCAGCGCGGCGTGCGCTCATCTTGAGACATACGCGCCAAGTCGATCTCAACGCCGTTGGCTTCACCCCAAGCCATGATCTGATCATCTTGCGTCTTATCCGCGTCGGGTGTAAAGGTTGTCGAGGCCCAAATGGTCAATTTGGGCTTTTCGGCGGCGGCTTGTCCACCACCAGGCCCAGCCGCAGGTGCAACACAGGCCGATAGCGTGAGCACGAACACAGCGACAAGGGTGAACGCTGTGCCAAAAGAATGTTTACGATGAATTGTCATAGAATGCTCCTTAATTTATGGTTGGCTATAGAAATGTTGAGTGCGCACGCCCACGTGCGCACGTGGGCGTGCGCACTCAACATTCTCTAAAAACTAAATGGTCGAACCACTAGGTTTCCTCATTTGAGTCGATAGTCATCGGGATTGTAGAGATCAGCCGTGCCAGTTGGCCGCCAGCCCAGCACTTCCTTGGCATGGCTCGTGTCGCGCCAGCGATATTTGTTTTCCGATATGGCATCGAAAATATCAAATTTCAACGACATGGGCGCCGCAAGGCATTTGTCGATCATCTGTACGCAGTCGGCGTGGGAGAGAAAGCCGGGAAAATGGCGTAGCAACTTAGGCCGGTCCGTATCCAACACCGCGCCAAGACGAATACAGATCACCGAGATGCCATAAGTATCGGCAAACCAGCGACCAGTCGCCTCGCCAAAAAGTTTGCCAATCGAATAGGGCGCATCGGGCCGCGGTGGATCAGTATGTTTCAGGAGTGTCCAAGTGTCGCCTACTTCATCATATTTGCCGGCCGCCAGACGACCATAGGGCAGGCTGTCATCATATTCATAGCCGCACATAGTCCCACCTGTACTGCCAAAGACGATCCGTTTGACACCGGCGGCTTGGGCGGCCTCAAAGACATTGACCGTGCCGGCCATCGTCGTTGAATAGATTTTACTCCAGTTGGACAGATCCTTGGTCTCGGCGGAAAGATGCAGCACCATATCCATGCCTTGAAAGGCGGGCTTGATGGCTTCAGCATCATTGATATCGGCTTGGGTACAGGGGATACCGGCCACGGGACTGCGGTTCAACGCACTAAATGTATACTTGTCCCCCAAATTGCGAATAGTCAGCCCGCCAATCAGACCACTTGCGCCGGTGACCAATACTTTGGGTTTTACTACGTCTGCTTCATTGGTTGACATTGCTTACCTGCTTTCATAGATTACTCACGCCAGAATTGGGACCATTGACACATTAGACAATCGTAGGTGCGGTTTGCAACCGCACGAGTCCGCCAGCAAGCGCGTGCGGTTTGCAACCGCACCTACGAATCCTGCGACATAATCCCTACTTTGAAAAACCAATCACCCAATGCGATAGCGTTCAATCACCTCTTCCACAATCTCGATCCCCAGACCGGGGCCGGTGGGTACGGTGACAAAGCCATCCTCCACTTTTGCCGGCGCCGTCACCAGCTTATCGCGGAAGGGATTTTCATAGGTGTCTAGCTCCAACATGGGCGTTTCGGTGGTGCGCGCCCAAGAGGCATCGGGCAGAAGGGATAACAGATGCAAGGTGGCGGCAACGACCACAGCCCCGCCCCAACAGTGCGGCATACTCGGCACCCCCCATAAGCGTCCCATTTCTGCAATAAAAAGACATTCGGCAAAACCGCCACAGAGGCTCACATCCGGCTGGATAATGTCCATGGCGTGGCGCGTCAGCACCTCTTTGAAGGCACCACGTGACCCTAATGCCTCGCCGGCAGCAATGGCTATGTCGAGCTTATCAGTCAGGATTTCATAGGCGGCGTAGTCGGGCTGCGGCAGCGGTTCCTCAAACCAGTAGAAGTCCAACGCTTCCAGCCCACGCCCCACCTGGATCGCTTTGGAAAGCGAATAGGCACCGTTACCGTCAGCCATCAGCAGAACATCTGGCCCCACTGCCTCACGCACCGCGGTTGCCGCGGCCAAATCGTGGGGGATCGGCAGACCCCCCAACCGCATCTTGAGCGCTCGGAAGCCCCGCGCCACCAGACCAGCCGCTTCTTCGGGATATTGTTCTTCGGGGTCTACACCCTCGGTGTAGTTCATGGCCGAGGCGTAGACCGGCACTTGATCGCGCAGACGGCCCCCATATAATTCAGCCAGCGACAGGTTGAGCGCCTTGCCACGCAGATCGTGCAAGGCAATGTCAACAGCGGCCACCGCCAGGGGATTGCCAAAGTTTGGCCCCCACAGTTGACGCCAGAGCCGACGATGGTCGAGTGGGTTCTGGCCGATCAAGGCGGGCGCAAACTGTTGTTCGATCAATAGCTGCGCCGCGCCGATAGGCGCCGTCTCGCCCCAACCCACCAGCCCTTCGTCGCTGCTGATCTTGACCAACAGCGTCGTGCGGTAGGGGTAGAGCATGGTGGAGGGTCCGATAGCGTGCGGTAATTCATATTGGAGTAAATAGGTTTCGACATCGGTAATTTTCATCAATTAGACCTCCAGACGCAACTGGGTTTCCGCATGGAAGAAATGGAGTTTTTCTCTGGGCAACTGCAAAGTCACCGCCTCGCCGACACTCAGGCGCCGATCGGGTTCAACCCGCACGGTCAGGGCAAGACCAGTGCGGCTAACCTCAACAAAGGTATCCGACCCCAACGGTTCCAACAGCGCCACTTGGCCGGCAAAGCTGTCTGGCCCATTGACCGTCTCTGTCTGGATCAGCCGCACATCCTCGGCCCGAATCCCTAACAGAACAGCTTGTTCCTTGGGCATTATCTCGCCGCCTGCTCGAAAGGCGGCAGGGGTTACACCAGCGCGTTGGGGCCACTGCAATTGCAGACCTTCTGCGGCAAAGGAAATTCCCTGGGCTGTTGCACTCAGCTTGCCCTGGAGGATACCCATGCGTGGTTTGCCGATAAAGGTCGCCACATAGGAATGCTGTGGCCGGCGATAGATCTCCTCGGCGGGGCCATATTGAACCACTTCGCCATCGCGCATGACCGCAATGTAGTCGGAGAGCATCATCGCCTCTTCTTGATCATGCGTGACAAAAATCGAGGTGGTCTTGAGCTGTTGATGGAGCTTTTTGATCTCGATGCGCATGCGGGTGCGCAGCGCAGCATCCAGGTTGGAGAGGGGTTCGTCAAAGAGAAAGACCTTAGGCTCTTTGACCATCGCCCGCCCCAACGCCACCCGCTGTTGCTGGCCGCCGGAGAGTTGGGAGATACGCCGTTCGAGCAGCGCTTCCAATTCCAAGACACGCGCCACCCGCCGCACCCGCTCGTCAATTTCTGCTTTAGGACGCTTGAGCAGTTTGAGCGCAAACGCAATATTGCCATAGACATTCATGTGGGGGTAAAGCGCATAATTCTGAAAGACCATCGCCATGCCGCGCTCGTGGGGTGCCCACTCGGTGATCCGCTGACCATCCAACAAAATATCACCCCGCGTCACTTTCTCCAGCCCGGCAATCAGATTGAGCGTGGTCGTCTTGCCACACCCCGATGGCCCCAGCAGGGTGACAAAGGCGTGGTCTGGAATGTCCAGTGAGACCTCCTTTACTGCCTGTACCGGCCCAAATGATTTGGCCAGCCCACGCAACTCGACTCGACTCATACAGAATCCCCTATTTATAGTAAGCACTTCGCACACCCAAATTGACAGAAAATTGTGGAGGTTGATTGTTATGCTACAGACATCGCGAAAATTAACAATTATTAATTTTCCATTGATTATTAATTATTCGTTATTTTGCCTTTAAAACTTAATTCCCTCGACCAGCCCCCGAATAATGTAGCGGTTGAGAACAAAGACAAGCAGCACCGGCGGAATCAGCGTCAACATTCCCGCCGCAGCAACCAGCGAGTTATCGGAATGAAAGGTCGTGCTGACCAGCGACGAAAGGCGCACGGTGACCGGTACGGCGAAATTGGTAGACAAAATCAACCCAAAGAGAAACTCATTCCAGGCACCGATAAAGGCAAAGATCGCCGTCGCCACAATGCCCGGCGCGGTGACTGGAATCAAGACGCGGACGAGCGCACCCAAGCGCGAACAGCCATCCATGCGCGCCGCTGCTTCCAACGCATAGGGTATCTGTTCAAAGAAGTTTTTTAACATCCAGATCACATAGGGCAAGAGAAAGGTGGTATAGACAATGATCAGCCCCAAGTGTTTGTCGAGCAAGCGAAAATTCCGTAGGAGTAGAAACATGGGGATGATCAAGATCATCGCCGGCACCATGCGCATAACAACGCTCACCATCAAAAATAGATTCTTGTGGGGGACATTTAAGCGCGCCAGCGGATAGGCGGCTAGCGAGCCAAAGACCAGACAAAAGACCATCGTGACAAAGGCGATGATGGCGCTGGTGCGCAGCGCGTTCAGAAAATCCGGTTCGCCCAACATAGCCGCATACCAGCGCAGGCTGACATCTTCCACCTGCAACTGCGGCGGCACCGAGACATAGTTGATCTCCGGCTGCACACTCATCACTGCGATCCAACTCACCGGCGCCACCGTCCAAAGCAGAAAAAACAAGACAGCGATATAGAGAAAGGCGGGGCGAAACCAGGCGGTCAGTTGTCTCGACATGATGGTTCCCTTGCATTTATCGTAGGTGCGGTTTCTTACCGCACGATCTCGGTTAAACCCCAAGATGCGGTAAGAAACCACACCTACAAAATGGTTACGCTTTCTGCTGCCGCGCTTGCATTGATAAGAATGATACGCTGCCCAGCACGATGATCAGTAACGCCAACAAGACTGCCAACGCTGAAGCTTTGCCGATACTCAGGCGTTCAAACGCGTTGAGAAAGACCAAAAAGCTAAGCACAACGGTGCCTTGGCCCGGCCCACCGCGCGTGAGCGTAAAGATCAGGTCAAAGGTCTGGAGCGAGACAATAATCTGTAAAACCACCGCAAAAATTAGAATGTTGCGCAGATGGGGTAGGGTGACAAAGCGAAAACGCGCCCAGAGACCGGCCCCATCCATACGCGCCGCGCGAAAGAGCGCTTCGGGGATGCTTTGTAAGGCCGCCAGGATGATCAACGTTAAAAAAGGGATACCCTTCCAGGCGGTGGCAATGGCCGCAATCGTGAGCGCCAGCGTCGGTTTGTCGAGCCAGACCCGATAATTCTGTATAAAGCCCAGTTGATAGAGCAACGCATTGGCCAGTCCGTAGTTGCTCTGAAAGATGTAGCGCCAGAGTACGCCACCCACCACGGGTGCCACGGCCCACGGCAACATCACCAGGACGCGCGCCGGCCCACGCCCGCGAAAGGACTCATTGAGAATCAGCGCCAACCCCAGCGCCAGCAACGTACTGATCACAATCGTCAGCGCTGCAAAGAAAAAGGTGCGCCCGACTGACTCGCGCACGGCGCGCTCCGTGACCACATCCACATAGTTGTCGAAGCCAGTCCAGGTGCGATCAGGCGAGATGGTCAACTCGATCTGCTGAAAACTCATGGTCACCGCATAAGCGATCGGGAGGACCAGAAAGATGAACAAAATCAACAGCGTAGGCGACAGCAGCAGTAGCCCAAAGCTGACCTCATCCATACGATGAAAGCGTTGCCAAAAGGTCGTACGCTCTGGTGATGGTAGGGTAGACGAAATCGATTGTTCCATGAGACAGTGAAGATAGAATGCTGTTATGAAATTTGATGCAAGGGTGATTGGGTGATTTCGACAAGCTCAATCACCGGTGATTTCGACAAGCTCAATCACCGGTGATTGAGCTTGTCGAAATCACCCAATACCCAATCACCCAATGGCGCCATGCGCCCGCTTTGCGATCACTCACCCCGCCTTGGCCCAGTATTCGTCGATAAACGTCTGCGCCTCGGTTTGAATGGCCTCGACAGCAGCTTCGGGGGTCAGGTTGCCGTCGATCATAGCGAGCATCTGTTCGACAAAGACGGCGCCTACATCGAAGTAGAAGGGAGAACCGTAGCGGGGTGACGGGTACTGGCCTTGTTCCTTGACCGCAGCAAATTGCGGGGCTTTCTCGACGACGGCCGGTTCATCAAAGGTGGCGGTTCGTGACGGCGGGCGGCCCCAGTTTAGCGCGACCAGACTTTGTACTTCGGGGGAAATAATGTGTTCGAGCCAAGCCAGCGCCAGATCTTTGCTGGGCGAAAATTGATTAATGGCATAGCCTTCAAAGCCATTGACCGAACCGCTGCGCAGTGTGAGGCCAGGAATGATCCCTGTTTGGACTTTGTCTACCACCTGCGACTGTTCCGGGTCTTGGGCCAGCGTATAGTGATTGGGGAAAGCATAGTAGTGCGCCATATTGCCAGCGCGGAAAATTTTGCCTTGCTCAATTGAACTGGCGACAGTCACACCGGCGGGGTCGGCAATCGCTTCGGTAACAAAGGCGTCATAGAGCGCCTGCATGGCCAGCAGCCCTTCGTCGGTTGCCAGTTGGAGTTGGGTCAGATCATCATTGAACAGACGGGCACCGGTCGAATTAAAGAGCGAAACATAGGAGACAAAACCAGAGTTGGCATCACCCATCGTAAAGAGGGTAGCATAGCGGCCATCGGTCGTGGTGGCTTTGCTGTTGGCAATAAATTCGGTCCAGGATTCGGGTGCTTTGCTCGCATCCAGGCCGCCGGCTTCGTAGATCTCTTTGTTCCACATAAAGATGGCCTGGTTGCTGTCAAAGGGGACGCCATATTGTTTGCCCAGGAAGTTCAACGCCGCGCGCGGTGCCGCCACCAAGCCATCTAATAACGCTGTGTCGAACTGCTCGGTAATATCCTCCATCAGCGTGCGCCCATACTTGGCATTGAGTGTCTCCCACGTATACATGGTGTCTACCGAGCTATCTTGCGACGCGACAAAGACGGCATATTTGGCATCCACATCGCCACCACCGACCTCGATCCAGTTGACCTTGGCCCCGGTTTTCTCCTCGAAGAGCGGCACCCACAATCCCTTGACATTTTCATTGTGGTGTTGAGCTGAGAAGATGTTGAGTTCTTTGTCAGCGAACGGCAGGCCGCCCGCAGCGGCTGTATCGGCTGCCCCACCAGTGGGTGCGCCGGCCGGCGCGGCGACACAGGCGCTGAGTACACTGCCTGCCAGTGTCATGCCGGTAAAGGTTAAGAACTGTCGTCGTGAGATCCCTTGGACGAGTGGTCTGTCTACCATGATTGGCTCCTTGTCGATTGGCTTACACTTTAACAACGTGAACAGATGCAACAAACGCGTCTCCCTACTGCCGACAGCAGTAGGAGTAGCAAAAGGAAGTAAGTCGATTTACGGCTAGACCATTTCCATTATATGCCCATTTTTGGAGTTGTCAAATCGATAAAAAATGGTATGCTATGCTAACAATTAAAAATTAGGCATTAGGCATTACGCTACACGGAGCCTCTATGCGCATTGTCACCGGCTGTATTGAACACGAGACGAGCACCTTTACCCCTGTCACTACGACCTGGGAGAGTTTTTTTGAACGGTTTGGCGTGGTGCGCGGCGCCGCCATTGTGGAGAAGTTTCGGGGAACGAACACGCCCATCGGTGGTTTTATCGAGGGTGCCGACGCCCACGGTTTTGAGCTGATCCCCACCCTCTTTGCCGAGGCGCACCCCAGTGGCCCTGCGCCGCGCTCCGTCTTTGATCGGCTGGTCAATGAACTGCTTGACGGCATGCGGGCGGCGGGCACGATTGACGGCGTGTTGCTGGAGTTGCACGGCGCGATGGTGGCGGAAGGTGTGGATGACGGTGAAGGTTATATCTTGGCTGCGGTGCGCGATCTAGTCGGCTCCGCGATCCCGATCGTTGCCCAGTTGGATATTCATTCCAGCATTTCGCCGCGTATGGTGACCAATGCCGACGTGCTGATTGGGCGTGAGAGTTACCCGGAGATCGACATGGCCGCCCGCGGTCGCGAGTGCGCCGATGTGTTGGTACGCATCCTCACGCAAGGATTACGCCCCACCATGGCACTGCATCAATTACCTATGATCTGGGGCATGAATCAGGTGACTGCCCATTCCCCCATGTACGCGGCGATTGCTGAATTGCACCGAATCGAAGCTCAGCCGGGCGTCGTCTGCGGCTCGATTGCTACAGGTTTTCCGCTTTCCGACGTACCCGACATGGGTTCCTCGGTCTACATTGTCACTGACAACAACCTGGCGCTGGCGCAACGGTATGCCGATGAACTGGCGGCCTGGATCTGGGAACGGCGCGCTGATTGGCAACTGGCCATGCCTAGCACAGCTAAGGCTCTGACTGCCGCCCAAACTCAAGGCCACTATCCTGTCATCTTTGCTGATCGCAACGACAACCCCGGCGGCGGCTCGCCTGGTGACAGCACAGGACTTTTGCGCACTTTTATCGAGGCGGGGCTGGAGGATGCTTGTGTCCTCTACATCGTTGACCCAGCAGCGGTAGAGCAGTGCCAACGGGCGGGGGTGGGCGCAACTTTGACCCTCGACGTGGGGGCCAAATCATCACCCTTGCAAGGGCAGCCGGTACGCATGACGGTCGAAGTGCTGACCTGTTCCGATGGCCGTTTCTATTACGACGGGCCTATGTACGCCGGCTTGGAATGTGATATGGGACCATCCGCCCATATTCGCCAGGGGGGCATCCATGTGATCCTGACCAATGGGCGCGACCAACCCTTTGACACCGCCTTTGCCCGTACGCTGGGCCTCGATCCGCGCCAGATGCGCTACATCGGCCTCAAATCAGCCGCCCACTTTCGCGCCGCCTTTGAACCGTGGGCCGGGGCGATCTATGTGGTCTCCGAACCGAGTGTCCACAGCGCTGACACAGGTACATTAACTTATCACCACTTGGGGCGGAAACTCTATCCCTTTGATCCACTTTAAGTTTGCTGACGTATTACCGTTCACGGCGATACGGAGCAAATATTTTCGTAAATTGCTCTTGTGTTATAACTAATTTCTCTACATTTTGCATGGCTTGGATCAAGACTTTCACATCTTGTTGGGATTGAATCTGTTGCACCCAAAGCGCGCGTAAAAATGCTTCCAAATTGATCGTTTTAATTCCCGTAGTTCGGCAATATTGTACTGCTTGCCTATCGTTGCTGAGAAACAAATAGTTACGCAACTGACAAAGAACGATGCCTTCTTTTTCGCCAGCGTGAAGTTTATGGGGCAATGCTGTGGTTAGCGTTTGCTCAAATTCGGTTAAACGCAGAATGTGAATCTCACCATTGTGTATAGCCTGAAAGATGCGTTGGAGATGGAATGCGCCATGGATAAGGCCAGCCTGTAATTCTCGCTCTACTGCTTGTGGAATAAAGATTTTATTCCCTCGAAAAAGTTGTGCGAGTAAATCTAGGGCATCTGCTGCGGCCAATGAACTCAGCATGTTGGCATCACTCACGACTGGCATATTCAGCCTCAAGCAGGTCAACCATATCGTCGATTTCGGCTAGGGTTAGACTACTGCCTAAAGTACCCGGTGTTCCACGTTGATAGAGGATTTCTTGTAGTTGCCAACGCGTTATACCTGCTAGCTCTGCCGCTTTGCCCAGGCTGCATTGATCTGTCTGATAGAAATGAATTGCTTCCTCTAAAGTAACTTTCTCTGGAAGTGGGCTATCCTCTGTAAACCGATGCAATTGCTCAATCAACCACTGTAGATCGTCGCTCGAGAGGGATTGAGCCAACTCTAAAACTTTTTGTGGTGTCACCGTTTCTGCCCTTGTAACCATTGTACTCCTTACATGAATAACAAACTTCTAAACCTGACACAATTGAAAAAGCAATGGTTGGCCTGAGTAACAACCTCGACTTTCAAATTGAGCTAGGTATCACAATAAAATGAGTTTACAGGATTTGAACTTTCCTGTCAATCGTGCGTCTCAGTGCAGATATATTTCTATTTTAAGGCAGGTTTCGGACATAACCACCGATAAAATTTCGCAGACACTTTGTTAGGATTGTCGTGCATCCTGATTTTTCAAGTCCCTTGCGCGCATGAAATACCTGATTTATACTGACGCACACTGCTCAATATATACTAACGAGAATGCAGAATTTCTATGAGTTAAATGAGCCATGAAGACACACAACTATATGATGAACAAACCCACCTACAACGACATTTGTCAGACACAAGCACGGCTATCGCGCTATTTGCTACGCACGCCGCTCATCCATTCGCCTCAACTCAGCGCCCTCAGTGGGGCTGATGTATGGCTAAAGTGCGAGTGCTTTGCCGAAATTGGTTCCTTTAAAGCGCGTGGCGCACTGGCGTGTATGTTGCAATTGAGTCCAGCGCAGATTGGGCAAGGACTCATTTGCGCTAGCACTGGCAATCATGGCGCGGCCATGGCGTGGGCGGCGCAGCGGGTGCAGGGAGCGTGTACGGTGGTGGCGCCTGTAGGCACGCCCGAAATCAAGCTCAACAATATGCTCAACGCCGGGGCGAGCGTAGTGATTGAGGGCACAGACTGGGGCGACAGTTGCCACATTGCGCGTGGGCTGGCCGTGCGTGAGAGATTGCTCTATCTTGAAGATGGCGAAGATCCGTGGATCATGGCAGGGGCGGGTACGGTGGGGCTAGAGATCAGGCAAGGTTTACCTGAAACGCACGCCATCCTTGTGCCGGTGGGGGGTGGCAATTTAATTGCAGGTTGTGCCATTGCCGCTAAAAATGCCAGTACGACGCCGGTGCAAATTATTGGGGTGCAATCCGAAGCCGCGCCCGCGGTGACAGAGTCGATGCGGCAAAAACGCATGGTACATAGGCCCACCACCACCTTTGCCGGCGGCATGGCTACTACCGAGCCGGTGCCGATGGCCTTTGCGGTGATGCAAGAACTTGTGGATGATATGGTGTTGGTGAGCGAGCAAGAATTGCTGCACGCGATCGGCCATTTGGTGCGCGCGCATGGCATCGTGGTCGAGGGCGCGGGTGCGGCGGCATTGGCGGCGGTGCTGCGCTATGCCCCGCGCTTTGTCGGACAGACAGTGGTGCTGGTGCTGTCGGGGCGCAATTTGGATGTGGAGTCGTTGCGGACGGCGCTTGGATGAAGGGGAGACAAGGTGAAGAGGTGACAGGGTGATCGTGCGGTGAAGTCTCACCTTGTCTCCCTGTCACCTTGTCTCCCTGTCACCTTGTCTCCCTGTCACCTTGTCTCCCCCCGTCCCTTCATGGTGAAATCAACTAGATTAGTGTAAAGGGGAACCTATGACCGCTTGGCGTTATACCGAGGCCGACCGCGACTTTGTGGCGCGCCATGTTGAACCTTTTTTGCCAGACAAAGTGTTCGATGCCCATGCCCATCTCTTCTGCCATGCCCACTATGGGGAGCCCTCTGGGCCTGGTAAGTTGCCGGCCCACCTCATCGGCACGCCAACTGCGATTGGGCTGGCTGTCTATCGTGAGCATATCGAGTGGCTGCATCCGCAGGGGCGCACGGTGGGCGGCCTCTTTTTTGGTCTGGCCTTTCAAGGTGATCGTACAGGGAATGACGATTATGTCGCCGCAGAAGTACAGGAGGGGCAAGCTACTGGCTTCAAAGCGCTGGGGCAGATGCTGATTGCGCCCAACATGGACCCTGACTATGTGCGCCAAACAGTGCGTCGCCAGGGCTTTGTGGGGTTAAAACCCTATCATCTCATGGCCCAGGTGAAGGGTCCTACCTTTCTGGCACCGATTGAAGCCTATCTGGCTGAAGAACATGTGCGGATTGCCCACGACGAAGGGTTGACCATTACGCTACACATGGTGCTTGACCGCGCCCTGGCCGACCCGCGCAACCAAGCCACGATTCGTCGTTACTGTGAGAAATATCCTAACATGCGCCTGATCCTGGCCCATGCTGCGCGCGGCTTTAACCCCTGGCACACCATCGAAGGGATCGGCAGCCTGGCTGGATTGCCCAATGTCTGGTTTGACACCTCGGCCGTGACCGAAGCCGGCGCCTTTGAAGCCATCGTCGAGACAATGGGTCACGACCGCCTGCTCTACGGCACAGACTTTCACGTCAGCCACCTGCGCGGACGCTGCATTGCCATCGGCGACTCGTTCCACTGGCTCTATGCCGAAGAGATGGGGCTGGCAGAGAAGCATACCACCTTACAACCAGTGTTGATCGGCTTGGAGTCACTGCGCAGCCTCTTCCTCGCCCTCCATCGGCTCAAGCTCACCGACCGCCAAATCGAAGATATTTTCTACGACAACGCGGCGCGGCTCTTTTCTTTGTAAACATGACAAGGTGACAGGGTGACAGGGTGACACGGTGATTGAGCTTGTCGAAATCACCGTGTCACCCTGTCACCCTGTCATCCCAAAAAGGTGCACCCATGTCCCAATACCCAGATGTTTCCCGCTCACAAGAACTTTACCAACGCGCCGGTGAGTTGATTCCCGGTTGGACGC
>Ga0163153_10005915_pt1 | contig 14151 bp, 10 predicted proteins | sample OliLakLV19MP6IB1_FD_148629 | JGI IMG/M metagenome (GOLD analysis project Ga0163153, IMG submission 148629) | Freshwater microbial mat bacterial communities from Lake Vanda, McMurdo Dry Valleys, Antarctica - Oligotrophic Lake LV.19.MP6.IB-1 | ecosystem: Environmental > Aquatic > Freshwater >... | reverse complement strand
CGTGCTGGCGGCGCACGTCTTCAGCGCGCGGCCGGTCAAGCCGCTGCCGCTGTTTTACCAGACGCTCAAGAGTCACTAGCAGCGCGTAGAGCGCCTCAACCAGAAACAAAACGGCCGAGCCAGTTGTTATCCAACTGGCTCGGCCGTTTGTTGTGCCAGTTCTCGGCCGCGCTAATGCACCAACACCGCCGCGCCGGCCTGCCACTGGTAGACCCAGGTTTTGGCGCTCGCCCACTGGCGCTGCGCGTCAAAGCTCAATTTGCCGCTCAGGCCGTCCAGTGCGATCACGTCCAGCGCGGCGGCGACGCCGGCCCGGTCGGGCGTCAGTTGGTCGGCGGCGCTGGTGGCAATCGCCGCGATCAGCAGGCGGGCGGCGTCATAGGCCAGCACGGCGTTGGCGCGCGGCTGCACGCCATTGGAGATGGCGGTGTAGCGCTCGGCAAAGTTGGGGTCCGCGCTGTCGGCGGGGTAGGGCGCGGCGGTGATGAAGTACGCGCCCTCGGCGGCTGGGCCGGCTAGCGCTAAGAACTGCGCCTCGCCCCACAGCGGCGGGCCATAGATCGCGCTCTCCGGGTGGGCGGCGCGGGCGTCCAGGAGCCAGGTCAGGTCGTCCAGGGCGTCGCAGGGCGGCGGGCATTGCTGCGCTCCGGTCGGGACGGCTTCGCGCTCAGAGGCGCTGCCCAGCCCCAGGCGGTAGGTCGCGGCCGGCAGGTCGGCAGCGCTGCCAGGGTTGGGTGCGAGCAAGGGCAGGTTCACCTCGGCGTAGGTCGGCGCGGCGGCGGCCGTGGTCGTGGTGCGCCAGTGGCCGATTACACCCAGCACGTCCGGGTCGGTGGCGATCTTGTGGGCCTGCTCGATGGCCTGGTCGGCCTCGCCGCTGTCGTCGTAGGCCATCAGCGCCAGGCTGTAGCCGCCCGCGCCGCCGGCCGCATTCGCCTCGCGCACGGCCAGCCGCACGGCGTAAATCACCTCATACCCTAAGTCGCGGTAGCGGCCCTCAAACGGCGCGATCAGGCCGATCTTGATCAGCGGGCGCGCGACGGGCAGGCAGGCGCTCAGGCCCGCCGCCGCGCCCACGACTAGCAGCAGCCACGCGCCGAGGGCCGGCGGGCGGCGCGGCCTACGAGCACGCATTCGCCAGATGCTCCTCATACGTGACCGCGAAGGCGTGCCGGCCGCTGCCGTCGCACAGCGCGCGGTAGTACAAGTAGTCCGAGGCGGTCGGGTGGGCCACCGCCGCAATCGAATCCAGGCTGGGGTTGGCGATGGGGCCGGGCGGCAGGCCGGCGTAGGCGTAGGTATTGTAGGGGTTGTCAATCGAGCGCAGGTCTAGCCCCTCCAGGCGCGGCCACCACGCGCCGGCCGCGCCCAGCACATATTGGGTGGTGGCGTCAATCTCCAGCCGCTGCCCCACCGCCAGCCGGTTGAGGATGACCGAGGCGATCAGCGGGCGCTCGTCATCCACCACCGCCTCGCGCTCGATGAGCGAGGCGATGGTGATGGCCTGGTGCAGCGTCAGCCCTTCGGCGGATAGGTCGGCCCGGTAGTTGGCGGGCAGGCGCGCGGCGAAGTTCGCCAGCAGCTTGTCAATGATCTCGGCCGCCGAGGCGTCGGGGCGCAGCAGGTAAGTGTCGGGGAACAGGTAGCCTTCGAGCGAGGCGCCGGGCGGCAGCTCGGCCAGGAAGTCGTAGGTCGCGGCGCGGGCCGTGTTGGGGCCGGCCAACCGCGCGAACTCGGCGCTGGCATTCGCCAACCCCCGGTGCGTGGTCAGCGCCTCGGCGATCTGCTCCAGGCGCCAGCCCTCGATCACGCGCACCAGCACCTCGCGCGCGTCGGCGTCGGTCAGGGCCAGCGCCACCTCCGGCACGGTCATGGTCTGGCGCAGGATGAAGTCGCCGGCCTCCACCTGGCTGTCGAGGCCGTGGTAGCGCAGGTACGAGGTCAACAGCTGGGCGTCTTTGATCAGGTGCAGCGTCACCAAATCCTCGGCCACCTGGTCGGCCGTGGAGCCGGCCGCCACCGAGAACGAGATCGGCGTGGCGTCGGTCCCGGCGGCCGTGGTCAGGTCGGCGGCGCGGGCGGTCAGGTAGGCCAGCAGCACGGTGCGCTCGGCCGGGTTCAGGCCCTCGCCGGCCGGCCCAACGGCCTGCGCGGCGCGGTTGTTGAATGCCAGGTAGGCATACAGCCCGCCCACCAGCAGCGCCGCGATGGCGAAAATGAAGATAAAGAAACGCACCGCCAGGTTAGACCGGCGGCGCTTCTCGCGAATTTGCATCCAGGTAACTTTGTAAGATCGTGGCCGCCGCCGCCGCGTGGATTTGCTCCCGTTGGGCGCGGCGTTTCTTGCCGGTGGCGTGTAGCCCAGCCTGGGCCTCCTGGCTGGAATAGCTCTCGTCGTGCAAATGCACGGGCAGCGGCGTGAGCGCGCGCACGGCCTCGGCCAGTTTCTCGGCGTGCCGCGCCTGCGGGCCGGGCCGCCCGTCGCCGTCGAGCGCGTAGCCAATGACAATCGCCTCGGCCGCGTGCTCGGCCGCCAGCGCCACCAGCCGGGCGGCGTCGGCGGCGCGGGCAGTGTGCGTCAGCGTGGTCAGCGGCCGGGCCACCAGCCCGGTGGGGTCCGACAGCGCCACGCCCAAGTGCCGTTCGCCCGGATCAATCGCCAAGACGCGCACCTTAGCTGCCTTCCCCCACCACCACCACGGTGATGCGAAACGGCAGGTAGGGCAGCCGGGGATACCAGCTCGGCTCCACGTCAATGGCCGGCAGGCCGCTCAGGGGCAGGGCGCTCGCCAGCCGCAACTGCGATTGCGGCACCGGCTGCCCGGCCACGATCTCGCGCACGGTGGCGGCATCCACCAGCGGCACTGAGACGCCCGTGGCTTGCAGCGTGAAGTGCGCTAACCCGTCGTCGTCGAGCGTGGTCTCGGGGAAGCGCTCAAAGTGCGCCGAGCCGGGTTCGAGCGCCTCGCCGCCCGGCACCGTCCCGGCTAGGGCCGTTTGCGCGGCCAGGCGCGCGTCGTTGTCGTCCACCACTAGGCCGGTAAAGGCCAGCCGCAGGGTCAGCCGCACCACGTCGGCCTGTTCGCCCACGGCCAGGTCGTAGGTCTCGGCCACCGTCTCGGCCAGGGTCACGCTGTCGGCCGCCAGGAACTCGCCGATTTGCAGTTGGCTTTGCACCGCGCTCAGGGCGTCGCTGTGCAGCCGCGTGAGCAGTTCGGCGCGGAGGCGGTCACGGTCGGCGGCGGTGACGGCCGCGCGCTGGCTAAGCCCGCCGCCCCCCGCCGGGGTGGGGTTGGTCACGGCCACCTGCAAACCCAACGGCCCATCAATGGCGTTGATGAGCCCGCCGGTGACGTTGCCAACCGGCCCCAGGTCGGTGGCCGTGACCTCGGCGGCGGCGGACGCGCCCACGCGGGCTTCCAGCGTCACCGCGCGCGTGGTGCGAAAGCGCACTGGGGTGCCGCTGGTGGTGCGCACGCCCGTCCCGGCCGGGATGGTCGTGACGGTGCCGTCCAGGCTGGTAAAGATGACCGTGCCGACGGCGGCCGTGCTGGGCACCTCGCGCGTGCCGGTGGTGGCGGTCTGACCGGAGGCCTCGACCTCCACCCGCGTTAGCCGGGCCGGGATCGTCGCCCCATTGACGTCCGTGGCGGCCGGGTCGGCGGCCAGCGCCAACTGCACCGAGATCGGGTGGCTGGCGGGGATGAGCGTGACGGTGGCGGCGGGCAGCAGCGCCACGGCCAGCGCCGCCAGGCCGCCCAGCCCCACGGCAAACAGCAGCCCGCGCACCGCCCAGCCGACCCAGGCCGGGATGCTGACGGGCCAGCGGCGGCGGGCCGGGCGCAGCTGGCGCCGGTCGAGGCGCGGGCGCGGCGGCCTAATCGGTGTCTCGAGCGGGTTGCGCCAGCGCGCCTGCTGGCTGGCTTCGACCGAATCAAAAACGGGCAGCCCCAGCGTGCGCGCGTTGTCGCGCACGGCCGGGTCGCCCGTTATCAAGGCCAGGGCCGCGCCCAAGTGGCCGGCGTGGCGCTGCAACAGCACTAAATCCAGCTTGCGGCCGAGCACGCGGCCCTTCTCGGGCCAGACCAGCAGCACGCGCGCCGTCTGCGCCCAGCCGATCTTGTCACGGGCCGAGATGAAGTCGTCGTGCGGTTCGAGGTGGAGGATCTGCTCTTTCACCTCAAGCCACAGGCGATGCCCCGAGCGCGCCCTCCACGGCCGGCTTCACCTGGGCCAACGCCTCGGCCAGGCGCGTGGGGTCTTTGCCGCCCGCTTGGGCCAGGTTGGGCTTGCCGCCGCCGCCGCCGCCCACCACGCGCGCCACGGCCTTGACGATCTTGCCGGCGTCCAGCCCGCGCTTCACCAGGTCGTCGCTCACGGTCGCCACGAAGTGCGGGCGGTTCTCGAAGACCGAGCCGAGCACCACCACGGCCGAGGGCAGCTTGGCGCGGAACCAGTCGGTCATCTCGCGCAGGGTGTCGCCGTCTACGCCCTTGACCGAGCCGGCCAGCACCGGCACGCCCTGCACGTCCTCGACCTTCGCCAGCAAGGTTTCCACGTCACGCTGGGCCAGTTCGCGCCGCAGCCGGGCGATTTCTTTCTGGTCGGATTGGTGCTCATCCAGCAGGGTGAGCACGCGCCGGTCCACTTCGGCCGGGGCGGCCTTGAGGTAGGTGGCAATGTTGTCGAGCACGCCCAGCCGCTTCTGGATCAGTTCCAACGCGGCGCGGCCGGTCAGGGCCTCAATCCGGCGCACGCCCGCCGCCGCCGCCTCTTCGCTGACGATGACGAACGGGCCGATGTCGGCCGTCTCGACCACATGCGTGCCGCCGCACAGCTCAAAGCTGAACGGCTCCGGCTCGCCGATGCGCACGGTGCGCACGGTGGCGCCGTACTTCTCGCCGAACAGGGCCATCGCCCCGGCGTCTATCGCGGCCTGGCGCTCCATGTACTCGATGTGCAGCGGATAGTTCGCCAGCACGGCCTCGTTGACCGAGTGTGACACCTTGTCGAGTTGCTCTTGGGTTAACATGCCCTGGTGGGTGAAGTCAAAGCGCAGCCGGTCGGGCGCGACCAGCGAGCCGGCCTGGTGCACGTGCTCACCCAGCACGTAGCGCAATTCGGATTGCAGCAGGTGCGTGGCGGTGTGGTTGCGCATGATGTCCCAGCGCCGGTCGGCGTCAATAGCGGCCAGCGCCAGGTCGCCTTCCTTCGGCGTGCCGCGCGTAACCGTGCCGCTATGCACCACGATGCCGGCCGCCGGGCGGCGCACATCTTCGATCTGAATCTCCCAGATCGGCTCGTCGCTGTTGGGCTTGAAGGCCGCCACCGCGCCAGTGTCGGCTACCTGGCCGCCGCTGGCGATGTAGAAGACCGAGCGCGGGAAGACCACCTCGACCTTGTCGCCGGTGCGGGCGCTGCTGACGCGCACGCCGTCCTTCAGGATCGCCACCAGCGGCTCTTCCAGTTCCATGTCGTTGTACGGGTCGTACTCAATGCCGTCGGGGCCGATGACGCCCTGGTCTTGCAGTTCTTGCAGCAGCAGCCGGTAGATGGCGACATCCTCGCCGCCCGCTGTGCCGATCTCGGTGCGCGAGGCCTCGGCGTGCGCCTCGCGGGCGCGGGCAAAGGCCGCCTCTTCCACTTGGAGGCCGCGCTCCTGGGCCACGTCGCGGGTGATCTCCAGCGGCAGGCCGAAGGTTGCGTATAGGTTGAAGGCGTCTTCGCCGGAGAGGGTGGTCTCGCCATGCGCCGCCAGGTCGTCGAGCAGGTCGTTCAGGTTGGCGATGCCCACATCCACGGTGCGCTGGAAGCGCTGCTCTTCCTGCGTCAGCGTGCGCAAGATGGCGTCTTTCTGCTTGACCAACTCGGGATAATCCTGGCCGTATTGCTCAATGACGGTCTCGGCCACGTGCGCCAGGAACGGCTCGGTGAAGCCCAGCTTGGCCCCAAAGCGCGCCGCCCGCCGGATAATCATGCGGCAGACGTAGTTGCGGCCGGTGTTGCCGGGGGCGACGCCGTCGGCGATCAGGAAGGTCGCGCCGCGCCCGTGGTCGGCGATCACGCGGTAGGGCGTCAGGTTGCCCTCGCGCTCGGCCTCGCTGTGGCCGGTCATCTCCTGAATCGTATCCATGATGGGCGTGAACAGGTCGGTGCGGTAGTTCGAGTCTACATTCTGCATCACCGAGACGATGCGCTCCAGGCCCAGGCCGGTGTCTACGTGCTTCTTGGGCAGGGGGGTCAGCTCGGCGGCAGTCGGGCCGGTGCGGTTGTACTGGATGAAGACCAGGTTCCACAGTTCGAGGAAGCGCGGGCAGTCGCCGTTGACGCGGCAGAGGTGGCCGGGCACGTTCTGCTTGTCGCAGAAGGCCACGCTGCGCTCAAAGTGGATCTCGCTGTCCGGGCCGCACGGGCCAACCTCGGCCATTTCCCAAAAGTTTTCTTTGCGGCCAAAGAACAGCAGGTGGCTGGGGTTGAAGCCGGGCTGCTTGCGCCAGGTGTCGGCGGCTTCGTCGTCGCGCGGGACGACGCCCTTCTCGTCCTCGAAGCAGGTGGCCCACAGCTTGTCTTTGGGCAGGCCCCAGACCTCGGTCAGCAGTTGCCAGGCCCAGGTGATGGCCTCCGGCTTGTAATAGTCGCCGAAGGACCAGTTGCCCAGCATCTCAAAGAAAGTGTGATGGGTGTTGTCGCGGCCGACATCTTCCAGGTCGTTGTGCTTGCCGGCCACGCGCATGCACTTCTGGGCGTCGGCCACGCGGGTGTAGGGCCGGTCGTCTTTGCCCAGGAACACGTCTTTGAACTGCACCATGCCGGAGTTGGTGAACAGCAGCGTGGGGTCATCCCCCGGCACGAGCGAGGCCGAGGGCACGATGGTGTGGCCCTGTTCGGCGAAATAGTCGAGAAACGAGCGGCGGACTTCAGCGCCGGTCCGGGGCGTTGGGTGGGACCGAGCGGCGGGCTTTTTGGACATGCGTGACTGGCTCCCAGCGGAAGAGATAGGTACGGTGCGGAGGGGATTATACGCGAGAAATCGGCCGCTGGGGGAGGTGGGCGCGCGGGCCGGCTGGTATAATGCGCGTCTGCACGACGATTCTCGGAGGCTGGCATGGAGTTGGACGAACAGGTAGCCCTGCTGATGCAGGGCACCGAATACGGCGACGACAACATCAAGGCCAACATGGCCCGCGATCTGCGCCAGCGCCTGGCGCAGGCCGCCGCCGAGGGCCGCCAACTGCGCGTCTACTGCGGCTACGACCCCACTTCTAGCGACCTGCATCTGGGTCACACCATCACCATGCGCAAGCTGCGCCAGTTTCAGGACCTGGGCCACGAGGTCACGTTCCTGATCGGCAGCTACACCGCGCTGGTGGGCGACCCGTCGGACAAGAACAAGGCCCGCCCGATGCTCACGCCCGAGCAGGTGGCCGAGAATGCCCGCAGCTACGCCGACCAGGCCTTTCGCATCCTGGACCGCGAGAAAACCAAGGTGCGCTACAACGGCGAGTGGCTCTCGAAGTTGTCGCTGCTCGACCTCATCCGGCTGGGGCAGAACTTCACCATCCAGCAATTCCTGGCGCGCGAGAACTTTGCCAAGCGGTTGGATGCCGGCGAGCCGATCTTCCTGCACGAGACGTTCTACGCGCTGATGCAGGGCTATGACGCCGTGGCGATGCAGACCGACGTGCAGGTGGGCGGCACCGACCAACTCTTTAACATCATCGTGGCCGGGCGCAAGCTGCAAGAGGCGCTAGGGCAGAAGCCGCTGGTGGGCATCATCACCGGCATCCTGCCCGGCACTGATGGTTTACTGCGGATGTCGAAGTCCACCGGCAACGTCATCCCAATTGACACGACGCCGGCCGACATGTATGGCAAGGTGATGAGCCTGCCCGACGGCGCGATGGTGAAGTACTTTGAGGTGCTGTCGCGCTACGCGCCGGGGCAGATCGCGCAACTGGCGGCGGAGCTAGCGGCGGGCACACGCCACCCGCGCGACGCCAAGATGGAACTGGCGCGCGAGATCGTCGCCATCTTCTACGGCGACGACCACGTAGCCGCCGCCGAGGCGCACTTCAAGCGCGTGTTTCAGAAGGGCGACCTGCCAGATGCCATGCCGGAGATCGCCTACACCGGCACGCCGCTGCTGGTGGACTTCCTGGCCGAGCACGCGCTGGCGGCCTCCAAGAGCGAGGCGCGCCGCCTGATCACGCAGTCGGGCGTGCGGCTCAACAGCCAGCCGGTTACCGACATCACCACGCGCCTCGACGCGGCCGAGGTGGTGATCCAGGTGGGCAAGCGCAAGTTCGTCCGCGCCAAGCGGGCGTAGGCGACAGCAGTAAATTCACCGTCTGTGGGCCAACTCGCCGCAACAAGTGCGAGTAAGATCGGCCGAACCGACCATTAACGAAAAACGAGACACCGGGTAGGCGGAGCCTACCCGGTGTCTCGTTTTTGGTTGGCACTTATACACGGCTGCGACAGTCAGAATGACAATTCGCAGAGCCAGCAAGGCAGTTTCCACCAACGCGCCGCGCCGGTGAAGCGGCGCGGCGCGAGGCGAGGCTATACGCAACAGGCAGCGGCGAGATTGAGGAATCGTCTAATGCGCGCGAGGGGCGTGGGTGGGGTTGGTTGAAGTGGGAGGCGACTGACAGGTCATGTTCGGTTAGGTGACCGCGTTGGCCGAGGCAGCTTGGCGGCAAAGCAATGTTTCAGCCGCCTCCCACGTTCACAAACGGAACACTCCAAGGGCGGGATTAGACGATTTTTTTGTCATCACATCGCCTCGTGCGATGAGATGTCCGGCGGGCAATTCGTCGCCTACTTCCCAGCTATCGCCGCGTCCAGCAGCCCATGCCCAATGGCGGCGGCGGCCTCGACTGTGCCGCTTTCGAGCAGCACGACGACGGCGTAGCGCGCGTCCACCTGCGGGCCGAAGCCCATAAACCAGGCCAGCGGTTGGCCGGCGGTGCCGGTCAGCGCGGTGGCGGCGTAGCCGTTCGTCAGCAGCGGGCGCACCTGGGCCGCCGCCGCCGCCGCGAGCACGCGCACCGGTTCGCCCGCTGGTGCCTCCGGCCGCCACCCGCCGTCGGGGTCCTGAGTCGCCAGCACCAACTGCGGCACTGGCATCTCACCGTCGCGGGCCAGCGCCGCCACGGCCAGCGCCAGGTGCAGGGGGGTGATCGTCAACTCGCCCTGGCCGATAGCGGCCACGCCGACGTCGTCCGCCGGCGCCTGGCCCGCGCCCGTGGCGGCTGTAGTGGGCAGGCTCAAAGCGTGGGGTGTCGTCAGATGGAAGGCGGCGAAGATGCGTTGCAGGGCCGGTGCGCCCAGGGCCTCGCCCAGTGCGCCGGTCGGGCCGGGGCAGCCGAAGTGCAAGCTCTCGCGCAGCGTGATGACTTCCAAGCGCGGCGGCACGCGGCAGCCGAGCAGCGCATCATCCACCCGCAGCGGCTGGTCGGCCGGGGCGTAAAGCGTGGTCAGGTCAAGCTGGCCCGCCTGGGCCGCGCCCGCCGCCACCAGCGGCCACAGCGCACCGCCCGGCTGGTACAGCGCCAGCGTGGCGCGATTGAGCAGCGGCGCGGCCGGGTCGGCCACCAGGTCTTCCCATTGGTCGTCGAGCACGTTGGCGTTGAACGTGGGGTGCGAGGCCAGCGCCAAGATTTCGCCGGTCTGCGCGTCGAGCAGCACCACCGCCCCGGTCTGCGCCGCGAGCGCCACGTCGGCCTGCCGTTGGAGCGCGAGGTCCAGCGTCAAGCGCACGCCGCGCCCGGCCGGGGGCGTGCCCAGCACGGTGGTCTGCCAGAACAGGTCTACCGGATCAATCCCGGCGTCGCCGTGCAGCACCGCGTCTAGGGCGGCCTCGATCCCGGCGCTGCCATAGAAGGGCGAGACATAACCCAACACCGACGCCAGCGCCGGGTAGGGATAGTTCCGGGCTAGCGCGCCCGGCTCACCCACGGTTTCCGCCAATAGTTGGTCGTGCCGGTCATACACCGCGCCGCGCGGCGTGCGCAGCTCGGCCAGCACCCGGCGCGGATTGTCGGCCCGCGCCAGCAGGTCATCGCGCTGCACAAAGCCCCAGTAACCGGCGGCCAACGCAATCGCCACGAAGGCCGCCGCCACGGCCAGCGTCAGCCGCTTCAGTTGCTGGTTCATGCCGGGGCCAGGTCGTCGCGCGGGCGCTGCCAGCGCGTGTCGGGGCACGAGAGCCGCAGCAGCAGCCCTACCAGGCAAAAGGCCGACACCAGCGACGAGCCGCCGTAGCTTAGAAAGGGCAGCGTCAGGCCGGTCAGCGGAATGAGCTTGATCACGCCGCCCATGATGAGGCAGGCTTGCAGCGCCAGCAGCGTCGCCAGCCCGCCCGCCAGCAGTTGCCCGAACAGGTTGGGCGCTTCGAGCGCGATACGCAGCCCGCGCAAGACCACCACCGCTTGCAGCCCCACCACCGCCAGCAGCCCGAGCAGCCCCCACTCCTCGGCCAGCGCCGCGAAGATGAAGTCGGAGTGCGCCACCGGGATGAGGTTGGCCGCGCCCAGCCCCGGCCCGCGCCCCACCAGCCCGCCCGCCGCCAGCGCGATGAGCGACTGCACGATCTGGTACGACCGCCCGCTGGGGTCGGCCCACGGGTTCCACCAGGCCTCCACCCGCAGTCGCACCACATCGAACAGGGCGTAGCCCAGCAGCGCCGCCAGCAGCAGCAGCGCCGCCCCCGCGATGACATACGACACTTGGCCCGAGGCCAGGTAGAGCATGACGATGAAGACGCCAAAGAACAGCGTACTCATGCCCAGGTCGCGCTGCGAGATCAGGATGAGGGCGCTAAAGCCCCACATCAGCAGCATCGGCATGAAGTACACCGCCGCGCGCGGGCGGGGTGAGCCGTCGGACCAGGTGCCGGGGATGACGGTGGCGAACAACTGCTCGCGCCGGTCGGAGAGGTACGAGGCCAGAAAGACCACCAGCAGGATTTTGAGGATTTCGGCCGGCTGCAAGTACAGGCCGCAGCAGCCCAGCCACAGCCTGTCCCCCTGGCCGGAGGGGTTGACGCCCAGGAACAGCGTCAGCGCGGTCAGGATCAGCCCGGCCGCCAGCCAGGTGTAGCGAAAGCGCCGCAGCCAGCGCAGGTCGCCGGGCAGCAGCACCAGCCCGAGCAGGGCCGCGGTCGCCACGCCCAGCCAGGCCGTCTGCCGCAGGCCAAAGGTCGGGGTCAGCCGCCAGATCAGCACCAGGCCGAAGCCGGAGAGCAGGTAGACGACCGGCAGCAGGTAGGGGTCGTGCGTGGGCAGCCGCCGCCGCACCAGCCAGGTGGCGACCAGCACGCACACGAGCCACGTAGCCAAAATGATGAGGGGGTCCGCGCCGCCGAACGGCAGCCACGCGCCGGCCCGCGCCGAGGGGATGAGCGCCAGCGCCGCCACGGCCGCGACCATAAACAGCCCGGCCAGCAGCAGCAGGTTGGTCTCGCGCCGGCGTGTCTCGCTAAGGGACATACTTCTGAATCAGGAGTTTCAACTTGTCCTGGGTGGCGGCCGGCACGCGGCTGGTATCCGTCATCAGCGCCGCCGACAGGGCGGTGGGGCAGGGGCAATGCTCGCGGTCGGCGGTTTTGCCCAGCAGGTTCACCAGCGCCTGCTGCGCCACGGCGGTGTTCTGGTTGATGATGCGAATGACCATCTCCACCGTCACCGCCTCCTCCGACACATGCCACACATCGTAGTCGGTGACGTGCGCCATGCAGGCGTAGCACATCTCGGCCTCGCGCGCCAGAAAGACCTCGGGCGAGGTGGTCATGCCCACCAGGCTCATGCCCCACTGGCGGAAGGTGTGGCTCTCGGCCTTGGTGGAGAAGCGCGGCCCTTCAATCGTGATGAATGCGCCGCCTTTATGCACGGCCGCGCCGGTCACCTCCACGGCGGCAAACAACTGCTCCGACAGCGTGGGGCAGAACGGCTCGGCCGCGCCGACGTGCGCCACCAGCCCGCCGCCGAAGAAGGTGCGCTCGCGGCCTTTGGTGTTGTCGTACACCTGGTCGGGGATGACGATGTGGCCGGGGGCGTAGTCCTCGCGCAGGCTGCCGCAGGCGCTGACCGCGATCACGCGCTCGACGCCCAGCATCTTGAACGCGAAGATGTTGGCCCGGTAGTTGACTTCCGACGGCGAAATGCGGTGACCCCGGCCGTGCCGCGCCAGGAAGGCCATGCGCTGCCCGGCCAGCGTGCCGACCACCACCGGGTCGCTGGGCTTGCCAAACGGGGTAGTCAGGTCATGCTCTTCGACGGCGCTTAGCCCGGCGATGTTGTACAGCCCGGAGCCGCCGATGATGCCCAAAGTCGGAATGCCTAAGGTGGGAGTGTCGGTCATGCGGATTGCCTCCACGCGAATGGTCATCTGGCCGCCATTGTACCGCAAAGGTTAAGGTAGAATGGGCCTCGCCCCGCTGCTTGGGGGCGCCGCCCCCCGCTCCGGGACACCACTGACGCCCGTCAGGAGGCACAGGTGAACATCCGCGAAATCCAAGAACACGATATCGAAGCCGTCATCGAGTTGTTCCGCAAGAACTACGGCGACGACTATGCCATCCCCGAGTTCTACGACCCGCAGTGGGTCAAGCGCGGCATCTACTCCGACCACATCATCTGGCTAGTGGTCGAGGAGGACGGCCAGATCCTCGGCTCGGGCGCGTGCATCCTCAACTACGGCGACTACAACGACCAGATCGGCGAGATCGGCCGGCTGGTGGTGGACCCCGACGCCGGCGGGCGCGGGCTGGGCCGGGCCATCCTCTCGGCGCTGGTAGACGCCTCCGACGAGCGGGTGGAGTTCGCCTTCGCCGAGGCCCGCACGGTGCACCCCAAGACCCAGCGGATTGACGACCGCATCGGCCTGATGGCGCTGGGCTTCCTGCCGATGTATTACCTGATGAGCTGGCGCGAGAGCCTGGTGCTCAGCGGGCAACTCTTCGGCAACGGCCGCCTGCTGCGCCGCCCCGGCACGGCCGAGGTGATCGCACCGGTCCAGCCGCTGGCCGCGCTCTCGCTCAAGAACCTGGAGCTGGACGAGACCGTGACCGTGCGCGAAAACGCCCGCGCCTATCCGTTCGATGGGGCGCTGTCGGTCGCGCCGCTGACTGGCATGTCGCTGGTGCGCCTGTTGCGCATCGAGCAGGGCCGCGTCTACCAGCCGGAAGTGTTCGGCTCGATGCAGATTGACCAGGGCCTATCGGCGCTGCACGCCAAGAAGGCCGAATACCTGGTGGCCTTCGACGGCGAACGCACGCTCGGCGCGGTGGGCTACGTCGGCGACGCGCACAACCACAGCGTCCGCATCACCGAGTTGATCGCGGCGGACGAGGCGGTGAAGGGCAGCCTGCTGCGCCAAGCGGTCGAGGCGGCCGAGGAGCGCTTCGAGGCCGAGATCATCAAGTGCGACGTGGCGGCCACCAGCCCGCGCGCGCAGCAGACGCTGTTCGAGATGGGTTTCCTCCCCGCCGCCTACGTGCCGGGGATGGTCTTTCACGGCACCTCGCGCTGGGACATCGTGCGGATGATCAAGCTCAACGTGCCGTGGGACTTGGGGCCAATCGAGCTAACCGAGCCGTCGCAGAAGTACGCCGACCTGGTCACGCCCGCCTTCGTGCGCGCCGACGCGGTGCGCGACCGCCGGCGGCTGGCCGTGCGCTCGCCAGTGCTGGCCGGCCTCACGCGGCTGGAGGTGGAGTTCTTGCAGCACGTGTGCGCGGAGAGTACGCCGGCCGCTGGGGCCACGCTGGCCGCCGACAGCCTGCACATCGTGCTGGGCGGCGCGCTGACCAGCGGCAGGCGCACGCTGGGCCAGGGCGACTTTGCCGGGGCGGGCGGTTTGCTGGGCCAGGGCGCGCACGACCCCGTGATCGCTGGGCCAGAAGCGCGGGTGTTGACCCTCGCCTCGGCCGGGCTGGCGCAACTCAGCCAGGCGCACCCCCGGCTGGCGGTAAAGCTGTACCAGAATTTGGTGAACAACCGCATGTTTTAGAGGCCGTCTATGCCTGACACTTCAACCCCTCCGCCTTCGCTAAAGCTCGACCGCTCGTCCGACATCCTGCACTACGACGTGCGGGCGCTCGACGCCATCGTGTCGCCCAAGAGCGTGGCCGTCATCGGGGCCACCGAG
>Ga0163153_10005914_pt1 | contig 14151 bp, 11 predicted proteins | sample OliLakLV19MP6IB1_FD_148629 | JGI IMG/M metagenome (GOLD analysis project Ga0163153, IMG submission 148629) | Freshwater microbial mat bacterial communities from Lake Vanda, McMurdo Dry Valleys, Antarctica - Oligotrophic Lake LV.19.MP6.IB-1 | ecosystem: Environmental > Aquatic > Freshwater >... | reverse complement strand
TTAGCCCCCTTAGTACCATGCAAATTGCTGGCTGTAATAGTAAACTCCCACCCTTCACCTGATGCTACAGGTCCTGGTATTTGGTAAATATATTCTTTATACCCAGATTTCAAAGCAGGATCACCAACAGAAATAGCTGGTAACCAACCGTTATTCCCCTTTGTGGTGTTAGTTGTTTGGGGAGTAATAGTATATGAAGTAGCATCTTTAGAAGGCCACCAGCGAATAGTTATCCTTGAATCATTTGTCGCCTGACAAAAAGAAGAAGGTGCACCGTTTAAATTAAACTCTCCAGGAGGCATTAAGGATTTCTTAAAGCTATATAAATCCCACTCTCCAAATACATCATTAGGCCTTAGATCATACGGTGCTCCAAAACCAAAGATAGTCTCATCATTTAATAAAAATCCATTTTGGTCACTACTCATTCCTATATTGTGAGAATAATCTGGTAACTCTTCTGCAGTAAGCATGGTTTGAAAAGACCAATTTATTCCATCAGGTGATGTTCCAGTTTCCAGATAAGCTCCCTGATCATGAGGATATTTAATATCTGCCATAAAATAACTGTTTGTTGCAGGATTAAATTTAACCTCTGGTGAATGAATTCCTGGGTTTACCCCACTAAGCAATACTCTTTGATTAATATCCCAATTAACAGGATCTGTTGATTCAATTCTATACATCTTTGCCGTATCCATGTTTCCATCTGAGTCATCTACATACCATAGTTGCAATTTACCATCCCGCACAACCACTGACTCCCAAGATGCTCCTAATCCTTCAGCTCCCTGTTTATGGGTCGTTACCTCTTTAGGCTTAATAATTGCTTTAGCAGTCTGAGGATTATCTAACCACTGGTTACTCTCATCTAATGTTAGGTAAGGCCCTTCAATTGCAGAGGAGCGGGCAACTGCAATATAGTTTTGGGCAATATTTCTTCCTAGCGGGCTAGTTTGTTCTGCATTTGTAAAAAACATGTAGTAGTATCCTCCAAAATAAACCACGCTTGGATCACAAGCTGCATAGTTTTTTATCATTCCTGCTTGTTCGTTTGGCAGGACATACCAAACAGGACCCTGATTTGTCCAGCCAGCCAGAGAAGGGTCTGTTTCTGTTGTAAAATAATGATCTCCAGGATATTTGACGCCATTAACAACTGGTTCCGTATAGTAATGGTAAACCGAGATAGCACCCGATTGTTGAGTTGGGTACACATACCAAACAGGACCATGATTTGTCCAGCCAGCCAAAGAAGTTTCTGGAGTAAAATAACTCTTCTCTGGGTATCTGATACCGTTGACAATCGGTTCCACAGTGTAACGGTAAACAGGCACTGTACCAGGTTGCTGAGTTGGGTACACATACCAAACCGGACCATGATTTTCCCAGCCAGCCAGAGAAGATTCTAAGCTAAAATAATGCTCTCCTGGAACTCCGCTGACAATAGATTCACGGTAATAGTGATATACCGGAACTGGCCCTGATATTTGGGTTTTAAGAGCTATAGTCGGTGCCGACCAATTAGTCCCCTCTGTTGAAGTTGTATAACGGATATAATCTACTGATCCCCCTACTCCAAATGACTTATTTGGGGTTGATACATTTTGATTAATCGGGGGTGAACAATAAAAAGCATTATATTTCCCTTCATTGGTTTTAATAATAGAAGGAGCATAACCATAACCGTTATAACCATTTAAAGTTTGATTCGAGTCAACCATCTGAGTAAAATTTGGGGTCTCTCCTGAAGCTTTTGGTTTAAAAATTTGAGTAAACTGAGTCAAATAAACCCCTACTGCAATTCCTCCCAGTAAAAGGATTATAAGTAGTAGTTGAGCAAAGCCTTTTTGATTAACTTTAGCCATTGAAATAATCATGTGAGATGAACTTTAGAAAGTCAACAAGAGCCTTTCTAATTCACTACATTTGAGTAATCACATAAAGACTTTTAGACCACCCGCCAAAACTATCAACATCCGCCCCAGTACAAAACTTGTAAGGCTGCGCCTTAAGCGCCGCCGGATCATCAATATTCTCCAAATACGCGGTTAGTGAATAACTGTTAGGCGTACACCTTAAATAAGAATACCCACCCAATGTCCACCAGGGGTTTACTGAATCAGATACCGGATCTTTAGGCATACTTTTCATATATTCGATAGTTAACTCCGGAATCCAGGGATTAGCGCTATTACTAGTGCAGTAACTGCTCCCCCCATAGCTGCAAGTAGCACCTCCTGACGCAGGATATCTCCCATTGGCTGTGTAGAAAAGAGTTAGAGCAGTCGATACCGCCCTTAAATCTTCCTTTCTCCTAGAATCTCGTGCCAATAACTGCGCTCTACTATAAACCACAATTCCAATTGCCGCCAGAATCGCAATTATGGAGATAGCTACCATCAACTCAATAAGGGTAAAGCCCTCTTTTGCCTTTTGCATTTCTAGCTGAGGACTGAAAGCTGAGGACTGAAAGCTGAGGACTGAATGCAGAGTTTTGGCAGACATACTTCTACTATATGTTATTTATTGCTATTAATAAACTGTTGCCTCTGTAACTATTCAGCTCTTCCCAGTATTTAAAATTTGCATAGCCTCATATAAATTGTTAGGCTTAGATTAATGCTCAATATTCAGGAAATATTTGTTTTAAGGAAGGAAAACACCAGGTTAAAAACTGCAAATACCAAGTTAGAACAATCCCTCTCTTTACGACTGGATAAATTGGACAGACTGGAGATTGAATACAAAAAGTTAGAGGAAGAAAACAGGAAACTGAAAAAACAGGAACAGCAGCTAAAAGAAGACCTGGAGAAGATTAAAAAACAAAGGGATACCTACAAAGGAATGATTTTTAAAGCTAAAATTACTCCTAAAGCTGATAAGCTGTCAGACAAGAAAAAGCTAGGAGGTAAGTTAGGTCATACTGGAATCAGCAGAAAACTACCTCCAAAAGTTGATCAAAAAATCAGGGTATTTTTAAAGAATTGTCCTGAATGCAACCGCCTGCTTAAAAGGTCCTCTTCCTTTGAGCCACACACTGTGGAAGATATCCCTGATTTTAAGACTGTTAAAACAGTGGTCAGTGAATACCAGCAGGAAAGACAATGGTGTGATAATTGCCACAATGAAGTGATAGCTAGGCCTAATTTAGTTATCCCTCACTCCAAATTAGGACTTAACTTAATTATTCAGGTATTAATCTTTAAATATGTTTGCAGGATGAGTTTGGAGGTGCTGGTCGAAACCCTGAGCCAGACTTATGGAATCAGAATTACCACAGGAGGAATCATTAACATATTACAAAGGGTGAAAAAGTGGTTAGGTAAAGAGGAATATGGCAATCTGCTTAAAGCCATCAGGTCATCTCCAGTTAAACATGCCGATGAAACAAGCTGGAGAATTAAAGGAATTAATGGCTGGCTTTGGGCATTCCTGACAAAGACTGAGGTATATTACACTATTGAGGAAACAAGAGGTGGCGGGGTTGCCAAAGCAGTATTGGAAAACTCAGATGCAAATACAAACCAGGATCAAGTCTTAATCAGGGATGATTATGCGGGTTACAAAAACCTGAACTTAAAACACCAATCCTGCTGGGCTCATTTACTTAGGAAATCAAAAGATGAAGTCAAAGAGAGGAGAAGTTCTAAACAGATGAAACTACTTCATCAAACTTTGAAACAAATGTTTCAGGAATTAGCAGGGATAACTTCCCAACCATTCAACCTGGCTCAAAGACAAAAGTCATACCAACACTACAAAGGCCAATTAAATCAAATTATCCAAACTAAATTTAGGGCAAAAGATACCAGAAGAATCCAGACCAGAATCAGAAACCAAAACACCAATCTGTTAACAGCTTTAATCTACCAGGATGTCCCTTTAACCAACAATGCAGCAGAAAGACAAATCAGGCCTGCTGTCATTATCAGAAAGATCTCAGGAGGATCAAGATCAGATAAAGGAGCTGAAACCATGGCAGTTAACTTCTCCATTATCCAATCAATCAGAATGAGAAACCAACCCCTAATACTAACCCTTCAAACAGTGCTGATTAAAGGAGCTGCTGGGGAGAACTGAATAGTTACTTGCCTCTATTATTCATTCGCAGAACAACTGGCGTTGCAATTTGTTTTACAAATTGGGCGTATTGCCCTTGGGTGAAGCGAATTCCGGCTTTAGCCGGACTAGCCGAAGGCTTGAATAAGAAGATAACACGGGCGTAAGTAAGTGGTGCTTCATTCACCAACACCTTGCATTTGTGGTATAAATTGCGAAAGATCGCTTAACATCAGAATAGGGACAGGAACTATTTTGCGGGCGGCCACCTCGGCCATATCTTTAATGACGGCCCCCAACCCACCAGCCTCCGCTACTGCATCAACCCTTCCGCCCTAAAATTCATCCCCGATTAGTCTCAGGAGGTCTCTACAGGCTGCACCAGCAAAACAGGATCCGTCATCCTACTCCGAAATACAATAGTTATAGCCTGTCTGAGGGGTGCAACTAATCACAATCCCTGAGGTGTTCTCCAACCTGGCGCTCAGGGTAAAGCTACTATTATCAGTCACGACAATATAATAGTCATTCCAACCAGCACAAGTTCCAGTGCTCGGGCATTTAGGGTCATGGGTCGGGGATTCTAAGTACCTTCCCCCAACCAAAATCGTCCCCATTGAATTATTGTTGGAAGAGTTCATTCCCCATGTTGCATGGTCTGCATTTGCCCCCCATCCAGTCCAAAAAAATCCATTTACTGGACTGGATGAAGGACCAGCAGAAATTTTACCTGTTGAAGTACTCAACAGGTATATCGCCTTTTTAATCTCCTCTAAATCCAGTTTTCTCTTTGCATCCCTTGCAACACCTTGTGCTGTACTATAAACCACCAAACCAACAGCCGCCAAAATCGCAATAATACTAATCGCCACCATCAATTCAATAAGGGTGAAACCTCTTTTATTTTTCATTTTTAATTACTTCCAACACAATAATTCATCGGATAACCTGCGCTGGTAAACGACCAATCATCCCACATATCCAACTTAGAACATGACGAAACAGGTGGTTTATCCAAACTTGTAAATAAGTAAAATTCGTTAGCATTCTCAATCCGCAAACCAAAGTAAACATAGCTTTTTTTACATTGTCTGCATCTTCCTTCACCCTCGCATCCTTGGCTATACTCTGAGCTGATGAGTAAACGACTGCCCCTACTGCTGCCAAAATAGCAATAATGCTGATAGTACCATGATTTCGATCAGAGTAAAACCCCCCGAAAATTAGAAGAAAGATCTTTGCTCATTATTGCTTAATACAAAATTATGATTGTAAGCATCGGTTGGCGGTGTACACTCACTCGTTACACCAGTCATATTCTCCAGCCTGGCATATACTTCAAAAGTCGAATCCCCTGTTATCCTCAAACCATAAACATGAGTATTATCAGTAGACTGCTGCGGGTCTAAAGGCGAGGTTCTTAAATAGGGCGCCAGTATTGGTGTAATACCACCTGTCGGATATCCGGAATAAAAAGCAGATATCGGATAGTAAGCGTTTGAGGTAGTATTGCAATCTACTGCAGGGACACAAAAACTGCCGCTAGTGGCTTTGTATAAATACATCGCTTTCTTAATATCCGCAATATCCTCTTTTCTCCTTGAGTCTCTCGCTGACGCTTGAGCTGATGAGTAAATTACTCCCCCTATAGCTGCCATAATCGCCAAAATACTAATTGCGACCATTAGTTCAATTAAGGTAAAACCTTTATGCGGGGGTTGCTGGGCAGACATAAACTAAGCATAGAGGATATCCAATCCGGTTTCAATTGCCTATCCTCTCAGGCAAAAGAGGAGTCTGCAGTGAGCATTAGTCATCGCAGCTCATATACATTTTATTACGAAAAAGGCCAGCTTTAGGCTGGCCTTTGATCAAATCTGGCAGTGAGCTATCTTCACACAACCTTGCGGATGCATTATTGTCGCCGCTGAAGTGTTTGACTACTGAGTTCGGGATGGGATCAGGTCGGACCACTACGCTCAAACCACCAGAAAGTAAGTATATAGTATTAAGCAAGAAGTATCAAGATACTAGTAAGCACAAGTAGTCGCACCACCGCTATATACAGCCCAACCTGTATAAGTGCCTAAGGCTACACAATCAACCGTTCCATCTCTAGCCGTATCAATCAACCCTGGCTGCTGACCAAAAGCAACCGAATTCATTTCTCCGCTTGTTGAGACATTAAGTTTGGTTCTAATTTTATATTCTGTTGCATTCGTTGCTGAATTGGAAGTATATTCATAACAATTAGTCCCGGAGGCGGCATTACCGCTATCCAAAGGATCAGCAGGCAAAGAGGGCATATAGCTCGGAACAAGACCTATTAGAGAGGAGGTTGCTGCGCCTATGCAAACAAAGGTGCCCGGTGTAGCAGCGACCGGATAAGAACCAGTTGCAGTTTTGTAAAGCTCCAGCCCCGTCTTTAAAGCACCCAAGTCCTGAATTCTTTTAGAAATTCTGCCTGTTTTCTGAGCCGTACCATAAACCACCAAACCCACAGCCGCCAAAATCGCTATTATCGAAATCGCCACCATCAACTCGATTAAAGTAAAACCTCTTTTTCTACTTTCTGATTTTCTAGCTGATAGCTGAGATTTGGCAGACATAGATTAAGTATCAACTATTAATAATTTTTCGTCAAGTTGATTTGGGTAATCTAAAGCAGTTGGTACAAATTAACGATGATAGTTGTTAAATTAAATTATGTATCAACTAAATCAAATACCTTCAGAATCTCAGATCAGGAAACAGTTAAGGAGAATTGTTTTTGGTTCAAATCTAACCTGTCCTTCGTGTAATTCAAGAAAAGTGGTGGAATATGAGTTTCGGTACAGATGTCAGAAGTGTAGGTCTAAGTTTTCTCTGCTGTCTCATACCTGGTTAAGTAATCTTAAGTTACCCCTGCAACAGTTTTGGTTGGTTCTGTGGTGCTGGACAGCCCAGGTTCCTGTCAGACAAACAGCCAGAATATCTCAATTGTCAGAGGTCACCATTTACCACTGGTTTGAAGTATTCAGGTCAAAATTACCTGAAGATCAGGAGATTCTAGAACACCTGGTTCAACTGGATGAAGCATACTTTGGAGGCAGAGGTAAAGAGACCATGAGAGCCTTGTTTTTAGGCAAACAGGTGGGTACCAGAAAACTGGCATACAAGATTAAAAAGACTTACCCAGTCAGAGAAGATGCTTGGGACTTCTTGAGAGACTATGTAGCACCAGATACTCAGTTAAATACTGATGGAGCCAAGATCTACCGCAACATTGAGAAGTGGTGGCCAGTGACCCACCGGTATGATATCCATAGAAAGTTTGAGTTTGATGACACAAGTGAGATTGAAGGCACATTTGGGGTATTGAGAACTTTCATCAGAAGAATGTACCATCATGTTACCAGTGACAAGTTACCTGGAGTAGTGAGTGAATTTTGCTTCAGATTTTCACATCCTGAAATGTTTGAAAATCCCCACTACTACTTGCTAATCACCTTAAGACTTGTACCAAGTCGTTAATATTACCCGATTATTTAAAAGTGGTACAATTAATTTACTATGAAACAGTTTAGTTTTAGGACTATTATTCAAAAAGACGGCAAGGGCTATCATGGTTTTGTGCCTTCTCTTCCAGGTTGTCATACTTACGGAAATTCCATAGCTGAAACCAGGAAAAATATTAAAGAAGCCGTTACCGGCTGGATTGAAGCTAATCAGGAATTAGGATGGAAAATTCCTCATCCTACTTTAGCTTGATGAATTCTTCTTCAGTTGACTGAGCCTGTTTAATTATTGATATTAGCTTCCCGAGCTCAATCTTAATCCAAAAAGACCTCTCTAATTTTTTTATCAGAAATTATCCTGGAGTAAAACTTACTCAAGATCTCTCGGTCTCCCAATAGAATAAACACCTACAAAAAAAACCGTCACCATAACTTTAGTCATCCAAAAACAAGCTAAAATACATACAGAACCCCTAACCTCTAGGGTGGCAAGCAGCCTATCTTGATACAAAAATCGTCTGTGCCACTGCTAGCACTAAAGCCTCCATCCCAGGTTTTATTCGGCCCGCCTGAACATAGCCAAGTATGAGCACCCTGGCAAGCGTTTGTCCCGCCCGCATAAAGATCATTATCATCAAAATAATAAGCATTCCCCCAAGGATCATAAGCAAAATCATTAACCTGGTCTATATAAGGCCCGCCATCAGCCGTTGATGCTAAAACATTAAGTGTATTATTCTTAAATAAAGTAGCCCGTGCCTCACTATCCGCAGTCCCAAATGTCCACAAATCTCCGGTTCCCGGACCAGTATATAACGGCGGAAACTGGCCCGCAAAAACTTTATACTTCATCAGTGCTCGGCTCAATTGTTTCATAGTCGTTGTAGCAGCTGTTACCCGCGTTCGGTCTAAAAGTGAGGTGAATAAAACGGTTCCAATAACTCCTAAAATAGCCAGAATTGTTACAACAACCAAAAGTTCTACCAAAGTAAAACCCTTTCCCTCAAAAGCAGGGTAGAACCGGGCACGCTTCATAATTTCAGTATATTAAATCAAACCTTATAACAAAAGAGTCGTGGATAAAAAGTAGATATCTTTGCTTGTACTAAAAAATGTGAATACGACTTGGCTTGCGCCACGAAACTGAAGGTTAACGTCAAAAAATCTCAACTACAACCATTAGTATTGGTAGGCTAAACACGTTACCATGCTTACACCGCCAACCTATTAACCCGGTAGTCTTCCGGGGGTTTTAGGGATTTCTAATCTCGGGGCCGGCTTCGTGCTTAGATGCTTTCAGCACTTATCCGTTAGGAATGTAGCTACCCAGCGATGCTTGTTTACAAACAACTGGCACACTAGAGATTCCCTCATCTCGGTCCTCTCGTCATTATGTTAACTCAAATTACTTTGAGAATCAGACTATATCTTCTTCGCCACCATTATGTGATGCGAAGTTGGCATATAAATAAAGTTTAAACTCCGGAATATCCGGTACCTTTATTTAAGGTCATATAGACCTAAGTCGTTACGGGGTCTTTATAAAAAAGACTTCCCACGGTATTACCCTTAAGCCTTTAGAGAATCTAAGAATAGGACCATCTTAAATCCAAACTAAAGGGCTTCACCGTTATTAGCCAAATTGTCATGTTGCATTACTGCAACAAGTAGCAATTTCTTACTAGAGACAACTCCCCTCAAAAATCCAAACGCCCATACTGGATAGAGTCCGAGCTGGCTTACGCCGCTCTGAACCCAGCTCGCGTACCGTTTTAACTGGCGAACAGCCAGACCCTTGGGACCTACTTCAGCCCCAGGATACGATGAGCCGACATCGCTGTCGTCATAATATTACTACTATGCGTAGACTATACCTTCATCTCAAAGAAATACGAAATCCCAAATACGAAATCCGAAACAAATTCTAATGTTTAAATTTTAAACATTTTGAATTTTTATATTGTTTCGTGCTTCGATATTCGTGCTTCGAATTTTATTAAGAGCTAGCCTTTTATGAAAGTTCAAGTAATCCAGAATATCTGGTTCCTTTCATCCTGACCTTACGGTCAAAGTCGTTACGGGTCTTCTTTCGAAGATTCCCTCGGTATTCTCCTCTTATTACTAAGTAGGAATTCACCGATTTTAGCTAGTTGTTTCGATACTCGTTAAAAAGTATCAATTATATTTAAAAAGATCTTCAGGCGTGGAGGCCTGAAAATGTAACAGTGCTACAGAATTACTCCTGCCGCACCCCGATTTTGTTGAGGTGCCGAACCTTACCGTCCTTGTGGACTGTTGGGTAAGACTAGCCTGTTATCCCCGGGGTAGCTTTTATCCGATAAGCCTTATCGCTCCCATGAGCAAATAAAGGATCACTAAAGCCTGCTTTCGCACCTGCTCGACCTGTATGTCTCGCAGTCAAGCACCCTATATACTTTTGCGCTTAAAAGTCCAATTTCTTTATGGACTAAGGGTACCTTTGCACTCCTCCGTTACGATTTTGGAGGATACCGCCCCAGTAAAACTGTCCGCCAGACCTTGTTCAGTCTCCTGTTTTTATAAGGAAAAACTGTTAGTCTTAAAAACTTAAAAGAGAGGTGTTTCATTGTCGACGAATCTCCCTCCTACGCTACACAATTAAGTTTTCAAAACAGGGTCAAGCTCCAGTAAAGCTCCACGGGGTCTTTTTGTCCAAGTATGGGAAGGCCGCATCTTCACAGCCATTGCAATTTCACCGAGTCTATCCTCAAGACAGTCGCTAAGTCGTTCTACCTTTCGTGCGGGTCTGAACTCACCAGACAAGGAACTTCGCTCAATTCCATATGTTGTGTGTTATTAGAATAATTTCTTATTCAATGTGGCATGAGTTATTTTGCCACCTCTACGCATCGCTACGTAGCTCGGACTATATCTTGCCTAATTTAAAAGTTAAATTAAATATAGGTTCTGACATATAGTCTCTGAGGGTTCTTCCAACGTAGAGTTGGAGGTCTTCCCTGCTGATTGACTCCAGCGAACAGATTATTACTGTATCTTATTTAAAGCTTAGCAGCTTCTCTTAAGACTAGTACTGTCGCATACTGAGTTATTCCAGCATATAGTCAGATTTCAAAACACCAATTACACCTTCTAAAGCGGCGAATCCACCATAGAACAGTTATAGTTACTGCTGCCGTTCACCAGATCTTAGACCGACCCCTCGCTTTGGATTGCTCCAAAGGTCAGGACCAATTTTAAATTACTGGCACTGGGCAGGTGTCAGCCCCTATACATCATCTTTCGATTTAGCAGGGACCTGTGTTTTTGATAAACAGTCGCTCAGCGGTATTCACTGCGCCCCTGTACCTTGCGGCCAGGGGAGGACATCTTGCTAACTTACGTCCAGCTGTATTGCAGAGTTCCTTAAGGATAGTTCTCTCGATCGTCTTTGTATACTCAACTCGCCCACCTGTGTTGGTTTGTAGTACGGATTCTCTATGTTTCCACCACGAAAATTTTCCTGAAAACAGAAACTTTCCACTTCAATTTGCTTTTGACAAACATTCGTTTCGTAATTCGATTTTGTAGCACAACTTTAGCTTACGCGTTTAGTTGTGCCATCCCGCATCCGTGAGGATGCAGAACAGAAGCGGATTTACCTACTTCCACTATCTTATTACTTAAACCAGGATGTACCTGGCTGGATATTCCCACTTTGTCCTTCCTTGATGGCTTCACCACCTATATTTCAATAGATTTAGAACTTGGCAAACATAAAAAAGTACAGGAATTTTAACCTGTTGTCCATCGGCTACGCCAACTTAGTTGGCCTGACCTTAGGCCCGACTTACCCGACCCTGATTAACATTGGATCGGAAACCTTGGGCTTTCGACGTTCATGTTTCTCACATAAATTTCGTTACTCATACCGGCATTCTCACTTCTAGCAACTCCACCTAGACTTACATCTAAACTTCACTGTCGCTAGAACGCTCCCCTACCACTCGTCTTACGACGAATCTAAAGATTCGGCTGAACTTTTAGCCCCGATACGTTGTCGGCGCCGTCAACCGTAGTAGACCAGCGAGCTGTTACGCTTTCTTTAAAAGATGGCTGCTTCTAAGCCAACTTCCTGGCTGTCTAAGGTCAACGACTTCCTTTAACACTTAAAGTTCAATTAGGGGCCTTATCTGTTAGTCTGGGTTGTTTCCCTCAGGACCGCTCCGCTTAGCCGGATCGGACTGACTAGGTTGATTAACGTGTTACTGGTATTCGGAGTTTGATTGGACCGATAGCATTGCTGCCACCAAATCCATCCAGTGCTCTACCCCCAGACACAATCAACCCGCTATACCTAAATATATTTCGGGGAGAACCAGCTATCTCCAAGTTCGATAGGCATATCACCTCTAACCACACCTCATCCGAGCCTATTTCCGCAGACATCAGTTCGGGCCTCCACCATCCTTTCGGACGGCTTCACCCTGGACATGGTTAGCTCACTTGGTTTCGGGTCTATATTAACGCGCTCACGCCCTATTAGGACTCGGTTTCCCTACGCTTTCGTATTAATATACTTAAACTTGCGCGTCAAAATAACTCACCGGTTCATTCTTCAATAGGCACGCGGTCATCCTCGATAAATCGGGACTTCCGCAGCTTGACAGCATACGGTTTCAGTTTCTATTTCACTGGGCGTTTCGCCCTTCTTTTCACCTTTCCCTCACGGTACTAGTTCACTATCGGTCTAGAAGCATATTTAGCCTTGGATCATGGTCGACCCGGATTCACTCAGGATTACACGTGTCCTGAGTTACTTAGGGATCCGGTAGCCGTAGTTCTGAATTTCACTTACAGGATTATCACCTTCTTGGATGTCGCTTTCCAACGACTTCTGTTATCCAAACTACTAGCATATTCCGGCCCTGCAACCCCATACGCTTAAATCTCTTACGAGAAAAAAGGGGTGTATGGTTTAGGCTGTTCCCATTTCGCTCGCCACTACTTAGGGAATCTCTTTTGATTTCTCTTCCTAGTCTTACTTAGATGTTTCAGTTCAGACTGTTCCCGCCTTTTACCTATGTATTCAGTAAAAAGTGATCTAATTTGCATTAGACCGGGTTTCCCCATTCGGAGATCTACGGATCAAAGTTTATTAGCAACTCCCCGTAGCTTATCGCAGCTTGTTACGTCCTTCATCGGTGCTTCTAACCAAGGCATCCACCGTACGCCTTAATGTTGAGTATTATTTGACATTTTTTAGCTTTCAGACTCTAGCTTTCAGACTTCAGCTTTTCTTGCGATTTGCTGACGACTGACGACTGAGAGCTGATTGCTGTTTATTTTTGGCCTTCATACAAAGTTTCATCGCTAGGCTTAAGACAAAAAATATTAAGCTGTCGCTACTCCCGATTGCTCAGAAGAAAACTTTGTTTCGTTTCGATCACTCCTCTTGCGAGAAATGATCATTTAATCGTATTCACATTTTAAAGTACAAACTCCAGGACTTAAGTATTTGCGTCGTCCTCGCATAAATGCGGGAATCTGTCCGTCAAACACCAGTCTCTTCGGCCCGGATATGAGTCTTCAACCACCTGGGCTAAAAACTCATATCCAAGACAAAGCACTTTCCTTCCAAAATTGCAAAGCAATTTTGAGAGGAGAAGCAGATGTCAGCTGAAGCAAATTTGTTTACAAATTTGCGGAAGCTAGAATCTTGCTTCGACGAGTGGACCCAAGGAGATTCGAACTCCTGACCCCCTCATTGCAAATGAGGTGCTCTACCAGCTGAGCCATGGGCCCAAAATTCACGAAAAAATTCGTTCAACCTTGAACTAACTACTAAACATATTAAATTGTAAAATCGAGGGATGCAACGCTTGAGTGTCTGCCCAACCTGGGGCAAACCAAGCTGAATAGATTAGATGAAAACGTTGTTTCTCTTCAAAATCATCAGTACGTAAATATACCAAACCTGAGGGCAAATAGTCAAGGGTCAAGAGATCACTGGCTGGAGGTCTTACAGAAAACATGAGGCTGCCCCGGATTAGGATTTTCCAGGAAAGTGCAAACTTTCCAAGTCGCAAAGAATCCCGAAGGCGCGCCCGGCGCCACAGGTTCAAACCCTCCAGGACAAACACCTTCCCACGATGCTTCAAGCAGCGGATCAGTAGGCAAACCAGGCACGATACAGTAAACATCACCTACCGGGCCAATCCATTGAAAAGAGCTAAACTGGTCGATTGCCAAAGGCTGATAGCCTTGCTGGGTTTTATTAACCTCAAGGGCCGTTGAGATTTCATAAATATCACTCCTCCTGGCACTATCCCTGGCTCTCTTATTGATACCGGCATATTGCAAAACTGTTATCGTAGCTAAAACAGCCAATATAGTAACAACCACCAAAAGCTCCACCAAGGTAAAACCAGAAGAATATTTTAGCTTATTGGCAGGCACTATCTCATTATTAGAGAACTTAAAACTCTAGTCAAGTAGGACGATCACCGATATGTCCCCGTAAATATCCGACACTGTTATCTCTCTAAAGGTGGCTTTAAACCAAGTCCAAGGTGTGGTCTGTGGTAATGATATCTATCAAGGAATTGATTAACAA
>Ga0163153_10005909_pt1 | contig 14164 bp, 13 predicted proteins | sample OliLakLV19MP6IB1_FD_148629 | JGI IMG/M metagenome (GOLD analysis project Ga0163153, IMG submission 148629) | Freshwater microbial mat bacterial communities from Lake Vanda, McMurdo Dry Valleys, Antarctica - Oligotrophic Lake LV.19.MP6.IB-1 | ecosystem: Environmental > Aquatic > Freshwater >... | reverse complement strand
ATCCTGAGGTCTTTGTCTTCGATCACCAGGTCGATGTCCTCATTCACCTCAGGATAGACGAAGACCGAGGCAAAGGAGGTATGCCGCCGCTTGTTTGCATCGAAGGGTGAAATGCGCACCAATCGATGGACGCCTGCTTCGGCTTTGAGGTAGCCATAGGCGTAGGCTCCTGTCACCGAGAGTGTGACGCTTTTTATTCCCGCTTCTTCTCCTGGGAGCAGATCCAGCGTTTCGACCTTAAATTTCTTGCTCTCGGCCCAACGAACATACATGCGAAGCAGCATCTGAGCCCAATCCTGAGATTCCGTCCCGCCGGCGCCTGGATGGATTGCCACGATCGCATTGTTGGGATCTAGTTCACCTGAGAGCAGCAGTTCAAGCCGAAGCGCGGCGAGCTTTGGCTCGAATCGATCTAGCTCGAACGTCAACTCCTTCTCGAGCTCGGAATCATCGCTTTCTTCTGCCAGTTCGAGCAGCGCGCCCAGATCGTTCATGGTCTCATCGATGTCATGCCACTGCTGGAGGTCATGCGCAATTGTAGATTTTTTCCGGCCGATCTTAGCGGCCTGCTGCGCGTGGTTCCAAAAATCCGGGTGCGATGTCTGTAGCTCCAGATGCGCCAACTCGGCCGTCATGCGAGCAAAGTCAAAGATGCCCCCGTAGTTCCGATACCAATTGCTTGACGGTCTGCACGCGATTCTTTACCTCATCTAACATGGAGCGATCCTTTCTCTCTAGCAGGATGCTGAAAAAGTCCGCCAGCATCGTTCTCGTATCGCTCAGAGGCTCACCGTACCGAAGCGTACGCCTCGCCTCTTCGCTCACTGCGGCCTTGCTGAGCACCCTGCGTTATTGAACCGTCAGCCTCACTCTTCGATATTTCATCGGCATTTTTCGTGTGAGCCGTGTCGTTCCTCAACCTGCTAGACAGGAGTGGCCGCGATGGCGTCGGGTTCAGAACCCTTAGAGCGAAACATGCCCAGTAAGAATAAAAGCGCGCAGAGTATAGCACAGCCGTAGGCAAACACATCGCCGTACCGACTGTAAAACGTACGCGGGCGCCAGACCTGAATCGTCGCTTTGACGGCGTGCTCCGTAAATGTCGGTGTGGCCTCAAGGATGCGCCCGAACGGATCGATGAATCCAGAAATGCCGGTGTTGGCTGAGCGAGCAAAAGCCAAGTGATTCTCGACCGCGCGAAACACCACCATCGAAAAATGTTGCGAGGCAGCCGACGAAGCACCAAACCAGGCATCGTTCGTGACGGTCACCAAGAACTCCGCCCCGTTCGCGGCAAATTGCCGTACCAAGTTCGGGAAAATCACTTCGTAACAGATGGCGACTCCAAAATTGATCGATCGCGGTGTAGTTCCTGCCATTCCTGTCGCTGCAGATCGTGGTTTCGGCGTCAAAGTCAAGACCGCTGGACCGGGTCCTGCCTCGAAATCGCCGATCCCTTCCACCAGTTTATCGAGGAAAAACAGCACCGAAGATTTGAGCGGGATGTATTCCCCAAAGGGAACCAGATGTTGTTTGTCGTAGCGGCCTAGCAATTGGCCGTCGGGGGAGAGAAGGTAGGCACTATTCAACAAATAGGGCCGCCGATCCGGGTAGAAACGCAGGGCAGGGCTCCCAAACAGGATCGGCGCCTGGGCTCGATTAGCCATGGCAATGAGTTGCTGCTGGTAGATCGGCTCACGCTCGAAGACGAACGGCGTTGCCGCTTCCGGCCACACCACCAAATCTGTGCCCAGCCCGAGCCGTTCCGTCAGTCTCTCAAAGCGTGCGAGAGTTTCCTCTCGGTAGGAGGTGTCCCATTTGACGGCCTGATCGACATTCGGCTGCACCACTCCCACGCTGATGGATGATCGAGGAATATCCGAAAACGGCGCTTCAGATATCGACGCAAGGCCATGCTCCCATGAAAGTGTGACGAGTAGGGCCGCCATGGCCACGAGTTCCCATGGGAGCCTGGCCGGGCGGAATCCCCTGAGCAAAGGCATCATCCAGGAGAGAAATTCAGCGATGGCGACATTCACCATCACAAGAAGGAATGAGACTCCGTAGACTCCCATGTGATCAGCAATTTGAATGATCTCAATCTGACGATACTGAGAATAGCCGAGGAGACCCCAAGGTAATCCGCTCAGCGCATAGGTGCGGATCAGTTCGAGGGTCACCCATAAACAGGGAAATATAAAGAAACCGTAGCGAGGAATGAGTGTCCGAAACCACACGGCCCCGGCAGAGTAGAGACCGACATAGAAACCCAAATAGGCCGTGAGCAGTAACATGAGGCCATAACTGACCACCAACGGGACCTTGCCGTAGGTGTTCATGGCAGTGACCACCCAGGCCATCATGCCTGTAAAGGCAATCGTGCCGGATAGCCACCCGATCCAAAACGCCTGCGTTTTGCTTTTGCCGTCCAACGCCCAATGCAATGGTACGAGGGCAACCCAGGCCAACAGGCCGATGTCGGATTTTGGGAAGCTCAATGGGAGAAATAGACCGCTCGCGCCGGCAAGAACGAGTGAACGCGCGAGGGAATGGGTCATGGCCTGCACATTAGCGAAAGCTGAAGAGGGATGCAACATTCGGTTGAGCGTAGAATCGGCGCACCCGTCTTTGTCGTGGGGGGAGAGATTTTGGGTTGACGGACGTTCGATGAGCCCCTATAAGTATGGGCGGTAATCTGGAATCCGTGTGAAGGGTGTGCCGTGATGAAGCCGTCCATGCCAAGAGAGCAGGACGGCCCTGAGTCTGGCAGAGCAAGGCGACTAATACAGACGACAAAATAGGAGGTTATGTGATGGATCAAAGAATAGTAAGCGTGTGTCTGAGCCTGAGCCTGATGGTGTTCGCAGCGGGCTGCGCTGGTAAGAATGTCTCTTCTTCTTCAGGGGATGCAGCCTCTCAGGCAGGGCAGACCAAGAGCGAAGAGATTAAGCCGGATGCGATCAAGCCGATCCCGCTTGATCGATCGTTCGAGCGGCCCTCAGCCACCGCACCATCCAATCTCGCGCTTACGCCGAATGCGGACTCAGACAGCCAAGCATTGGGCGATGTGTTCTTTGATTACGATCGGTTTCACGTCCGCAAGGATATGATGCCGGTGTTGGACGTGAATGCCGGATGGCTTCGCGCCAACGGGAGCAAGACGGTGTTGATTGAAGGCCATTGCGATGAGCGAGGCACCTTGGCGTACAACCTCGTCTTGGGTGAAAAGCGGGCGCGCGCGGTGAAGAAGTATCTCCAGGATATGGGCGCACAGGCTACGCAGCTTCAGATTACAAGCTATGGAGAAACCAAACCCTTCTGCAAGCAGCAAAACGATGACTGTTATCAACAAAATCGTCGTGCGCATTTCGTGACAAAGTAGAAACCGTGTGTGCTGCCGGAGATCTATCTTCCGTGCCGGACATCAAGGAGGGATATGTGAGGCACTATCAGACCCGCATCGTAGGAATCGGGCTTCTTGGAATCATCTTAGCCACTGGCTGTGCAGGCAAGAGCGAGCGTATTGACCTGAAGGTTCCCATCGCGAACGTGGCAGATGGGAAAGTTGTGACGGTGAGTCCCGCGACGGTTGCGATTCAGCCGTTTGAAGACCATCGTACCGACCGATCGCACCTTGGCATCAGACATCATCTTTGGGGAGGAGAGAGTCGCTTCAGCCTCCCGAACGGCACTCTTGGCGAGGCTACGGCACAGGCGTTCGCTGACTTTCTCAAAGGAAAAGGTTGGAATGCGACCGTCGTCAAAGGGACTGGAGCCGAAGGGGCAGATATGACCATCACCGGCAGACTCATCGATGTCGGCGTGGATGCCACGAGCGGTATCGGCCAAACAACCCTTAGCGCGAAAAGTCGGATGGCTGTTCAAGTGAAGAACCGCGCCGATGGGAGCCAAATCCGTGAGACCCTCACTGGTGCCGGAACCAACCAGGTTTTCTGGTTCGCCCCTGAGGATGCCCAGGAGTTGCTCAACGAACTGTACAACAAGAATTTTGAGAAGTTTGTGACGGATACCAAGCTTGACGGCACGACACTCAAGCTCCGGTAACGGAGTTCTCCCTGCAATGGGCCGGAGCGGATGCATTCGGGATCTCGTTTTAAAAAAGTCCGGCTCAGCCAAACTCGATGAGCTCGAACAGCTCATCGAGAAATATGAAGAGGGCGAAGGCCACGGTCATGCATAGTGAGTCAATCCTTGACTCGCTCGCATCGGAAGAATATCGTATCCCTGTGGGGGGAGCTTAACGCCCCGAGGGAATATGGTTCATAAGGGGATCGAGCGTTGGGATGGTGTGCAAGCCCAGCTTGACTGGGAAGCCTAAAGTCCCACCAAGGTCTCCGTCGTACCTATGCTGTCCTCGGTAGGTGCGCGCTCCTCCCACCCTAATTGCCCGCTCATTCCAGTTGGCGGTTTTCCCCGTTTCACCACCCCGCCATGTGCCGTCGTCCTCCTCTCACAACTGTGATGAGGTTTGCTGTGTCATCTCCATCGCTTGCGATGGCAATGAAGGTGTGCCGAAGCTGACCGGTGTCGTCGCCTGACTGGAGAAGATGAATGAGCACGCGCAAGTCGCCTGCATCGACGTTCAAGAACTCAGAACCCCGTGCAGCTTCGGCCGTGACGGCGGTAGAAATGGGCGCGCGACAGCGCGAGATTTCCGTCTCCGAATTCTTCACCAAGAATCGGCATTTACTCGGTTTCGACAACCCGCGCAAAGCCCTGCTGACTTGCGTCAAAGAAGCGGTCGATAACGCCTTGGATGCCTGTGAGGAAGCTGGGATTCTTCCTGAGGTGACGGTCCATCTGGAAGTTGTGGCTGTTGGATCGGCAGCAAGACCCCCTGCGAGTCAGGCCACGCGCTTCCGAGTGACGGTAACGGATAATGGTCCGGGGATCGTCCGCCAGCAGATTCCGAAAATCTTTGCGAAACTGTTATACGGATCCAAGTTCCATCGTTTGCGCATGAGTCGCGGGCAGCAAGGGATCGGCATTTCGGCGGCAGGAATGTATGGCCAACTGACGACCGGAAAACCGGTCAAGATCATTTCGCGTATCGGCTCCAAGGCGGCGGCCCATTATTTCGAGGTGCAGATCGATACGAAGAAGAATGAACCTCTGGTCCATGAGAATAAGCAAATCGAGTGGGACCAGCCTCAAGGCACACAGGTCGCGATTGAAGTTGAAGGCCGTTACCAGAAGGGTCGCGCGTCGGTGGATGAGTATCTCGAGCAGACGTCAATTGCCAATGCTCATGTGAAGCTCATCTACCGAACGCCGGAAGGCGAGACGAAGGAATATGCACGCGCCTATCATGAGCTGCCCCCTTCGCCGAAAGAAATCAAGCCCCATCCCTATGGCATCGAGTTCGGGATGTTTCTCAAGATGCTCCAGGAGGCGAAGAGTCAGACTCTTTCAGGCTTTCTGTCCAGCGATTTTTGTCGGGTGACACCGGCGCTCGCGGGTGACATGTGCAAGACGGCGAAGGTGTCGCCCAACGCGAGGCCTCGTGACGTCCGTGGTGCGATCGCCGAGACGCTCTATCACGTGATTCAAGCGACCAAAATCATGGCGCCGCCGACCAATTGCCTTTCGCCGATCGGCGAAAAGGCAATCCTCTCAGGTCTGTATAAACAGATCAAAGGGGAATTCTATACGGCGGTGAGCCGGCCCCCTTCTGTCTATCGCGGCAATCCCTTCATTATCGAAGCAGGACTGGCCTTTGGAAAAGCCCCGGATAGCGAGGCCAAGCCTGACAGGCCGGCGATGCCGTTGGCAGAAGGGGAGCAGGAGGAAGGGGGCTCGGAACTGGCACGCGTGATTCGCTACGCCAATCGGGTTCCGCTGCTCTATCAGCAATCTGCCTGCGCCATCTTCAAAGCGGTACTGGCCACGACCTGGCGTAATTATGGGATGAGTCAATCACGCGGGGCTCTGCCGGCTGGGCCGATGGTGATCTTCGTGCACATTGCGTCCGTGTGGGTTCCCTTTACCAGTGAGTCGAAGGAAGCCATTGCGGAGTACGACGAGATTCATAAGGAAATTACCCTGGCGCTTCGAGAGTGCGGGCGGCGGCTTGGGCTCTTTCTGCGTCGACGGGAGCGGGCAGCGAGTGAATTCAGGCGGCGCAATATTTTCGAACTCTATATCGAGGAAGTCGTCGAAGCCTGTAATCGTTTGAAAGGCGGGAAGTTGCCTACCGCGAAGCTCAAAGCGCAGCTACAGAAGATTGCGTCCTCGCGGACTGGCGGCATCAAGACGGACGAAACGCTCGGCAAGACCGGCGCTGGACCGGAAGGCCTGCCTCACTCCATCATTGTCACCGCTGAAGGCATTGATGGAGATGTCCCGCCGACGACTGACCTAACCGATTCCCTTGCGCCGCCGTCAGACGTTCCCGAGGAGATAGGCACCAGAGAGAAGCCGGATTCTTCAAAATCCGGTCGGAAACCAGTTGGGAAGACGAGGTTGATGAAGAAAGAGAACAGTCAGGCCGCACCCCCCCCATCGCCTCAGAAAAAAACTTCTTCCTCACGGCCTCAAGCAGGCTCGGCCAAACGTGGCCGCAAGGTTCGCCCGACAGGGAAAAAACGGTAAGGACGACGTATGGCGAAGACGAAAATCACAAAGAACGGGGCGGTCGAGAAGAAACTGATCGGGCTGGCCGATCTGGTCATCACGGCTGCGCAACGGGCCAAAGATCCGACGATGGCGATTCCGATTCGCGCTCTTTCCAATGTGACCTTCAACGAACGCAAGGGCCTGCTTGAGATGGGAGATAAGAAGCAGGCTCGTTCATTCTTCAACGTCGGCATGGCCAAGAAATTCATGCAGACCATCTTGGTCGCAGATGCGCTCTCAGAGCTGCAGCGCGCGGAACTGACGACGTCGCTCAGAGAGATCTACTACCGGACGAAACATACGATTCAAGACTCGCACGAGAATACGTTCGACACGCAGGACGAATCGGACCCGATCATTGAGGATTTGGAAGTATCGCTCACGGCACTCCGTGAAGAGTTGCATGTGCGCGCGGAGAACGGGGGGAGTATCGTCGGCCCACTTGTGCTTGGAGACGACGGCGATCGCGTGGATTGCGCGAAGCTGGGCAAAGGTGGCTACTCGGTTCCGTCGATTGTCGAGCCGGAGTATGTGGAGATCCGCCGCTGCACGGCAGACTTTGTGCTATTGGTGGAAAAGGGCACGCAGTGGAACCGCCTCTCGGAAGACAAATTCTGGCGTCGCTATAACTGCGTGCTGTTGACGGGGAATGGACAGCCACCCCGCGGGGTTCGCCGTTTAGCCCGGCGGTTGCACGAAGAGTATCGGCTTCCGGTCTATGTTCTGGTCGATAATGACCCCTGGGGGTACTATATCTATTCCGTTGTCAAGCAAGGCTCAATCAATCTGGCCTTCGAGAGCCAGCGCATGGCCATTCCCAAAGCCAAGTTCATTGGGCTTTCCAGCGCCGACCCGGAACGGTACGAACTCCCGCGGAACGTCGGGATCAAATTGAACGAGAAGGACATCGCCCGTGCAAAGGAACTCCTCAACTATCAGTGGTTTCAGAAGCCGGCCTGGCAGGCTGAGATCAAGCGGATGCTCGCAAGCGGACTCAAGTACGAACTAGACGCCCTTGCCAACAAAGACTTCCAGTACCTCACGAAAAAATATCTTCCACGGAAACTCAAAGAAAAGGACTGGCTCGACTAAGCCGAGCCAGTCCTTTGCATCGTATCCTGATCTTGGTATCTACTCCGCGGGCAACATCAGATAGAGCCCGACCACAATGATCGGCGCCATCACATACATCGCCTTCTTGCCGAAGCTGTCATAGACGCCATAGATTAAAATTGCGCCCATGAAGAAGAAGTAGAGTTGCCCGATACCCCGATATCCCGCGCTATGTTCTGCCGCCAACGCGAGGGTAGGCGATCCGAGGATCAGTCCTGCGGAAAGGGCTGCTAATCGTTTCATCACAATCTCCATTTCGATGAGGTTAACACATGGGCCGTCATCCTGATGGCCGGTGCTGTTGCACAAACAATAATGCCCTCATAGCAAAGATTACCCAGAGGGCGTAACTCACTATTTAAACGATTCTGAGTGGCTGGCTTGGGCGAAACTAGCACAGGAACACCGCACACCTCTGTATTTTATGAATAATGGACGCTATCGTGCGCCTTCTCATAGTCAGAAGTCAAACTGATGTCAGTGAGGGAGAGGTGTAAGGGGTAAGGCGTGAGATGCGTGACGGGTTAGGGCGGTGGATGGATTGAGCTGTTTGGTCCCGTTGCGCGAAGGAGGGTAGTCGGACAAGTTTTCAAATAGTGTAATTGAAAAGACTGCTGCCACCATTGTTTTGTCCGATTGGCAGACCCTGAAACGAATAGTTAGAGGGCGTTGCTGTCGTCCTCTTCAGATCTGAACTTGTACCCAATACGTTGCGTGAGTTCGGTCATCGCATAGTGAACAAACTGCTTGCCCAACTCGGTGAGTTCGTATTGTTCTTCTTCATCGAACGCAGATTTGAGGACGTTGGAGCCACTGCCAGGACTTTTTTTGCTTGTCGGCTTGGCAACGAAGTTGCCGTAGTAGTCCGTCTCGCGATGTTGACGTACAACACTACCAGTGCTGAGATCACGGAACAAGAGTTTGTAGAGGTCGGCATCTGCAGAGTCCTCGCGGACGTTTCCTTTGCCAATTTTTCGCCAGACAGCACCGCGGCTGATTCCATTCGAGTTATAGATTGCTCCGATCACTCGGAAGTGAAGCTCAGAGTACTGTCCGATCCAATCAATGAACATGCGAACAACATCATCACTTGAGAGCGTCGAAGCGGCGGCGTTGCTGAGCACATTGCGAATCAGAACTCGCTTGTCTTCGCTCTCAGCGCCAGACCATTCTCGAAACGTCTTCTTAAGCAGCGATCGATACTCGCGACTTTCGACCCGTGCGGCGATCTTCTCATCTTGTAGATCGAGGCGTGCCATGATTTCAATGATTGTCGCTTCTTTTTCGCGAATCTCGTCTTCGAGCATCTTGACCCACTGCTCGAAAAAGCGATTCACTTTGGCCTGTTCCCGTTCCGACCAAGCCCCAACGATGGCTGATAGGACCCCCCCCTACATACGGGACAGCACCACCCGCGACTTGAAGCGCTCCGCGCATCGCTTTTGCGGTGTTCCCCTCCTCTGGTAGACCTTCCTTTCGAGGATCAGAATCGTCACTCATTGCTTGCTCTCTTGCCATTAGGTTAGCTGCAGACAATTTTGATAGCTGGTCGCGGACGAGTTTACTGCAAAGTGGGAGACGTATCCATCACCCAGGAAGCGATGGGGGAGAGGGGTCTGGGAAGAGGTGGAGGAAGAAGCCGGATTGCCACGCGCCGCGAAATGGTTCTGGTTATCGGTTCATTGCTAGCTGGTTGGGCCAAGGGCAAAGTCATGAACTGATCTCCTAGGTAGGTACCTTTCATACCTTGTCTCCGCCGAAACGGTACGCAAAAAATCTGAGATGGCGTTCCTTATCATTGAAACTAACCGATGGAGGCCATGAGATCTCTCGGAAATTGAGGGGCCATATCTGGACGAGCGCGTCACTCAATGGGGGGCCATTTGTCTGCAGATCAGTTTGGGGCGATAAATCGAGATATCCCAGCCTCTTTATGCTGACGACTTGAAGGACCACCTGCCCCATGCTCATCGTAAGCACATGGGTTTTCACGGACCCTCCCGATGCGAACTTTGTATGAAGAGTTCGATGATCGGCAAACGCACGGCCCATGTTTCCGGCATAGTGTCCAAGCCAGGCAGCGGTATCCGAATACGGTGATACGTACTTTCTAAAGTGTTGCCGGTCTAAGACGTCATAGAACACCTCCCCCTTGTCCATGCTGTCGAACATCATTGCGCACTTCGTGAGCCATGCAGTAACTCGCTCCTGCTGAGAAGGGGGCACTATCACTGGGTTGCCGAGAATCATCGGACTGAGAATAGGTTTGACTTGGTCTTCTAGTCGGCTCATCCATCCATTGTTGCATTCTTGGCATACGTTGCCGATCTTCAGGGCAGAGTCTTTTGTCGGCCATTCCTTGGGTCGCTCTTTGTAACGTTGTGCCCTCATAGGTACTCGCTCGTCAGGGCTCTTTTTCAAAAATCGTAACACCCACTTCGGCCATATGTCCTCCTTGGAGTCAACACGGCCATCGCAGAAAATGCAGGTCTTATTCATGGAGTATCAAGAATTAACTCGAATAGTTTCGTCAGCGTGCGCGCGTCCAACGAGGGTTTTCTGAGACCGCGCGTTGCATGAGCACAGGGAATCGCCAGGCCGCTCTTTTTCTTTCGAGTCCAATTGTATTAGGAGGGGAGTGGCCGAAGCTGCCCTTTACTGCGCGCATTGGACGAGCACATTCCTATCGTGCGCGTTCTGCGAGCACGGGGATCGTTCCAGTTACCCCACCTTCTTTTTCAGCATCCGCTAAGATCGGTAGCTTGCGTTGATGCGGACGTAGTCGAACGACAGATCGGTCGTCCAGATGTGGGCTTTGTGACGGCCTTGCCCTAGCCCTACGGCGATCGTAAATTCTTTCTGGCGAAAGACCTTTGCGATGCGGGCTTCAGCAGCGAGCCCGAGACCCATCCCTTTTTTTACCATTGGAACCCCGCCGAACGAGACATTCAGCTTTGACGGAGTAATCGGAACCCCGGCTCGTCCGATTGCTGCCATTACACGACCCCAATTGGCATCCTCGCCGAACAGGGCGGTCTTGACCAAGTTTGAGGTGGCAATGGTGTGGGCGACCTGTCTTGCCTGCGCCACGGTGGCTGCTCCCCTCACTTCAATGTTCACCACTTTGGTAACACCTTCCCCGTCTCGACAAATCGCCAGGGCGAGTGCTTGGCAGGCTTCTGTCAGGAGTTGTAGAAATCGACGAAAGGCAGCCGTGCCTTCTTTGATGGTACGGTTCTCTGCCATGCCATTCGCTAAGCACAGGATGGTATCGTTGGTACTTGTGTCTCCATCGACTGAGATGCAGTTGAATGACTCGTTAGCCGCGAGACTGAGAGCTCCTTGGAGAGCGCTCTTCGTGATTGACGCGTCCGTAGTGAAATAGGCCAGCATCGTAGCCATGTTGGGATGGATCATGCCAGAACCCTTCGCCATCCCGCCGATGGTGACTAAGCGCCCGCCGATGCTGTCTTGTAGCGCGATGGTTTTCGGGCGCAAATCGGTCGTCATGATGGCCCTGGCTGCATCCGGGCCTCCACGGTCGCTGAGCTGAGCAAAAAGGTTTGGGATGCCCTTGACGATTCGATCGACCGGCAGTACACGGCCAATCACGCCGGTAGATCCGATGAAGACGTGCTGCGTGGGAACTCCCATGTGGCGTGCAAGTAGGGTGGCAGTCTTCTTTGCAGCGGCTAATCCTTTGTTGCCGGTGCAGGCGTTGGCATTTCCGCTATTGACAAGAATGGCCCGTCCGATCCCCTGGCGTAAGTGCAAGCGATCGACGATGACCGGTGCGGCGACCACCTGATTGTTCGTGAAGACGCCGGCGATGGGGCCACTCTGTTCTGAGACGACAAGCGCGAGATCGAGCAAGCCTGGCTTCTTGATCCCGCAATGGATGCCGGCTGCAAGGAATCCCTGCGGTGCAGTGACCCCACGACGAAGAGATGCGGTTGTTATTTTTTTGGTCATGCTCATGAGCGAGATGTCCTACTCAATGTGGACTAAGAGTCTTCCTGAAAACTCTTGTGACACTGCTGAAATTCAATGGTCTGCACATCTGGACAACAGGAGAGCACCGCACAGGATGCTCAAAAAGGCCGGACTTCTCACCCGCCCAACCCTGGCGCGCCGAGAGGCGCCTTTTCCAAGCAAGGCCGCAGCGAACTATCCATTGTATAAGGGGTGGCTGGGATGATCCCAGCTGCGCGCGTCCAACGAGGGCCTTCGGAGGCCGCGCGTTGCGCGAGCAAGGGGATTGTCCCAGCTACCCCATCTCATTTTTCAGCATCCTGCTTAAGGGTAGGCGGCGGGAGCCGTTAAACCCGTCTCCTCAGGGAGTCCCAGCATGAGGTTCATGGCTTGAATCGCTTGGCCTGCCGCGCCCTTCACTAAATTATCCAGCGCCGCCACCGTAATGACCGATCCTGAGCGGGGATCAAGGTACACGCCGATGTCGCAATAGTTAGAGCCCTTGATGTAGCGTGGATTCGGAATGGTCTCTTCCTGGACCCTGACGAACCGCTCGCCTTTGTAAAAGTCTCGATACAACGCGCGCAAGTCCGGCAGCGACATCGGACTCTTTAGTTTGCAGTAGGCGGTACTCAAGATGCCACGGTTCATCGGGACGAGGTGCGGAGTGAATGTCACGATCGGCTGTGCGGCCACTGTGTTCGATGGGTGAGTGGCTCGTTGAAGGAGCCCACCGAGTTCTTGCTCGATTTCAGGAATGTGGCGGTGCCCTCCGATTTTGTAGGGCTCTAAGGATTCATGGGCTTCAGGGAAATGGTAGGGGAGCGCCGGGCTTCGCCCAGCTCCAGACACGCCGGACTTCGCATCGATGACGACGGTGTGCGGTTTCACAAGATCCCGGGCGAACAATGGCGCCAATTGTAGAACCGCTGCCGTTGGGTAACAGCCTGGTGACGCGACGAGTCTCGCCTTGGCAATGGCAGCGCGATGTAATTCCGGAAGTCCGTAGACGGCGTCCTTCAGCAATCCCGGATAGGTATGCGGCGTCTTATACCATTGTTCATAGACGGTAGGATCTGTGAGCCGGTAATCGGCGCTGAGGTCCACCACCAGTTTGCCGGTTTTGAGACAGGCGGAAACCGGCTCTAACGATTTGGTATGGGGAAGGGCTAAGAAGACCGCATCTGCCTGTTCTGCTAAGGCTTCGGGTGAGAGTGCTTGAAACGAGAGAGGCACCAGGCCGGCCAGACTTGGAAAGATTGTTGCTACGGGAACTCCGGCGGACTTCTCAGAGGTGACCGCGTGAAGATCGAAGTGCGGATGGAGGGCTGCCAGGCGAACGAGCTCCGCTCCGGCATATCCACTGGCCCCTGCAATCGCGACGCGTATTTTTTTCATCTGTCTCACCTGCCATGTGTGCCACGGGCACAAAAAAAGGGAAGGCGTGGAGCCTTCCCTTTTTCTGACTGTGGCTCCGATGTTTATCGTTTTGAGTACTGGAACCGCTTTCTTGCGCCCTTCTGTCCGTACTTTTTCCGCTCTTTGACGCGCGAATCGCGGGTCAGCAAGCCTTCCTTCTTTAAGGGTGTACGCAGGGGTTGGTTGAGTTCCACCAACGCGCGTGAAATGGCATGGCGCAAGGCGCCGGCTTGGCCGACATGCCCGCCACCTTGCACCGTGGCCTTGATCGAGTACTGCCCCATGACACCGCCAATTTCGAGTGGGAACTGAATAATCTGCCGCAGGGTCAGCCTCGGGAACGCCTTCTCGATCGGTTGTTCATTGATCGTGATATCGCCCGCCCTCCCCGTGACCCAGGCTCTCGCAATGGCGCACTTTCGTCGTCCGGTTGCATATTGAGTTGCTACTGCCATGCTTAGATATCTCCTTCTTCGTCCGTGTGTTGTCTACAGGGTAATGGGTTCCGGCTGTTGCGCCTGATGCGGATGGGTGGGACCGACGTAGACGCGGAGCTTCTTTGCCATATGATTCCCCAGCGGGTTTTTGGGAAGCATCCCTTCGATCGCTTTAGTCAAGAGTTCTGTCGGATCCTTCCGGAAGACATGCTGCGCGGTTGCAGTTTTAAGTCCACCAGGAAAGCCGCTATGGCGGCGATAGAGTTTCGCGACCATTTTGTTGCCGGTCAGATGGATCTTCTCCGCATTCACAATCACGATATGGTCACCCATGTCCACATGAGGGGTAAAGGTTGGTCGGTGTTTGCCACGCAACATTCCAGCAACGCGGGCTGCCAATCGGCCCAGCGTTTTCCCCTCTGCATCCACGAGGTACCACTTTTCCTGCACTTCTAACGGTTTTTGCATGTAGCTCAACATTATTCTCTCCGTTCTTTCACGATCGAGTGACTTAGGTTTCTTGCACTTCCGGCGCGCCGATATCTTTCGACTCCAGCTTTGCCAGCCAGGCGTCGAGATTCGTCGTA
>Ga0163153_10005908_pt1 | contig 14166 bp, 5 predicted proteins | sample OliLakLV19MP6IB1_FD_148629 | JGI IMG/M metagenome (GOLD analysis project Ga0163153, IMG submission 148629) | Freshwater microbial mat bacterial communities from Lake Vanda, McMurdo Dry Valleys, Antarctica - Oligotrophic Lake LV.19.MP6.IB-1 | ecosystem: Environmental > Aquatic > Freshwater > Lake... | reverse complement strand
CGCCGGAGTCCCCTTTCAGCAAAGGCAGAAGGCTGCGTCCGTGCATCGTCTTCGGAATCTCGGCGCCCGCCAGATCGAGAAGCGTCGGCCCAATGTCGACGTTGAGCGCCAACTCAGGGCGATTCGACCCGGCCGCGATCAGTTTCGGATACCTCATCAGCAAAGGTACCCGGATGGATTCCTCATAGGCCATCCGCTTGTCGCCCCGGCCGTGCTCCCCCCAGAAGAAGCCGTTGTCGCTGGTGAAGATCACCAGCGTGTCGTCCAGCCGTTTCGTGTTTTGAGAAACGGGTGGCCGGTGCATTCCAGCGCGTCAAACCGAAGATCGTCGACCAGGATGAAAACGACGTTCGGGCGGGGGGCGGCCGCCTGGGTTACGGACGCCGCCGCAAAAATCATGGCGGCGGCGACGCCGAGCGTAGTTCGAATCACGGCATTTTCTCCCAACCCGGGCGGCTATGCCCTTGATCTTGATAGCGAGACAAAAGGGCCCTCAATTCCTCCAACCGCCGCGGTTCGGCCGCCGCGAGGTTGTTTTGCTCGCGTGGGTCGTCGGCCAGGTTGTACAACTCGGGCGTGGCGAGCGTCCGCTTTACGTCTTTTCCCACGGGAGGTGTGTCGCCGCGGTACTTACCGTCGGCCGAAACGATCAACTTCCACGAACCCTGCCGGATGGAGAGGATCAGCGAATTGGTTCCCACGCACACCGTCGCCTCGCGCAGCGGCTTCTCAGCCGGCTCGCCGAGCCAGGCGGGAAGCACGTTGAAGCTATCAGGCCCGGCATCGGCCGGCAGCACGATGCCGAGCGCGGCGCAAATGGTCGCCATAAAATCCACGTGACAGATCGTTTCGTCGCACACCGTTCCGGCGGGAGCCTTGCCGGGCCAGCGGAGAAGGAACGCGACGCGGTGGCCCCCTTCCCAAGCCGTTCCCTTCGCTCCGCGGAGGTCGCCGTTGACCTTATGTCCGGCGGCCGAGCCGCGTCCCTGCTGGCCTCCATTGTCGCTGGTGACGACGACGATTGTTTTGTCGGCGAGGTTCAACCGATCGAGCGCGCCGAGCACTTCGCCGACGGCCGCGTCGAACTCCTGCACGTAGTCGCCGTAAACTCCGGCGGAACTCGTGCCTTGCCAGGCCTTTGAGGGCGTGTACGGATCATGTACGGCCGCCGCGGGGTAGTACAGAAAGAACGGCCGATCACGGTGCTCTTCCATAAACGCCACGGCCTTCCCCGCGAGCGTCATCTCCAAGGCGTTTTCGTCGCGCAACCGCGGGCCTTCGGTTTGGTCGCGTTCGCCCTGAACCTTAATCTTCACGCCGGGCTTGAGGCCGACGATGTGATCGTTCTCCACTAGCACGAATGGCGCCTGGTTATGGCTGTTGATGACGCCGAAGTAGTAATCGAAGCCGGCGGTGTTCGGTCCCGGGGTGAGCGGGGCGTTCCAATCGACCGGTCGCTTCCGCTGCGTCCCCAAATGCCATTTGCCGACGCAGCCGGTCGCATAGCCGGCCCCTTTCAAGAGGCCGGCGACGGTCGGTTCGCCGTCGCGCAGCTTGTAAGCCTCGTTCCCACTGAGAGCACCCGGCACGCGCCCGTCGCGCCAGGGGTAGCCGCCGGTCAAAAGTCCGAAGCGTGTCGGCGAACAAGAGGCCGCCGGCGTGTGAGCGTCGGTAAAGCGTCGTCCCTCGCGGGCCAATCGGTCGCAGTGGGGCGTTTTGACGACCGTTGCGCCGTAGCAACCCAAGTCGCCGTACCCCATGTCGTCGGCCATGATGAAGACGACGTTGGGTCGCGGCGAGGCGGCGTCCGCCGTGACGACGCCGGACAGGAGGCCGACAACGGCCGCCGTCAGTGAGCCGAATACGAGCGTGCGTGCTGAAAGTTGCATGGGGAATATTCATCCATTGGTCGGGCGGTGCGTTCCTATTCGCCTTTGCATGAATGATGCATGAGCCGGGCGATCTATTTGGGTCCGCTCCCTTTGTAGCCGGGACTACCGTCAGAAGCTGACCGATGTTTGAATATTCAGCGAACTCGTCAGCCCATGATCGTTGGCCGCTCGGCGGAATCGACCTGAGAGGTTCAATTCCTCTCGTCCGCCCGTTGTTTGCACAGAATGGTCTGGGGGCATTGCAGCCGTCCTTTTCATTGCGGCCCCGTTTGTAGGCGACGCATCAAGCCGAGGCGTGGCCCGGTCGGTTCAATCCTTCCGACTGGGAATGGAGCCGCGGCCGGGGCGATGCTCCCCGGCGGCGCGCGCGAGCCCTGACCCTGCCGGGCTACTTGGTATTCGGGCGGCTCGGCGGGCGGAATGTGAATTCGAAGGTGCCGATTTTCTCGGCCGAATAAAGACGCCCGCCTTTTTCGGCGTCGACCACGTGCAGGGGGCTGCGCTCGTATTCGCCGAAGTACAAGTTTTCCCCTTTGCCGACGATGCGAATCTGCGAGGCGCGGACTTTCATCCCTTCCGGCGTCGTCGGCAGACCCGTGGCGCCCGGCGGCACCTCGAACGGATCGAGTTTCCGCCAGCGGGCGACGTCACCTTCGACCGAGTGATACTCCAATGCGACGTCCAGCGGTTCGCTCGTTTTGTTCGTCAGCTTCACGACTCGCTCGCTATGCACGCGTAAACCCGTTTTCGGGCGGATGACGTGCACATGGGTTTTCATCGAGTCGGCGAAGTAGCCCGGCTCCCCTCCCAGCGCGCTGTCGGCCGCGACAATGTTGAGGTCCTTATTTCGGTAGTCCATCCAGCGTTCGCCGCTTTCACTCTCCGCCCAAAGCCGAACACGGGCGGCCGCTAGCGGTCCGACCGGAACGGCGGCGGTCAAATCCCTGCGCAACTCCAAAAGATCGGCCGAATCGAGCACTTTCGTCTCGCCCGGTTTCAGCGCGAAGCGGAAGGCCGGCACTTCCTTCGGCGCGCTCGGCAACCAGGCCCAATCGAGCCTTCCTTGGATCGGTTGGCGATGGTAGGTCTTCACCCACAACACCAGCGGCTCGTCGGTACCGTTCTTGACCGCCAGACGGCTTTCGACGTACTTCTTCGGCCCGAGTATCTCGACCTCGGGCAGGAAACGTTCGATCAGTTCCTGCAGGTGTACGTGCGCCAAGCGTTCGGCCGGGAATTGCGAGCCGTGCTTCAAGATCGGGACGCTGATCTTGGCGGTCGGCGGCTTGGGCTGATTCGTTTTCGTCGGCTCCGTTTTTCCTTCTCCCGTCTTGGCCGTGTCGACTTTCGGCGGATCCGCCACGAGCCGTTCGAAGCGGACGGTGGCAATCTGGAAGTCCGATTCGGTTTTTCGGACCGTGGGCTTGCCGGTGCGGATTTTTTCCGAGAAGCCGGCGGCCGGGACGACGACCGTCAACAGCGCGCCGTCATTCCCTTCCAGTGCTGCGCTCGGGTTGCGAAACTGCAGGTTCAACTGCGAGCGTTCGCTTAGCCGTCGGCCCGCCACGATTTTTTGTTCGCCCGAGTTCGATCGGGTAATCCCCCGCATACCGCCCGTGGCGACGGCCTCTCGCAGCTTTTCCGTTTTGTCGGCGACTTTTGCACGAAGGACTGTTTCGGTGATTTCCGCCTTGGCCTTACTGATCTCGGCCTGCGAAGGACCCTCCTCCTTTTTTCCACTGCCGCCGAGCAAGCCGCTGACGACGTTGCCGACCACTCCGCCTTGCGGTACCAGTTTGCCCAAGCCCCAGGCTTCGGGAGCCGAAAAAACCTTGTCGACGATGGCCTCGACCCCTTGCCCGGGATTCTCGCGAAGCTGGACGGCGATTTTGCCGAGCTTGTCGCGTTCCGCCAGCGCCTTTCCGGTCGCCTCTTTTCCGGCCTTCGAAAGGGCCCCCAGCTTTTCATTGAGCGCCGGGATGTTCGTCGACAGCCTGTCGATTCCGTATTTTTCGGCCGTACGATGGACCTCCGCCCGGAAGTCGTTCTCCGCCTGCCGGCACGATTCGCGAACTCCCTTCTCGGCGTTCGCGAGTTCCTCGGCGACCTGGCCGATGACGTCGACGGCTTGCTTCCGCAACTCGGCCAGCAGGGCTTCCAAATCGAAGTCGGCCAAGTTCACGATTTCGACCGAAGCCGAGGCCCGCCAGGCACGGGCGGTAATCGTAATCGGCGCGGCTCCGCGCTCGGTGTCGGCGTCAATCTCGATCGCGACGTCGGCCAGGTTGAAAAAACCGAGATCGACGCCCGTCAGCCGGGCGACGGCGTGCACCTGGAGTCGCTTGAACCCGGGAGTAAAGCTCGCGTCGAGCCGGGCGTCGAAACCGCCGAGGCCGGGAATTTTGAAATCTTGCTTGGACGAGATCGAGCCGCTTCCATGCGAGTCGATGTCGATCACCGTCTCGTCAATCGGCTGCCCGAACAGTTTCGACTTCGCCTCGGCGTGCAGCCCCTCGCCTGAAATCTCCAGGTTGCCGGCGGCGGAAAAAAAGTCGCCGATCGGCAGGGCGTTTTTCTTGCCTGGGATATTGAAGCCCGAAGTGACTTTGCCGCGGGCGAAATCAAACTTCCCCTCGACCTCGCCGATGGTAAGCAAATCGTTTGCCGCGTTGATCGTACCCGAGATGTGCAATTCTTTGACCGGGATCGGCACGCCGAGCGACACCGTCAGGTTGACCGCTCGCCAGGTGTCCGGCGCGGCGGTGCTGATCTTCGTCGAAAACGTGAACCGCTCCTGGTTGGGAACCGGGCGAAAGCTGATCGAGCCGCCGTGAAGACCCGCACCCGTCGTACCCAGCGGATACGGCGTCGCCAGGCTGAACTCCCCTTTGACGTCGTCGATCCACTTCAGCTCGCCATCGGCCGGGTAGACGATCGCGTGCCCCTCGATCTTCGGCAATTCAGGCCAAAGCTTGAATGAGACTTTGAACTTGAGCCCGCCGCGACGTTTGTTCTGGTCCGGGCGATCCAGCGGCTGCAGCTCGAAATCGCTGAGCGTGAAGCCCAGCCCCAGGTCGGCCGACAGACCGCCGAGCTTGGAAATCTCGCCGATCGGCAGCAAGCTTTGCCAATTCGGGCGAACCTGGAGCTTGGAAATATTCGGCTTGGGTATCGGCTTGCCCGGATCGAACTCGAAGTACATCCCCGTCGCTTCGAGCTTCGCGCCGTCGAGCGCCGCGTATTCCATTTCGATCGTCAATCCGCCCGCCGGATCGAACACCGAGGTCGTCGCATTCAACGGCTTGATGGTGAATTTCAAACCGTCGAGCAACTCGTGTTCCTGCGGCTTGGAGAGCCACAGCGCAAACTGCCCCTTTATGTAGGCATCGGCGTACTGGGCCGGATTCCGGAGCAGGTCGAGCCTGGCGAATGTCTCGCTTTCGAACTGGTCGAGCAGCGTCTTGGCCGCCACGTCGCGGGCCAGTTGCTTGACTTCGTCGCGGAACGTCGCTTCGTCGAGATCGAAATATTGCTCGGGGTCGAATCGCGCGTTCTTCCAGGCCGACTCGGCCTTGGCTAGCTCGCTTCCAATCTTCTTGAAATCGCCGAGGTGCTCGGCGAGCTTAGGGGCGACGGCAACCGACTTACCAAGTGATTCGGCGATATCGAGTACCACCGCAGCGAGGTTTCGCTCCGGCGCGTCTCCTTCCAGGAATTCTTCGGCGGAAGCGGCCTGCGTCTTGAGAACGGCCAGCTCGTCTCTGAGCTTCTTGACCTCGGCGACGATACGGATCGCTTCCGTGATCGTCGCCTGGTCGAGCGAGGCCAGCACTCGCTGCTCGTCGGGTGTAAGGGCGAGCGCGGAGGCCGGTGCGGCACAAATAATGGAGGCGACTACGGCCGCGATCCATCCGGCGCGCCGCGCCGCCGATAGGCGTGTAGTTGCCGAGTGTCGGTTCATCACGTCGCCGTCATGCATTATTCGGATGGAAGTGTAGTTGAAATTAGTCCGTCCCTCCCACGAGCACCGGCGGACGTTGCGGACGTTCGTTTCGAATCTCGACCGCTTTTGTCGGCAGCGTGTAGAAGGCCGATGCACGCAACTCTTCGGTATCTTCCGGCACCTTGCTGCCGAACGTCCATGAATCAGGAACGACGAGCTTTTTTAGCTCTTTTTTCTCCGACGGAAGCACGCTGAGGAGCATGTCCAAGGGCATGTAAAACCGGCCGTCAGGGTCCTCGTCAAAAAAGTCGGCCGTGAGATGCACCCACACGCGCTCCCCCGGTTTCTTGTCGGCAAGACCTTCGTTATCGATGCGTAAGCCGGTAATTACGATCCAGTGTCCGCTACTCTCCGCCTCGTTGTCGAGCGTTAGTTCCAGTTGGTCATGCACCACGCCGTCCGGGTCCTTCCACGTCTTCGAGTTTGTGGAGTCGTTGTAGCGAATCGTCGCCAAAACGGGTTCGTTTGCACGCAGGGCCGTTTCCAACGCTTTGACGACTTCCGAACCGCGGGCCTTGTAATTGTTTCCGATGGGTTCCAGCAAAGGCTTCAAATTAAACATGTTCCGCTTATCGGCCGCGAAGGGAACGAAATAGTCTACAAAGCCGCCGCCCCAAATCGCGTTTTTCAGGTCGACATAGTTTGCGTCCTTGAATTGTTCGTCGTCAGCCCTCGCTTTCTGCAGTACGAGAAAATCCTTGTTCTTCAGAACGACCTTCGGGTCCGACAGATCGAAAAGCCATTGTCGAAAGATCTCGCTCGCCGCCTTTCGCGATGCGTCCATCGGGTCGATCGTCGGCGTGCCGAGCTCGTCACGCATCAGCGCCAACTCATAGTCGATGATGTCGTCGGATGTGCGTTTCTTCGGATCAGTCGGGAACGGATTGAAACCCTTGTAGGTGCCGACGTTGGCATAGGCCGCAAAAAAGCAGGAGGAAGGGCCGAAATACTGCGTATGAAACGGCATCCGCTCTTTGAGCGTGATGTATTCATCAAGGCCCTCATGAAGTCCCCGATAAACAGTGTAGCGCGCCGAATCGTTGAGCATCGTCGTCGCCAGCCGCGTCTCACGGCCGAACACGCCGGGTCTCAGCCACGACGTCTGGCGCTTTTCGTCCCAGTCTGACGAGGCGTAAAGCACCTTCCAGCCCAACTGCGAGACCCCCTCGGCCGACTTCATGTAGGCCTCGTGCCTCCGCGCCGGAATCGTGTTGTATTCCAGCTGCGTCCGATACGGATAAATGAAGAACGAATGCTTCTGCGTTCCTTCGGGAAACGTCTCCTCGCCCACGTAGACGAGCAGCGACGAACGTTCCTGTCCGCCGTCGGTCCATTTCACGCGGAGCACGTCTCCCGGCGACGCCTTGCCGGCGACGGAGAACGTCTTGGCCTTGGGAATGGGGATGTCCTTCAATTCCGGCACGGCTCGAAGGTTCGAGTCGGTTTCCAGCGTCTTGCCGCGAAACCCGTTGAACCAGGCCCATTTCTCGGGATCCTGAATCGCCAACTGCGACGCGTTTGCGGCCGTGCACTTGGCCCGCTTCTCGGCCGACCGGAAGCTCGCCAGGGCGCTCTTCAGAATTTCGCGCCCTGCGCCGTCCTGCGCCTCGGCCGATCCGCGGCAGGCGGCGCTCCATGCGAAGGCGATGAAAACGACCCCCCGCGCGATCCGAGCGGAGGAGCCGTCGGCGAATGAAAAGCGGGCGACCGTAAGCTTCATGGGTCGATCTTCAGTTCTTGGTCGTCTTTCTTCGGTTTCGGTTTCTCCTCGGTCTTGCCGTCGTCCTTGCCGGGCTTACCTTCGGTCGTCCCCGTCCCCTCCTCCTTGTCCTTCTTCTTCGCGTCCAGCTTGAGATCGTTCCGGGCCAGCTCCGAATCGTCTCCGAGCACGAAGTCTCCGCTATCGCCCGAGACGATCCGTTCGATTTCCCCGCCGCTGCGATAGTAGTAAGTGACGGAGGCCAGCATCAGGCCGCGTCGGACGGAGTCGAACTGCAGGTCTTCACTGAACTGCGAGCCGGCGCCGGTGCCGAACTGGCTCTCGGCAAGCGCGCTACGTGCGTTCTCCAGCAGCGAATCCTGGGGATAGGTCACGTACTTGCCCGACACCGCGTCGTTGGCGTAGAAGATGACCGTGATCATGCCGATGTTCTCTTCAAAGCCCTTCTGGGCCGCGATCGACTCCGGGCGTTCGACGATGCGAAACTTATTTCCTTGTTGCGTCCGGAGCTTTTGGTCGATCGTGTACCAGCCCGGGATCTTCATCGCGTAGTCGTTCTTGAGCGACCAGTGGCGACCCGCTTCCAAGTCGGCCGGCTCGCGTCGTTCCTTGTCGATCGAGTTGACTCCGTCCACGTAGACGGCGACCAACACCGGCTGCGAACAGCGGCTCTTGACGTACACGTAGTACTCTTCCCCCGGATTGAGCTCGACGACGTACTTGTCTTCGATCTTGCGGGGCTTGCGAATGTAGTCGTCCACCGCGATATGGACTTCGAACGGGAATCCGTCGACGTCGAGCGGGTGTTCGAAGGCGGGTTTCAAGTACTGGAACTGTTCCCGTTCCCACTTGTCTCCCAGTCCGAATTCCCAGCGACTGTCTTCGGCGAACTGCGGATGGCGCGATTCCAAGCCGAGGTTCGCGAGTTCGTCGCCTTGCCAGCGGCGCAGCTCGAAGCTGTCGCCCATGTAGGCGGCCTTGGCGAACGTGTTGACGTCACGATAGGTTTTGTTGTGGAACTCGTCCCCTTCGTCGTCGATGTAACTCGCATCGATTTTTTGGGCGTTTTCCCGCTTCTCAACCAGGCCGTCGTCGATATCGGGCCGATCTTTGCCTTCGCTCGAGGCGCCGCCGTTTTCCTTCTTGGGCTCCTCGACCTTTGCTCCTTCCTCGCCGACGACCTCCACCTTTTCCGTGGCCGTCGATTCATCAATGCCCAAGGTCACGAAACCTTTGGCACCCGTGTAGTTCGAGATCGCCTTGAGGGCCTTGGGGTTTCCCAGGTCCTCGACCCCGATGGGGCGGTTTTTCGCGACTTCGCTCATGGCGGTGCGCATGACGCGCTCCGAAACGACGGTGAACTTGCCGCGGTACTTCCCCTGGGTTGACAGGGCGACGAGCTGGTTTTGCACGTCCTTCGCCAACGTTGCGGCCCGCGGTCCGAGCGAGCCGACCGTCGCCTCCTTGGTCCCCTTCCGGCTGATGACGCTGGGGATGACGCCCACTCTAGTATGCCCCGCCTGCACGATTTTCTCGGCGATATCCTCGCCGGGCGTCGCCCCGGGCAAGGCCGTCAACAGCACGAGTGCGTACAGATTCATGATTGGTGCTCCGAAGAAGTCGTCTCGTGTTTCGAATGGAATTCGGCAAGCCGGCCGGCGTTACTGGTTGCGGCCGCCGCCGAAGAACGAACGGATCGCCTCGCGAGTTTGCTGCTTTTTCTCGAGCTGCTCCGCCTGCTTTTGTAGCTGGCGCTCCTTCGCGGCAATCGCCATGTTGCCGGCGCCGCGTTGTTCCATGCGCTCGAGTTCGGTCAGACCTTGGCGCAGCTGATTCACCTGGGCCTTGTCGGCCGGGTGATCGAGCTCGTCCAGCTCGCTCTTATAGTCTGCGTACGACGAGCCGCCGCCGCCGGCGGAGCGAGAGCCTCCGTTGTTGCCGTAACCGTAGCCGTAATTGCCGCCTCCGTTGGACGCGGCAACTTGGGTTTGCCCGGACGTGGTCGCTTGCGGTTTCGGGGCGGGTCTCTGGAAGGCCGACTTGTGCAAATAGCCGCGTTCCGAGTCGGCCAGGTCCGTGCCGTCGACGGATTCCACCAGGTACCAATCTCCTTCGGCCTGGGAAACGCCGACGATCTGGTTCGCCTTTACCGAAACCATGGCTTTCGGGCCGACCATTACGTTCGCCGTCGGAGCTTGCACGAGCATGGAAATCGAATCGAGCCCGGCCGCCTTATGCACCTCCAGCGCTTTGGAAATGTAGCCGACCGGATCGACGGTCAAGTAGGCCGAAGCCAGCTTGAGCCGCGCCACTTTCTTCAGTTGCTCGTCTTCTGCGACGCGGACGAGCTGCTCGAACGAGGTGACCGCTTCGGCCGTCTTCCCTTGCTGGAAAAGGGCGTACGCTTCGTCGTATAACTTCAGTTCCAGGGCGGACGGCCCCTTCGAGGCCGTCGCGCCGGAGGAAACGGGTTGCAGGTCGAGCTTCAGCGGCCGCGCGGAAACTTCGGCCATGATGTAGTTGCCGGCGAATTCGCCGCGCAGGCTCGGCGTCTGCAGCATGCTGCGCGTCACGCGAACGTGGTTACGGGTCTCGTATTCGGCGTACATGTGCAGCTCGAGCAGCGACACCTGCTTGTCGCGGTTGGCGTCGGCGTGGCCGAGCAGGCCGTTGACCACGAAGTTCATGAACACGCCGTGTTGCAACTGTGGATCTTCGACCGAAACCTGTCTCTCATCGCAGCTGGCCATGACCACCAGCCCGTGGCTGGCCGTGTCTTTGGCCGAGAGCGAACGGGTGAACGCCGTCGAAAGCGAATCGCCGCCGACCGAGCGAGTTCCCTCGGGGAGCGGATCGTTGCGGCAGGCGTCGATGATCAGCACTTTCTGGCGAGCCTGGCTCTTCTCGAGCATCGCCACCACCTGGGTCGCCGGCACCATCGTCGCGTGCGGGTCTTCCACCTTGGTGTCGATCGTGCAGAAATAGTCCTGGTCGCCCACATGAACGCCGTGCCCGCTGAAGGCGACGAGCACCAGGTCGTTCTGTTTGACGCCGGCCAGCAGAACCTTGAGTTGCTCCAGCACGTGGTTCCGCACCGGGATCAACTCCGGCCGATCGGAGCTTTTGTGCATGAACGTGACGTTCTTCTCCGGAAAACCCGCTGCGACGCAGGCGTCGCGGAGCGAACGCATGTCGTTCTCGCAGAAGTGCAGGTCGGAGAGGTGCGTGTAGCTATTGACGCCGACCAACAAGGCGTACCGCTGCGGTGCGGCGTCTTGGCCGCGGCCCGACGTCGGCGTCCAGAGCAACAAGCATGACGCACACGCGAACGAAAGCAGGCGTAGGCCTTTCATCGGATTTTCCTTTGCTGGACAAAAAACCATGCGCAAATGATTCAATCGGATCACTTAAACGATGCCGTCGGATCGGTCGTGGAAAAGATAAGCGGATTGTGTCCGGCGGCCTGATGTACCCATTCGCCGTTGACCAGCGACTGCCCCGGCCCGTTGCCGTCGAACGGAATTCGCAGCCCCCAGTTCCGCCGCGGCAATTCGACGGAGTAGCTCGGGCACCGTTTGTCGCGAAATACGACCTGGTCGTTTTCGAGCTTTCCGGTCATCGTTGCGGGAGCGGCGGAGCTGCCCAAAGTTCGGCTGGTTATGGCCACGGTTTTCCGATCGGCGGAAAGTACGCACGTGACCAGCGACGAGAGTTCGGGCCCGCGATCGAGCGCGTAGGTCGTCAGAGGCCGCTCGTTGTAAGTCCATCGAGTAACCCGGATGACGACCGTCGATCCTTTCGGCACGAGGGTTTCCGCCGCCGGGTTTTGGAACGTCACCAACTCGCGCCCGTTCAACGCGGGGTCCGTCGTCGCCTGCGCCACCACGGTCGACCGGAAGACGAGGCCCCGACCCTCAATTCGCGCGCCTGCTTCGACCGCCGTGAGGTCGATCACCGGGGGAACTTTCACGCGGCGTTCGACGTACCGCAACGCCCGCACCGATACGTCGCGGGTGCTTCCTTTGCGGATAATCTTGCCTGCCGCGGGCGATTGGCCGGCGTCGTCGGCGACTCGACGAGTGCCGATCAAGCCGGTTTCGTCCGTTTCCACGTCAACGGTCGCGGAAGCGACAAGCCGCAGGTCGAGGTCCGCCAGTTGACGTTCGGCCGCCGGCCACTCCTGGCCCGCCACCGATGGAATCTTGATGCCGGCGTATACCTTTACCGGATAGCGTAAATCCGCCAAGGCGCCTCCGGCAGGCTCGGTCGAATAGACGTGCGTTCCAGTTCCCAGCGGCGCGGCGAACTCGAACCCGCTTTCGCCGACGGTCGATAAGCCGTCCGACCAGGGTCGGTCGTCGACACGCGGGACTTCGCGCCCCACGGTCATGACGATTTGCGTTCCGGGAAAGACGTAGGCATGGTTCTCGACCGTGAACTTGCGAGCGTCCTTCGCGACGTCGAGACGCATTACGAAGTCTTCCGCCTTGGATTTACCGGACGTGACCGCGTAACCCAGCGTGCGCGACTTGAGAGCCGCGGCGGCGGCGGCGACCGTGATCCGCTCGCTCGGCTCCGGTACGGGGATGACCATGGTCAGTTGGGCTTCTTGCTTTTCGCGATCGACCGCCGTGCCGAACTTCGGCGACTGAGCGACGACGCGTGCCCGTGCATAGTCGGTTTGGGGCTCGACGAGCGTAAATTTCAGACGGCGCTCGGCCAGAAGTTTTTGCGATTCTTCCAGGGTCTTCGCTTTGGCGAGCGTGCCGCCGGTCAGGTCGGGCATGGTGGTCGACAATCGCAATAACGTCACCTCGGCGCCGATCTCGGCCGGCGTTCCCGGAGCGGGAGATTGCTCGGCCACGAGATCGTCGTCGAGCGTCGGGTCGGGGCCGAGAATCTTGAACTCTTGGCGCTTCAACAAGGCGATGGCCTCGGACGCCTTTGAGCCGACTACGCGGGGAACCGGTCGCTTGAGCGTCAGTTCGATCTTCGTGTTCCGTGGCCGATATTCCCCCGCCTCGGGCGACTGCGTCGCGACCACGTCGCCGTTTCGGTATTTGCGATCGGGTTGGCTCAAGGTGACTGCGAGCTCCTTTTCCCGGAGCGCATCGACCGCCTCCTGCGCTTTGAGCGTTGTGACGTCGGGAACCAGTCGCTCGATTTCGAGACTAATCGCCGTCGCCGGCGGCACCCACTCGCGTTGCGCCGGCGTGGTCCCCAGGAGCTTGTCTTTGGCGAACAGTTTTCCGTTCTTCGCAATCTGCAGTCCCAGTTCGTTCAATCGACGCACGTAGCCGTCGAGCGGCCGTTCGTCGAGCGACGGAATCCGAACTTTGGTCGGAAGGGTTTCCCTTGCAACCACCGGCTTCCCGCTCGGAATCTTGATTTCCTGGTCCGCGACGGCCGGCGTCGTCGACGCCGGCGGCTTTCCGGAGGGGGCGGTCCCCGGCCGCGAAGTCAAGACGGCTACGGGCGAGCCGAGCGCGCTCGGCTCGACTCGCCCCAAGGCCGTCGGCGCAAGACGTTTTTGCTCGACAAGCCGGGCCAGCAACCATGCGGCGACGTCATCGGCGACGAAGCCGTTGCCGTTACGGTCGAGTTCGTGCCTGGCGGAACCCGACCCGGCCGCGGACGTCGCATGGGCGGCGGTGCACGCCGTGACGAGCCTGCTCCGCTCGTCGGCCGAAAGGTTCACTTGAAATTGTTCGGCGACTTGGTCGGTGATCGCGCTGACGGCGGCCTCTCGGCGGCTCGCATCCGTGTCGCGCGCCGAGAGCGACTCGTCGTGATCGCGAACGACATCGCCGAAGAACCGGCCCGCGACTCCCGGCGGCTCCTCCTGATCCAACCGGGAAGTAACCGCGTCGACGATCGCTCGGAGCGACGCTCGTGCTTCGGCTTCGCCGGCGTCGATCCGCGGATCCAAGGGTATCAACGATGCGGCATCGAGCGGCAACGTTCCCTCGTCGACCGCCGGCCGGTTACCCGCCGGGGCATCGTTCGCGGGCGGCGACGTATCCGTCTCGGAGGCCCCGGCAACGCTCAAGCCGGCGGCGAGCGTCGAAGCATCCTCGTCGTCCGTTTCTTCCGGCCCATGTAACATCGAAACCGGGTGCGGTACTGCAACGAATCCGAAAGGATCGCCCGCGGCCGGCGGCGACGGGGAGACCTCTCGCCCGGCGGCCTCGGTGCGTCGTGAGCCGTCCTCGGTTTCAACGGCCAACAGCAACAGTTCGCCTCGCCGAATCCGCCTGCCCGCAACCGCTCCTTGAGCGACGACCAACCGCGCGCCGCCCAAAGCCGTGCCGCCGTACTCCTGCCGATCGGCAAGGAACGGCACCGGAACCAATCCGGCCGCTTGGGCCGCTTCCGCCGCTGCGGCAAACTCGAGCAGTTCCAGTCGCGGTACCACGACGAGTTCATCGAGAGGAGCCGCGATGGCGGGCAGAAACATCTGCAAGCCGTCGACGATGTCGGACCCCTGCTGACGCACTTCGAGCGATCGGGTGCGCGAACCGAAGGCGTCGACCACTGCAAACCGATAGCGG
>Ga0163153_10005905_pt1 | contig 14172 bp, 6 predicted proteins | sample OliLakLV19MP6IB1_FD_148629 | JGI IMG/M metagenome (GOLD analysis project Ga0163153, IMG submission 148629) | Freshwater microbial mat bacterial communities from Lake Vanda, McMurdo Dry Valleys, Antarctica - Oligotrophic Lake LV.19.MP6.IB-1 | ecosystem: Environmental > Aquatic > Freshwater > Lake... | reverse complement strand
ATTTAACTGTAACTGGTAATTAACACCAGTTTGTGAGCCACTCAGGCCCACTGGAACAGAGGCGATATTATCCGTCGCGCAGCGTGCGCCGCCGCCCGTGACCGTGAAGGCAGTCGGAGGCGGGTTGACGGTAATCGTTGTCGTTGCAGTACCTGTGCAGCCCAGAAAGTTGGTCATCGTAACCGTATAAACCGTCATCATCACAGGCATCACATTGATAATCTGCGAGGTAGCGCCGGTGCTCCACGTATAAGGCGAACCGCCGCCGGCCGCTGTAAGCGTTGCCGTGGCACCAGCACAGATGATGCCGTCGTTGTTGACAAGGCCCGAGGTTTCCGCTACCGCTATCGGGGCTATCGGGATACCGTTGACGGTAATGGTCTGCATGGCTGTACCCTGACAGCCATTGGCATCCGTAACCGTATAGGATACCATCAAGGTACCCTCTGCGGTCGCGGTCAGTATATTGGGGCCCATATTGAAATTACCCATTCCAGTCCCGCTTACACTAAATGTACCGCCCGGTATATTAGCCGTCAATGTGCGCGAATCGCCTATGCACAGCGCAGCATTGCTGCTCGTAATACTCGGCGTCGGTGGCGTACAAACACCTGGCATTGTTACCACCGGCTCGGAAGCCGGGCCAAAAATTTCACTGTCTTCTTCACAGGTACAACGTGTACGAATACTTTGCGCAGGACCTGTCTGGTTATATGTTGGCAATGTAGCACTCCAGCCACCCATGCCTACAGCGTATTCAACATAAGTACCATCAGGACATGAGGGAGGGGTAAAAAAGCCACCCTGTACTACACAACCTGTTGTACAGGCGCTGTTGAACACCGTCACTTGTGCCGGAGCAGCCGTCAGAGCAGGACAAACAGTAACACAAGTTAGGGTGATGGTAAAATTGCCTGTCCCCCCGGCATAACCGTATACCAACACATAATAAGTAGTGCCGAGCGTAGAATTGAACGTAATCAGAGGATCCAAGACACTCGGGCCACAATCATCATCAGAACTTGCTACGCAAGTGAGCGCGCCACAAGTGCCGGTATGAATAGCCATACGGGAGTCGTAGTTGGTGCCCGGTGAGCAAAGGCTTACCGTCATGCTATCACCATCCCCAACAAATTGATACCAAACCCCACCTGCAGTAGAGAAGCCGAAACAGTTGGGCGCCTGCCCCAGAGCAATATCATTTCCTGCGCCTACCGTGGTGCCGGCAGTACTCGAGCCGCAAGTGATAGGCGTGGCATTGGCGCACAGGTCATTCGAAGGAATAAGTGAGCAAGCCGGCGTATCACTAGCGCCTATAAATGGAGCACAGGTACTGCCTGCAACGCCACTGGCGACACTGTAAGTGATCGCACCGACAGGCTGACCGGCATCTGTCGTAAAGGTGGCTGAATTTGTTCCGTTTCCGGTAATGACACCCATAGTACTCGGCGACGATAAGGTGACAAGGTCACCTGCACAGGCACCTGTAACGGTAAAGGAGCAACCATTCGTGATAAGAGTAGGAGTCTGAACCGCCGGATATACCGTCAGTGTAAAGGTTCCGATAGCCGTCCAGACATCATCTGTCAGGTCATTTGGCGTACCATTATCGCAACGCAAATAAGCAGTTACTACCTGGAGAACACTGGTGCAACCAGGAGCAATCATACCCGTGATGTTACCCGCGCCCGTAGCAGGAGAGCCGCTGGAAGGAACAGTGGTGGAGTATTCCAGGGTATTTACAACACCGGAACCACCCGCGCCACTGACAGCAGCCGCACGATTGGTCTGCCAGGCGCCGAAACCGTCGGTACCTCCACCGCTGCACACAGCACCCGATCCATTCAAGGCAAGAGGTGCGGTTGGACATGTGGCACAAACCGGAGATACAGTCACTGTGGCCGTAGCCGAGGCGGTACAACCGTTAGCAGCCGTTGCGGTAACGGTATAAATAGTGGTGGTGGTCACGTTGGAGGCTATCGGGTTGAGGATATTCGTAGCGCTCAGGAAGGTAGCAGGAGTCCAAACAACAGCCGCCGAAGGTGGCGTAAAGGTGTAAATGGTGCCGGAAGGGAAATTGGCGGCAGAAGAAATGTCTGTATTTTCACTACCTGAAGATACCGTTGAAGTATTAGCAGGACTTAAAGGCGTAACACTTAAAAAATCACCCATATTGCCTGAAATACCGATAGATGCAGTCGTGCCTACTAATGCTGCACTGGTAGATCCGTAAATAATCTGAATCTGTCCGGTAGCCTCGTACAACAATATTTGCACGGAAATGGTAGGGTTAGTGGCCGAACCGGCACTGCCGACGTGCATATTGGTCCATTGCACGGTCAGTACCTGCGAACCAACCGAACCTGTAGTCAGGTATTCGATCGTTCCACCAGTCATATTATTATCATCCCACAAAGGAGCAATGAAATTTGCATTGGAGGCAAGTGCATTGGTGAAAAAGCCGGCGCTCGAAGAAGTTGCTTGTCCCAATTGTATCCACCCATTTGGAGACACCGCAAATACTGTTTGCGTATTAAAGGTAAATCCGATGGGAAGGTTACCGGTAAAGCCATCATCCTGAGAACCAAGCGTTACCGCAGTGCCGCTGATAGAACTGTATAGTCCGGAAGACCCCGCAAAGGAATAAGCACTCGGTGCCACAGATTGAGGCGAAACGACTGCAAGCAATTGAGACGTACCACCGCAAGCGACCGTAGAAGGCGTAGCAGTAGCGGATGAAATGGTCGGCGATGCGAGTACGGTGACCGTAACCGAAGCAATACCAGTACAGCCGTCTGCGGTACGCGTACCTGTCACCGTATAAGTAGTAGTAGCGCCAGGTGAAGCAGATACCGGATTACCGGTTGTTGCACTCAATCCTGAAGCAGGCGACCAGGCATATGTGTTCGCGCCGGATGCAGTCAACACGACGGGGGTGCCGCCGGAGCAAAAATTAGCGCTGGATGGTGCCACCATTACAGTCACTGGCGTGACAACGCAGGGATTCGCGCTATTGAATTCGTCTGCCCCGATATCATAAATGGCATCGATGGGCCTTGTTTCGCCGTCGATATCGTCCGTAACAGCTGCGATAGTTGTTCCAACATTAATATTCGGAGAGCCTAAGGTCAAATGCAGGTCTCCTGTCGCAGAAAAATGATTTGGATTCATTTGGATAGAGGCGGCATCCTGCGGTGTTGTAAGCGCCGCCTGCCAGTTGGCCAGCGTTGCGAATTGCGTTGTTGCTGTATTACCGGTACTTGTCCCCAGGCCACCAGTTTGAAGCTGGGTATTGGCCGGATTGATATAATAGTTATTAAAATTCAAACCGCCTGTTCCAAAAACATAAGCTGCTGAATTAAGTGTGATGGCATAAAATCGCAATGCAGCCGTACTTGAACTGCTGGCGTCTACATAAATAGAGTTATTTTGAACCACGAAATTCGCATTGTTCGTACCATTTGCGCCCGGGATACGGATCGCATTGCCGTAGGTTGTAGACGCTAATGACGCACCGGGATCCATATCACCGGTCAGGCTGATGGAATTATTAACGATACGGTCACCGTTTCCGCCCACGATACCAATACCGCAAACCTGGTCACCACTGGTTCCGTTTGAACGAATATTATACAACATATTATTGGCAACAAGATTGTTTGTTGCTCCGCCGCCTTGTGTGGTTGCCAATATAATCCCGACACTGGAGAAAGTTCTTTCTTCTACAATGTCGTGAATGATGTTTTTCGTTACCGTGTAATTGCGAGAGGTTAATGTTGTACTAGCGGTAACACCCCATGCTTCACTGCCAATAGCAATACCGAAGCGGTCAGCGCCAGCAGTTGAATTGGCCAAATCGCCGCCCACAAACTGAATAGTATTCCGGCTTACAATTGCGCCATCATCAGCCTGCATCAATATGCCTGTTTTACTGATTTCATCTGGGCCGAAAGATGTCGGCCCGATGATATTATCCGTTACGATCGGTGCAATATTGTTATCGGTGGTTGTACCACGGGTAACAATACCATACCTGGCCCGTATGATCCGGTTAAAAATAAACTGGTTGTTATCATTATCAACCCCATTGGCAGTAGTGCTGACAGTGGTGCCGCACATGATGATACCAAAAGTGGAGAACGCATTCGTATTCGCTACCCCGCAAGCCAATTCAAGGTTGCGGATAATATTGTTGGAAGCGCCATTGCCTGCAATGACACTGGCCAGCCAGATAACGGCAGAGCCGGTGGAGTTACTGCTGTTACTGACTGTTATGTTTCTGCCCGCGCCCGCGATACGGCCATCAATCGTCACATTATCCGCACCGTTTAATTTAATAATAGCACCGAGGATATTACCACTTATGGTAACAGGTACTGTTGCTGTTATCCCCACCGAAGTATACACAGCCGGTAACACGGCACCCGAATTTAATACTGCACTGGCAGTTTCAGTTGTGCTTCCGGTTAGTGAAATGGTAATGGCGCCCTGGTGGGTACCGAGATTGATCGCGTCAAAAGCGTCTTTCAGGGTCGTGTAGGCGGTTGGCCCAACCGTTCCTGCCGTAGCGGTCACAGATACCTGCGCGAGCAGTTGGTTGGCAAAACCAGCCATCACCACCAAAAGCGTTATCGCGAGTAAACGCGTTAACACCTTAGCGGTGCGAATTCGGAATGGACTAATCTTAGTCGTGTAAATTTCCTTCATTTTCATGAATTTGTGATTACGGAAAACAATGATGAGTATATGTGTAGGACTATAAGAGAAAAAACTCCGGCGCAAAGCGCCGCAGTCAATTATCAAATTTGTGTGGATTGAAGCAAAAACCATACCCAATATGGGTGCGGAAAATCCCGCTTCAATGCAATAAATCAGCCTTAATGAGATGTGACTTTGGTACAGTATCTAACCTGTCTGGAACCTGAAACCCGAAAGCGGCACACGATCGTATGCACAGATGCTTGGGTAAAAAAGGCAGGATGGTACGAGCAAAAAAGTCATGAGTACTATTACGGTATAAACGGATTAGGTATAAGACAGGACAAACATACACACATTAAATCGTTTGATTATTTTTTTATACAAAAATTATGGAAAATGCGAATAGTGGGTTGAAATAAATCAAAATGGCTACTTCTTATAGGAAACAAAAATTAATATGAGAGGCTTGATGTGATGTCAGATGGTCTTTATGGCCTCACCCTAACCCATTATTCGCATGAATTGTAAAAAATAAAAAAAGCCCTTCCCCTGCGTCGGCAGGAGAAGGGCTACACTTTCGCCGATCCCGGATCGGCGTTACTTGGACTGAATCATTTTCTTCGTAGCGCTGTCAGTAGCGGTTTCGAGTGTGTAGTACAGCAAGTAGATGGTGAAAGACTGCCACAAATGCCGCCTGCCTCTACAAACCTGACAGCATACGACAGAGCGTCTGAAAAAATGGCAGGAAAACCTGCATGGCACGAAGTCTGATAAAGGAGCTATGTCCACAGAAAATTCTGTTTTGTGGCCTCTAAACTTGTTTCACCAAAACATAAATATTTAAAAAGTATGAAACCAATCGCTGACCGTGTGATTATCAAGCCCGCTCCAGCCGACGAGAAGACCAAGGGGGGTATCATTATACCCGACACTGCCAAGGAAAAACCACAACGTGGTGAAGTCGTTGCAGTAGGCCCGGGTAAAGACGGAAATATGATGACTGTAACCGCCGGTGACATCGTGCTCTATGGCAAATACGCCGGACAGGAAATCAGTTACGAAGGTCAGGACTACCTGATTATGCGTGAAGACGATATCCTTGTCATCATCTAAAAGTTGTAAGGTCAATGGTAGTTAAGTAGTTATTGGTTATTAATGCTGATAATCAAGCATTTACAACCAATTTAATCTAAATTAATATCGAAGAAGTACTTATAAACCTTAAACCTGTCAACGTCAAACTCCAACCGACCTCCTTATTCATTATTCTAACATTCATTATTCGAACATATGTCTGCCAAGCAAATCAGCTTTAATACAGAAGCGCGCGAAAAACTCAAAGAAGGAGTTGACGCCCTTTCCAATGCAGTGAAAGTCACCCTCGGCCCAAAAGGCCGCAATGTGGTGATTCAAAAATCTTTTGGCGCACCCATCATCACAAAAGACGGTGTGACCGTTGCCAAAGAAGTCGAACTCGAAGACCCCATCGCCAACATGGGCGCTCAAATGGTGAAAGAAGTAGCCAGCAAAACTGCCGATGCAGCAGGTGATGGCACAACGACCGCTACCGTTCTGGCTCAAGCCATTGTGACCGCCGGTCTGAAAAACGTAGCCGCCGGCTCCAATCCTATGGACCTGAAACGCGGTATCGACAAAGCCGTTAAAACCATCGTGGCAGACCTGAAAAAACAAACCGAACAAATCGGCGAAGATTTCAGCAAAATCCAGCAAGTGGCCGCTATTTCTGCCAACAACGACGAAACAATCGGTACGCTGATCGCTGACGCCATGAAACGCGTCAGCAAAGACGGCGTTATCACCGTAGAAGAAGCCAAAGGCACCGATACGTATATGGATGAAGTCCTCGGTATGCAATTCGACCGCGGCTACCTCAGCCCCTATTTCATCACGGATGCCGAAAAAATGGTAGCCGATTATGAAAACCCGTACTTGCTGATTACCGATAAAAAAATCAGTAACATGCAGGATCTGGTACCAGTGCTCGAAAAGAGCCTGCAAACCGGTCGCCCGCTGCTCATTATCGCAGAAGACGTTGACAGCCAGGCATTAGGTGTATTGGTGGTGAACCGCCTCCGCGCCGGCCTGAAAGTGGTAGCCGTGAAAGCCCCGGGCTTCGGCGACCGCCGCAAAGCCATGCTCGAAGACATTGCCGTCCTCACCGGCGCTACCGTCATCAGCGAAGAACAAGGCTACAAACTCGAAAATGCCGGCCTTGAGCACCTCGGCTCCTGCGAGCGCATCACCATCGATAAAGACAACACCACCGTTGTAGGCGGTAAAGGCAATGCTGCCGATATCAAAGCCCGTATTGGCCAGATCAAACAGCAAATCGAATCCACTACCAGCGACTACGACCGCGAGAAACTCCAGGAACGCCTTGCCAAACTGGCAGGTGGTGTGGCAGTGCTCTATATCGGCGCCGCTACCGAAGTGGAAATGAAAGAGAAAAAAGACCGCGTCGACGATGCCCTGCACGCCACCCGTGCTGCCATCGAAGAAGGTATCGTACCAGGCGGCGGCGTTGCCCTCGTGCGCGCTATCAACAGCCTGAAAGATATGACCGGCGTCAATGAAGACGAAACCTTCGGTATCGCGATCGTGCGCAAATCACTGGAAGCTCCTATCCGGATCATTGCTGAAAATGCAGGCGTGGATGGATCGCTGGTGTTCCACAAAGTATTGGATGGCAAAGGTTCCTTCGGCTACAATGCCCGCACCAATGTGTATGAAGACCTCAAAAAAGCAGGTATCATCGACCCGACAAAAGTAACCCGCGTAGCATTGGAAAATGCAGCTTCTATCGCCGGCCTCGTGCTGACGACCGAGTGTGTCATCAATGACAAGCCGGAGAAAAAAGCAGGCGGCGGCGGACATGGTCACCCGGATATGGGCGGCATGGGCGGCATGATGTAAGTCGTAATCTGTTATTAGTTATTGGTTATCAGTCTTGATAATCAATCGTTTACACTATGAACAAAGAGGGTGCTATCGAAAGGTGGCACCCTTTTTTATTTTATTAAGAACGCTTTGGCGGCTCGGAATAGTGGTGGCATCTCGAACAGTATCGGTCTTTTTTTGTTTGACCTTTTCACGAAAACGAGATATGAAATTTAAACAAAAAAACTACGCGATCATCGGTGCTTCCTCCGGCATCGGCCAGGAAATTGCCCGGCAACTCTCTATAGAAGGCGCTTCCGTCTGGACGGTGAGCAGACACCCCTCCCCCGATGCGGCCCCCAGCGAAACCTGGACGGAATCTGATGTGACAGCCGCTGATTTTTCCTTAGGCGAACTGCCGGAAGTTTTACACGGACTGGTTTATTGCCCCGGAAGTATCAACCTCAAACCTTTTCATCGCATCAGTGCAGACGATTTTCGCAAGGAACTGGAAATCAACACCGTAGGCGCTTTTCGCGCAATCCAGATGGCGCTCCCGGCTCTAAAAAAAGGAAATGGCCTGTCCTCCGTGTTGCTGTTTTCGACCGTTGCTGTGCAGACCGGCATGCCTTTTCACGCCGGCATCGCAGCTGCTAAAGGCGCTGTGGAAGGACTCACCCGCGCATTGGCAGCAGAACTGGCGCCTACCATCCGGGTCAACTGCATCGCCCCCTCCCTGACCGACACGCCGCTTGCCGCAGGATTGCTCAGTTCGGATGAAAAACGCCAGAACGCTGCCAACCGCCACCCCCTGCGCCGCATTGGCAGCACGGAAGACATGGCTGCAGCCGCTTTGTTCTTGCTGTCCGATCAGGCCGGATTCATTACCGGGCAGGTGTTGCATGTGGATGGCGGAATGGGCGACATTAAGTAGTTATTGGTTATTGGTTATCGGTTATTAGTGTTGGTACGGGTGCATTGATAATCAATCATTTACAATGAAGTCAAACTAATTTTGATTGATTTCTTAAGAGAAATATGAATAGTTTTGTCGTTAAAAACAAGGACGAAATGAAATTCATGCCCAACAACATCCTCCTGACAACCGTATGCTGCATAGCCGCAGCGGCTGCTTTCATATCTTGCGCACCTCGTACAACTACTGCTTCCTCTGAAAAAGGTATGACCGCCGGTCAAACGACTGCGCCGGTCAGCCTGTTTAATGGCAAAAACTTAGATGGATGGCATACAGATGTGCCGGATATGGATAAAAACCCCGGGCTGGCAAGCCCCTTTGTGGTACGAAACGGCTTGTTGGTAAGCCTCAGCAACCCGAAAGGTCATTTGATTACCAATGAGATTTACCAGAATTACCGGCTCGAAGTGCAATACCGCTTCCCCGCAACTCCCGGCAACTGTGGCGTCCTGATCCACGCTTCAACGCCGCGCGCCCTGTACGGCATGTTCCCGCAGTCGCTCGAAGTACAAATGATGCACGAAAATGCAGGCGATTTCTGGTGCATCCGGGAAGATATTACAGTGCCGGATATGGAAAAAAGACGCGGCCCGAAAGAAAAATGGGGAACCGGAGAAGGAAAAGAACGCCGCATCCTCAACCTCACAGACGGTTCCGAAAAACCGGCAGGTGAATGGAATACGATGCTGATCGAGTGCCTGCGCGATGAAGTAAAAGTCTGGGTCAACGGCGACCTGGTGAACCACGGAACCAACTGCACGGCAAGTAAAGGTCAAATAGCCTTGCAAGCAGAGGGATCGGAAGTGGAGTTCAGGAAGTTCGTTATTCGTTATTAGTGGTGGTAATGGGCAGGGCAAACGCATCAAAACTATTGATTTTCAAAATGGCTTTTTACAACTAATGCCAAACAGATGTGTCATTCAGAGCCGTAGGCGAAGAATCTGAGGGCGTAGCCTGTATTTTATTAGATGATTATGGCCTACGCCCTCAGATTCTTCGCCTACGGCTCTGAATGACACATCTGTTTGACATTAGTTGTAAAAAGCCATTTTGAAAATCAATAGTTTTGATGCGTTTGCCCTGCCCATTACCACCACTAATAACGAATAACGAACTGTACAGATGGTCCATTACCATCCCTAATAACTAATAACTGATAACGAATAACGAACTGTACAGATGGTCCATTACCACCACTAATAACCAATAACTGATAACGAATAACGAACTGTACAGATGGTCCATTACCATCCCTAATAACTAATAACTGATAACGAATAACCTTACCTGAATTCTCCGTTGATCCCCTCCAGCACCCCGCTTCCGGGGCACAAATCCTGTTCTTTCAGGCTGTTCAGCGGTTGCGGCACCGTTTCAATTAAATCGTGCAGGTCTTTGCTGTGGGTATCCACGTACAGCAGTCCTGTAAGGATTTCGCCTTTATTTCGGGAAGTCTGCAGGCGTTCCACGGCAGAGTGCCGGTCAGTAGGATCCCAGCCTTCCGCAAGTTTGTGCAATTCAATGACGGAATGGTCGTGCAACTCGATCCGCTTGGTCGTGCCCTCTTCATAAGTGGTTGTGATCTCTTCTTTTTCCGGCACCAGGTCGATGGCGGAAGTGGCTTCCATGTGCGCCCGAACATAGTCGTACGATTTGGTGGAGCCGGCGTTGTTGTTAAAAGTCACGCAGGGCGAGATCACGTCGATAAACGCAAAACCGTTGTGCGACATGGCGGCTTTTATCATAGGCACCAATTGACCTTTATCGCCGGAGAAACTGCGCCCGACGAAAGTAGCACCCAGTTCGAGTGCAAGTCCCACTAAATCAATTGTTTGGAAGAGGTTGGCAGAACCGCTTTTATTCACCGAGCCGAAATCGGCCGTGGCAGAATCCTGCCCTTTGGTGAGGCCGTAGCAGCCGTTGTTCATCACGATATACACCATATTGAGGTTGCGCCGAACGATATGCACAAACTGCCCCATGCCGATGGAAGCAGTATCGCCATCGCCTGAAACGCCGAGGTACAGCAGTTTTCGGTTGGCTAAACTCGCGCCTGTGGTGACCGAAGGCATTCGACCGTGCACGGAATTGAAGCCGTGCGAGTTGCCGAGGTAGTAGGCAGGCGTTTTGGAAGAGCAGCCGATACCCGACAATTTGGCCACCTGGTGCGGCTCGATATTCATTTCAAAACAAGCCTGAATGATAGCGCCGCTGATCGAATCGTGTCCGCAACCGGCACACAAGGTGGATAAAGCGCCTTCGTAATACTGGCGTGTATATCCCAGGTCATTTTTGGGCGATTCTGGATGCCTGAAAGTCGGACGTATGAAAGACATAAGTAGTTATCCGTTATTAGTTATTGGTTATCAGTGCTGATAATCAAGCATTTATAAAGCATTTAATCTAAACGATTTTGCTTGATATTTCGAACGATGATTGTATTTTTTAAGAATGTTGCGGTTCTGCGTATGCCTGACCATTGGAGGCATTGTGCAGCGCACGGCTGATTTGTTTCGTGATGGCTTCGGCAGTAATGGGCATGCCATCGTAATTCAACACCGGAACTAATTTAAACGGATCAATGTCGAGTTCATTGATCAAAATGGAGCGCATTTGCGCGTCGCGGTTTTGCTCTACGACATAGACCGTTTTATGGCGCCCGATAAAATCGCGCACGGCATGGGAGAAAGGTGTGGCCCTGATCCGCATGGCATCCATGGGCACACCAGCGGCTTCCAATTGTTCCATGGCTTCCAGGGCCGCGTATGTGGAGGTTCCAAAAAAGATCATGCCCTGATTGCCTTTGTCGTGTTCCTGGTAAAATTCAGGCGCAGGGACTAAACCCTTGGCCGTATTCCATTTTTTGAGCAGGCGATCCATGTTGCGCACATAAGGCTCGCTGTCTTCCGTGTACTTAGCCATTTCATCGCGGGAAGAGCCGCGGGTGAAATAGGATCCTTTCGTGGGGTGCGTGCCCGGAATCGTGCGGTAAGGAATTCCGTCGCCGTCCACATCCTGATAGCGGCCAAACTGCGGGAGTTTTTCCAGATCATCAGCGCTGTGTACTTTACCGCGGTCATAACGGCGCTGGTCGTCCCACTGGAAAGGCGGCGAAAGGTGATCGTTCATACCCAGATCCAGGTCGGTCATAACCAGAACAGGCGTTTGCAGTCGCTCTGTCAGGTCGAAAGCATCGGCTGTAAAATCGAAACATTCCTTTGGTGTAGCCGGAAACAGCAGCACCTGTTTGGTATCGCCGTGGGAAGCATAAAAAGCCGACGTCAGGTCTGATTGCTGGGTGCGGGTCGGCATACCCGTAGAGGGGCCGGTGCGCTGTACATCGATCAGGACGAGCGGGATTTCAGCAAAATAGGCCAGACCGAGAAATTCGCTCATGAGCGACAGGCCGGGGCCGCTGGTGGAGGTAAAAGCCCGCGCGCCGTTCCAGTTGGCGCCGATCACCATCCCGATAGCGGCCAGTTCGTCTTCCGCCTGTACAATCGCGTACTTATTTTTGCCTGTTTCTTCGTCCTTGCGCAGGCGTTTGACATATTTTTCAAAGGCATTGACTACCGAAGTGGAAGGCGTGATCGGATACCAGGCTGCTACCGTGGCCCCTGCATAAATCGCGCCCAGGCCGCAGGCCGTATTGCCGTCGATCAGGATACTGTCGCCGATCAGGTCGCGGCGTTCTAAGCGCAAACCCAACGGACAGGCATAATGGTCTTTGATGTATTGAATACCCAGTTCGAGGGCCTGGTAATTCGGTGGAATGAGTTTTTCCTTTTTGCGAAATTGTTCTGCAACTAATCCTTTCACCACCTCCAGTTCTATGTCGAGCAGCGCTACCAGCGCGCCGACATAGATCATGTTTTTCAGCAGCTGGTGCGAGCGGGTATCCGTCGTGAAATGTTGCCGACACAATTCGATCATGGGAACTCCGATGTAATGAATGTCGTCGCGGATCAGATTTTTATCAATTTCGCGGGTATTATCGTACATAAGATAGCCGGATGGGCGAACCGAAGCCACATCCTTCGCCATACTTTGCGGATTGACGCTCACCATAATATCCACGCCGGCGCGGCGGCCCAGATAACCCTGTTCATTCACGCGCACTTCATACCAGGTAGGCAAACCCTGAATATTGGACGGGAATATATTTTTAGGCGTTACCGGCAAACCCATTCTGAAAATGGATTTGGCAAACATGTTGTTCGCGCTGGCAGAACCGGTGCCGTTGACATTGGCAAACCGGATCACTAAATCATTGATTGCTGTAAGTTGCTGCATAATAATCAGGTACGTAACAGGTCTTTAGAGGCAGTGATTAAATAGGAGTTATTTCACTAAAACACTGATGCCCCGCCTTGGTCACGCTGTACATATACTTCTTCATATCCCAGGCCGCCGTCGGGCAGCGTTCGGCGCACAGACCGCAGTGCAGACAAACGTTTTCGTCTTTAAGCATCACCCGGCCCGTTTTAAGCACATCGGAGACATACAAATCCTGGCTGAGTACGTTTGCCGGAGCAGTCAGGCGCGTACGCAAATCTTCTTCTTCGCCATTGACCGTAAAGGTGATACAATCCGTCGGGCAGACATCCACGCAGGCGTCGCATTCAATGCAAAGTGATTCGGAAAAAACCGTTTGAATATCGCAGTTGAGGCAGCGTTGCGCTTCTTTGAAACCGGTGGGAAGGTCAAAACCAAGTTCCACTTCGAGTTTCCGGTCTTTTAATGCCACTGCGTTGTCGGCATGTGGCACAGCATACCGTTTATCATCCGCCACCTGGCTGTGGTAACTCCACTCGTGAATACCCATTTTCTGGCTCACGAGGTTGGTCATCGGATCAAGGCGGTCTTTGTGCAGGTTTTTTCCGTTACAAAAAATATCGATGGAAACGGCAGCTTGGTGGCCATGCGCCACGGCGGTTATCACGTTTTTAGGCCCAAATGCCGAGTCGCCGCCAAAAAAGACGTGTGAAATGGTCGATTGATGGGTAACCGGGTCGAGGATGGGCAATTCCCAGCGATCAAATTCCAGACCGAGGTCGCGTTCAACCCAGGGAAAACTGTTTTCCTGACCGATGGCGACCAATACATCGTCGGCTTCAAAAAATACCTCCGGTTCGCCGGTGGGAACCATTTTGCGTTTGCCGTTTTCATCCAGCACGGGTTCTACTTTGGTAAACGTCATGCCGCACAATTTGCCGTTTTCCACGACAAATGCTTTGGGAACGTGGTTGTTATAAAACGGAATACCTTCCCGTTGCGCGTCCTCAATTTCCCAGGGACTGGCTTTCATTTCCGCAAAAGGGCTGCGCACCACTACTTTCACCTCCTCGCCGCCCAAACGGCGGGAAGTGCGGCAGCAGTCCATCGCCGTATTGCCGCCACCTAGCACGATGACACTGCGACCGATTTTGTCCGTATGCTCGAAGGCAACATTAGACAACCAGTCGATCCCGATATGAATATTGGCCTTTGATTCCTCATAGCCGGGCAAATCCGTCAAGGCGCGGCCGCGCGGCGCGCCGGTACCTACAAAAATGGCATCGTAATCTTTTTCCAGTACTTCGCGCATACTGGAGACA
>Ga0163153_10005902_pt1 | contig 14178 bp, 13 predicted proteins | sample OliLakLV19MP6IB1_FD_148629 | JGI IMG/M metagenome (GOLD analysis project Ga0163153, IMG submission 148629) | Freshwater microbial mat bacterial communities from Lake Vanda, McMurdo Dry Valleys, Antarctica - Oligotrophic Lake LV.19.MP6.IB-1 | ecosystem: Environmental > Aquatic > Freshwater >... | reverse complement strand
CCGCGTCCAGACCCGCCTGTTCCGCCAGGTAGACGAACTGCTCTACCAGGTCACGTCTGGCTGTCGCTCGCTGATAGACCATCGGCATCAGCGCGGCGTCTTTCGTGCCGCCAGCTTCGCCAGAGCTTCGGCGCGAAGGTCCTTCCAATCTGCCGCTGTCAGGGCAGTCTCGGTGCTGTTTAGACCTTCTAGCAGTTTTGCTTCCAGCTGGTCTTCGGCTTTGCGTTTCTCATCGGCCCGGATCAACTCCCGCACATATTCGCTGGCACTGCTGTAGCGGCCTTGGGCGATCTGCCCATCCACGAATTGTTTCAAGGGATCAGGCAGAGAAATATTCATGCTCTCCATAGGACACCTCCTTCTAGCTTGCCTCCCTAACAATGCCATAAATGGCACAAAATGGCAATAATTGCCATGACTGGGCGTCTCCGCTCACGCCCATGCCGGGTGGCGGTCAGGCGGCGCCGGGGACGCCGCCTGGCTGGAGAGAGGAGAAGAATAGGGGCCTCCGGCCCTCGCGCCACACTAGAATACGCTACGGCAGAACAAGGAAGGCCCCATCCTTATCGGAGCCCTTGTTTCCCCTCGGTCGAATTGTCGCCACATCTGGCGCGCTGGTCGAACTCAACCGATCCCGTTGTGCGTGCGAAAGGCGATGGCGCCGCTTACCGGACCACGAGCGTGACCTGACGGGTGGCACGGATCCGCTGTCCCGCGGCGAGCGCCGCCTCGAGGCGCGTGAGGGCCCGGGGCACTTTGGGCGCGCGACGTGTGCTCAGATAGAGCTCGTGCAGGCGATGCTTCACTTGCACACTCAGATGCCACGCGTGGTTTCGGTTGCGCCACATCGTCATCTCGTGGAGCCCGGCGACCTGCACCAGCTGTCGGAGCACCGTTTCCTGCAGGCACAACACGCTCGTCTTGGAGAACCGATCACCGAGTTCTGCTTCATCTCATCACATCCAGTGGCCCAGGCAAGAAGGTCCAGCCGAATGCGTGTGCCGGCAGGACCTCCTGTCTTGATATATCACACGGTCACACTTCCTCTCCCCTCCGGCCGCCTCGCGCGTGCCACCGCGGTCACCCCCGTGGCGCACGAGGGCGGGAGAAGTTGGGGATGTGGTGCTCCGCCGCATTCACGATCCGGTCCTGCTCATGCAGATAGATCATCGTCGTCTGAATGTCGGCATGGCCCAGCATGGCTTGGACCTGTCGAATCGTGGCCCCGTGGTTCAAGGCGAGCGTCGCCGCCGTATGGCGCAGCGAATGGGGCGAGATCGGGCGAAGGCTCTGCGTCTCCGGGTTGAGCAACCGACTCAACCCGGCCTGTTGCAGATGGTCCCGCATCATGGCCTGAATGGCCCCGACGCCCAAGGACCGGCAGCCGCGCCGTTCAGCCACATTCAATTTCTTGGAATGATATTTCCCTGGCCCCCGTAACCAGCAGAAGAGCGGATGCTCAGGGAGCAGGCCACGGAACGGCGCCGTGGGATCCCCGATCGCATGATGCCGAGCGTCATGAATCCGTCCATACGCCGTGAGCGCCTCCAACACCCATGGGGCCAACACCACCGGCTGTTCGGCGGCATCGCCCCCCTTACGATGGAGATAGAGAATCGGGTGGCCGTCGCGCTGGGCGAGATGCCGACGTTGCGCCCGCGCCAGTTCAATACTGCGGGTGCCGGTACTGACCCAGAGGAGCGTCATGGCATAATCGCGCCAGCGCCGCTCCTGAGAAGCTTGGTCCGTCACGGTCAAGTCGAAGGTGTCCATGAGTTGGGTGACTTCGGCTTCCGTCAAACTATCCCGCACAAACCGCTTGGCGAGTTTCAAGCCCTTGACCTCACGCATCGGATGATACGGAATCTGGCCAGTGTGCTTGAGCCAGGAACAAAAGGCCCGCAGACTCGCGAGATAGGTATTGATCGTCCGCGCCGCCAACCCGGCCCCGGTCCCCTCCCCTTGTTTCAGAGTCAGGAAACCTCGGTAGCGCTGCACGAGTTGTTCAGTAAACTGGTCCGACTCGCCGGCCTGCTCGCGGGCCTGGCCCCACCAGCGAAAAAAGTAGGTGAGACTGCGGCGATAGAGTTGCTGGGTGCTCGGGGTGGGATAGCGCGCGCAGAAGGGCGCGACCACCGAGGCCAAGAAGTGCTCGAAGGCGGGGCTCTCGACCGCCACCCCCGGCGGCCAGGTCAGAATGGAGAGGGTGTCCAGGTGGACCTTGCGTTTGGTCGCGGGCAGCCAGGGGTGCAAGGCCTGCTCAATCACTGCCTGCTCACTGGCTCCCGGCGGTTCCGGCTCCGCCGGTGGAACGCTCTCCAAATCAGACCCCATGGGTGTGTTTTTCTGTGGCCGTCCAAAACCTAATTTGGCGCGGCCTTGTCTTGTACCACACTCCCAACTCGCGTATCAACTGAACATCGACTAATGCCCTATTAGTCACTTCTCAAGTCTTTCATCCCACTTGACAGGGGGGTAATTTCGTCATCATAATAGGGTCTGTTTTATCCCGCGTATAGCACGTCGACTACCACATGCCGATGTCATTGATGTCACTCACCTATTGGCCACGGGTCGCATTGCGGATAAGACCCGTGTGGTCATGGAGATTGTCATGACGGAATCGCCACCGTGGGATGAGGAGCATGAACTGGCCGAGTTTGTGCCCCCGGAGGCGGGTCCCGAGGCGAGGTCCCTGCAGTTTCTCACCCGCATGCTGCAGACCCTGGATCATCCCACCTATCGCGCCATGGCCCCAGGCAAGCAGCAGCTGTATCTCCAGTTGCTCCGGTGGAGTCATGGGGACGGAAAAGACACCGTGGAAGCGTCCCGGGTCCAGATGAGTCTCTGGTCCGGGCTCGCGTGGGATACGATCAAGAAATACATGCCGACATTGATGGAGGAGAAGCTGGTGCAGGTGGTGCGCCCGGCCACGTCGATCCACCCCGCCATGTATGAGGTCTATTGGCTCCCGCCCCCAGTCGCTTTGGATTCGAGCACGCCCCCAGAGACGATTGCCTGTTATGTGGATCAGTTCACGAAGGAAGACCGCGCGGAATATCAGCGACTTGCTCGGCTCCTGACGGGTGAAGAACGCCAACAACTCCAGAGTGAAATCTCGTGGAGTTTACGCGATTTGGGTATTCCCTGGAACTATGACTTGATCAAGAAGTGTGTGATGTGGCAGTTTGTGATCCGATCCCCCTACCGCCGTCAACTGGAAGCCAGCCATCCTGAATGGTTCTCCAAACCAGATCTGTGAGCCAGTGCGCGCTTCCTTACTCCCCTACTCATCAGATCTTCTTACATGGTGCCCTGCCGTTTGCTTCAAGGACTGCTGATCCAATAATTTTACTCACTGCATATAGATACAGACTGAATCAATTTACAGACTGTATTTATATCCACCGAAGATTTACATTCTTGATATTGTCAGATCGTTCACTCTCTGCATTTTGTGAGGCAAACAATTTTACAGTCTGTATATGCTAAATAATTTATAAGTAATACGGTCAGTGATCTTCTTCAGACTGTATATATATTCAGTCTGTACAGTGTGTGTTACAGACTGTAATTAATATTCTTTATGCAGTATTTTAAAGTTTTTTAAGACAGTACTGCCAGTACTACTATCTGTACTCTGATTTCTATTATTCAGTCTGTATTATATATCAGACTGTATTTATATACAGTCTGTGTTTTAATGCTGACAATTCCAGCTAACGGTGCAATACATCCGTGAGGCTGCAGCTGATCGAATGTGGTGATTGATTGGGGGACTGGGCTAGATGAATATTACAGACTGCATATTTCTTCAGACTGTAGACAATTGCAACGCGATCGATACCGAAAATCATGCACTCTCTGCACTACTATACAGTCTGTAATACCTACCCCTGTCATTCTTCATTTTTTCCTCTCCACCGAATACATCCATACTGATCATGGTAGCTCTTTTCAAGAGCCCTACAGACTGTTCCAGGCGCACTTAGAATCGATCAGGCGTGATATGATCCCGGTTCCGATCACAGATTCTACTGGCGGTCCTTCATCAGAACCATATGTTGGAAGGTGAACATACCTATACTCCATCTCTCACCAGCATTAGCAGACTATGTATCGCCTCTGTTCATAGTAGTTTAAAACATATGAACCATGATATGATGGACCATTCAATCATCTACTTCATCCATCATGTTGACAGAGACACGCCGTTGTGCTACTGATCACCTACGATAGCTGTCGACCTCTTTCCATATAGATCGATGAGTGAACCCACTATTGATCTGGATGGTCCCTTCTAATGGGGTTCCTGGTGCGCGCTAAACCGCGTCTAGAAAGCGACGAAAGAAGTTTTCTCAAGGGCCTTGTTGGCAAGCGCCTTGAAGAAATGGAGTTCGGGACTCCTCCGATTGATCCCCTTGAACTACTCGGCTTAACCGGGTCCGCTCGATCTCTAGTCCCCAACGCAGCTCCCACAACAAGTCCCTCCATAGAAGAAGCACCAACGGCGACTAGTCCAGCGGACACCACGACAACTGCGCCATCGAAGTTAGATGATGGAGGCCCAAACAGCCCCTCACCAATACAGTCTGTAATTGCAGAGAGTTTGTCTAGCCACACAGACAGTGTTGTATCCGGTTCCGTCAGTACAGACTGTATACCAAGCACGCTACAGACTGCACACAGTCCGCAGCACTCTCTGCGAAGCGAATCGCCCGATCCCCTAGCTAACCCACATCCTCCCGCGTCACCTCAGTCGGTTTTTGTAGGGGAGGGACTCCGGGCTCGTCGGCTCCTTCAGACGCCTCGAACGTGGATCACGGTTGCCTGGGCACTCCACAGCTACAGAGATACGACCGCGCCGACCAGGACTCGTCCAGTGTCCTATCCAGAACTGGCGAAAACAGTCGGCAAACATGAGGATTCTGTACGCCGGGTGGTGCTCCAACTGATCGATAATGGCCTCTTAGTGCGGACCTCCCTATTGCAGTATAGTTCGGGCGGGTCCATTTATAGTTTCGGCGAGGCCTTTCCGTCCCTCTTGGTGGCGCAACCGCCGCACAAAACAGCCGCTCGCACTTTTACCACACACTCACTGCAAGACTCTCTGCATCCATCCGGTAGTAGTAGTTTTCTTTCTAATCAAGAACTACTACAAGAGGAAGTACCTGTGAATAGATTGATTCTGGCTCCACCGTTCGAAGAGCTCGATCGCCGTTCGCTACTTACATTCGTTCAGCAGGTACCCTCATTGGGCTATCTGCAAGATTTCATCGATAAGGTCGTAGCAGTGATTGAACAGAAGAAACCCTCACCGAAGCCGATAGCGGATCCAGTGGCGTTTCTCTTTGGTTGCTTAAAGAAGATGGAAATCAACCCGCCTCCTGGATGGAAGAGTCGGGCCGTCCGGATGTTGGAGGAAGAAGAACGCCGACTGAAAACGGAAGCTGAAGAATTACGGGCAGCGGGTAGTCGAGTGGAGCGACAGCGGTGTGAGCTGTACTTCTTACAATTGTCTCCTGACAAGCAGGCCGAGATCACGCGCGAGACAGAAACGGTAGGGGAGAGGGATATTCCGATGATTCAAGCAGCAAAACGAGAACAACGGTATCTGGAGCTCATCCGAGCACTGATGCGCCACGAGACGACAACATCAAGCGGGTAGGGGAGAGATCGGTCATTATTTTTTCACGAGCGTGTGCGTGGAGGACGAAGGGGACGTATGGCGATACGAATCAGCATTGCAAATCAAAAAGGCGGCTGCGGCAAGACCTCGACGGCGATTAATCTGGCGGACGCCCTGCGGAGGATGAATTACAAGGTGTTGTTTTTGGATTGTGACGCTCAGGCGAACGCGACGAAACTGCTCCAGATGCAGCCGGAAGCGAATCCAGGCGTGACGGAACTCATTCTGAATCCCGATACCAAACTCGATGACTGCCTCACGGCTACGAAGTTACCGAACGTCTCGTTGGTGCGCGGCAGTATTCGGTTGGCGTCGGTGGAAAATCGGCTACGTGAACCGTCGTTGTATCCGATTCCGATTGGCGTGTTGAAGGGAAAGGTCAGAAAAGAAACGGACTTTGATATCGTGCTGTTCGATACGCCGCCGTCGTTGTCCCTCATTACGATGAATGCCTTGGCCGCGAGTGATTTTGTGATTGTGCCGATGGAGAGCGGCTCCGGGTTTTCCTTCGACGGCTTGGATGACTTACTGAATATCATTGCCACCGTGAGGAACAGTGTCCAACCGGATTTAGCGATCCTTGGGGTGTTATTGACCAAGCATGACTCGCGTCGGAACGTCTGCCAAGCGGTGTTTCAAATGGTACAAGATCGCTTTAAGGGCGATTGTCTGTCGACAACGATTTCCATGTCGACCGCGGCGCAAAAGGCGGAATTGCAGCGCGATACGGTGTTGCAATATGACCGGAAATGTTCAGCGAGTCGTGATTATATTGCCTTAGCCAATGAGGTGGTCACTCGATTACATACGCCGACTCCTACCGCACGAGTGAAGCCTGAGGTCGCAAAGGTGATTGCAGAAACGTTGACCGCTGAGGCCCCAGAGGAAGTGGCCTCTGCGTGAGATCGTCGTCTGTACATGACGTGAAGGTCCGAGGTTTTGGAATCCCGGTGGTGTGTTCATAGCCACAGCGCAGAGGGGGATTCGGTCCTCGGCATCGGCACTCGGTCGGCTCAGATGCGAACGGTAGACGTTCGACATAGAACTGACAGCGTCGCCCTGTTGTTTCCCGGTCTCCTCTGAAACCAGCGGCGTGTCGCGCTGGCTGGGATCCCGGCTTGAGAATCTGGTAAAATGTTGCCGGGGATTGTGGTAACATGTTACGAGGACATCACGGGAGGGACGAGCCATGGCGACTGATACCCACCGGACCCCGAAGGAGAAGCAGAAGCGCTACAGGAGCCGTCTACGCCGCAAGGGCCTGCGTCCCGTCCAGATTTGGGTTCCCGATACCCGGGCGGCGGGGTTTTCCGCCGAATGCCGCAAGCAGGCGCGCCTTGCGGTCCGTTCTGCCCAGGAAAAGCCCGTCCTTGACTTCATCTCGGAGATCGCCGCTTGGGACAATACCTAACGCGCGGCGACCTCGTCACCGTCGCAGCAAAGGGCCATTACAGCGGCAAGCCGCGCCCGGCGCTCATCCTTCAGTCGGATCTGTTCTCCGCGCTCGGCAGCGTGACCATCTGCCTCCTGACGACCGACATCGTTGACGCGCCCCTGTTCCGCCTCACCGTTGAACCATCCCCTGCCAACGGTCTCCTGCAGACATCCCAGATTATGATCGACAAGATTGTCACCGTGCCGCAGGCCACCATCGGGGCCCGCATGGGATCCCTCGACCGCGAGATCATGGTGCGCGCCGACCGCTCTCTTGCGGTTTTTCTCGGGATTGTCTGACAGAGATCCTGTATTGATAGACTCAGCGTCGACGCACGTGTGATGGCTAACTCCTCGGACATTCCGGACCGGCACGTCACAACATGGGGTGAGTGCAGACGCGGCGTTCTGCTTGAAGCGCATCATCACACGGGGGATGCGCGAGCCTACCGATGCTGAATATTCTCCGAGTGGACCACGACGCGTCGAGCTCACATTGTTGGCGCGTGACTGTCCAACGCCGGAAACGGATCTTTGTGCGCGACTGTAGCGACGGGCGACATGGAGGGCGGCAGCCCGCGCTTCAGGCCGCTCAACGGTATCGAGACACGCTCGTCAAGGCCTCTCCCCCCCTGAGCAAGGCCGCCTATTGTGCCATTCGCAAGAAGAACAACCGCTCAGGGATTTCGGGCCTGACGCGAGTGGATACGTGGGAGATGTACAAGGGGCGACGGTTTCGCCGGCTCTACTGGGACGCGCAATGGCCGATTGGTCATAAGAAGGCTCAGCACAAGAAGTTTTCGATCACCAAGGATGGAGAAGAGGAAGCCTATCTGAGAGCCTTCACTGCCAGAGCCACGGCGCTCAAGGCCTTATCGCCACAGACGTTTTCACCATATGAGACACGGATCCGGCGGCGTGGTCAGACTGGCTCATCCGGTCTGTCGCCACCACTCTCGTGCCAAGAATTTGGAGACACGGTGACTGTCCGCTACTTGCCCGTTATTCCTCACGAATCGGTGTGTAGTCTCTCCACAAGGGCCTGAACCGTCAGCGGTGCGTTGCCCTCGGACCGATTGTTCACTAACACATAGGCCTGTCGTTTCTCCTCGATCGACTGATTCACCAGATTAACCGTATCCCGTCGCATCTCCGGGAGCTCGCCTACAATCTTTGTGTACGGCTCCGCCCGTTTCTTCGCGGCTTCATAGGTCATCTTGAGGGGGGTCAACAGTCGCAGCACCGTAAACGGGGCGGTGAAACTTCCCATCCGTTGATGTTGTTCCGCCAACGGCGGCATGGAGGACCAATGGTTGTAGACATGGGCCACCCCGTGCCGCTCCAGTACCGCTCGGTAGTCGGGACCGAGTAAGCCCGTATTCCGGATCTCCACCGCATAGCGAAAGTCTTTCGGCAGCTGATTAAAGAATGTATCGAGCCGCGAGCAGAACTCCTCGCTCGATAGGGTGTGCCGCTGAAACTCGAAGAGCAAGGGGCCGGTGTGGGGTTCGAACTTCGCGTCGCGGTAGGGTGTCAGCACGAGCTCGTTAAATAACTTTGCGTCGAGGAAGCGGGGATTCGGCTGGCCGGCTCTCGATCCATATCGAGCGTGGTTGGCATAGCTCGGAATGGTGATCTCTTCCCAGACTTTGCAACACATCTCAAAGTCTTCGGGGATGTGATGCAGATAACGCCGAAGTTGATTCGCCGTCGGGATCCGGTAGAATGTCGCGTCGTTGCCGACCGTTCTGAACAGGGGCTCGTTGTGGTACTGATACTGGCAATACTCACCGAGGCATTCTCGATCAAACGTACCCTTCGCGTACTGTCGTGTGTAGACCTGGCCTTGCCAGCCTTCGTAGGTCCAGGTCGAGGTCCCAAAGCGAACAAGTGGTGAGAGTGCCATGGGGCTGGAGTGTACGACTACCCGATAACTTCCTCAATGGGCTCGAACAGCATCTCCACGTCAGGACTGGCCAGGAGCCGCAGCGCCTTCACCGTGAGGGTGACTGTCGAGAACTGCTCTTCCACCAGACCCGTCAGGATATAGGCTTGATTCGTCGCCAGCAAATGACAGGACCGGCGATAGAGGTCTGGAAATACCGTCGCATCGTAGAGGGCGGTCTGATCTTCCAACGTGATGAACTCCATCGGCTCGCCTTTTTTGGTCGAGATCATCTTCTCCGTCACCAGCCAGCCGATCACCGTGACGATTTCCCCAACATGCTGAGGCAGGTCCTTGGCCAGGATATGGGGAATGCGAGCGAGCACATCCTCGAACAGGTCCAGAGGATGGCAGCTCAGCGGAAAGCCGAAGAGCGCCAGTTCGTGCATGAGCTGCTGTGGACGGGCATACTCAGGTGGAATCGGCAGGTAGCCTGGCGGCTTCGTCGCCTGCGAGACGAAGAGTCGCCACAGCAGCGCTGGCCTGGTGAGTTCACCGGCAATCGCATCGAAACAGCCGGCTTTAATGAGCAGTGTGGCTTGAGCTATCTCTGGCTTCACGCGATGCAAGAAGTCGGAGAGCGAGCGGTAGGGACCGTGCGTCTGTCGTTCCGTGCATATCTGTGTGATGAGGTCTTGCTGAAGCGACGTGATCTGCATCAGCCCGACACGCACCGTCTGGCCTGATCCGCGGTAGGCCCAGTCGCTCGCATTGATGTCTGGCGGGAGGATCGTCAGCCCCATGCGTCGGCCCTCAGACAGATAGGCAAAGGCCGAGTAGTACCCGCCTTGATTGCTCACGACCGCCGCGATGAACTCGGCTGGATAGTGGGTTCGGAGATAGGCCGACTTGACACTCACCTGCGCGTAGCTGGCTGAATGTGGCTTACAGAAACTATAGCCTGCGAAGCTCATGATCATGGCCCACACCGCATCGATCACTGGTCGTCGGAGGCCTCGCGTGCTGGCCCCTTCGTAGAACTGGTGTCGGTACTCGCTGAGTTGTCGCGCCTTGTGTTTTTTGCTCAGGACCTTGCGCAGCTGATCGCCCTCTTCGACGGAAAACCCACCGAGTGCCATCGCGACCTTCATCACATCTTCTTGGTAGACCATGATGCCGAGCGTCTCTGCGAGGACCGCATCGAGCAGGGGATGGAGCGATCGATAGCGCTGTCCGTGGGCCCGACGCACGAACTCATCCGCAAAGACGTTCGCGGCGGGGCGGATGATCGAGGACACGATCACGAGGTAGTCGAAGACGTCCGCCTGCGTCCGTCTGGCCGGCGGCATGCCGGTCCAGAGCTTCCTCAGCAACAACCTGGTGGCCGGGGACTCGACATAAAAGCAGCCCATCGTGTCGCCTCGTCGAATCAACTCGTTGGTATCAGGATCACTGATCGGATCCCAGGTCACATAGTCGATGACTCGACCCGTGTTCCGTGTGATCGCGGCGATGGCATCACGGATCACGGCGAGCGATCGATTACCCAGGAGATCGATCTTCACGAGCCCCGCTTCTTCGGCCTGATCCTTCTCCCACTGGATCACCGGCAAGCCGGAGGCGGAGATTTCGACGGGCACATAGCGCCGAATCTCATCCGGCACCAGCACCACGCCGCCAGGGTGCAGACCCAGATGGCGGAAGTGTCCCTGGAGTTGGACGGACCAGCAGAGTATCTCCGGCCACGGTATTCTGAGGTGAAGGGTGTGACAGACCTGAGCCGCCCAGGTTGGTACTGCCATTCCAGGCGCGACGTCCACGAAGTCGGCTCGGCGTTGAAGCAGGGTGAGGGCCTTGCCGATCTCTCCGGCAGGAATCCCGTACACTTTCGCAATCTCTCGCAAGGCGGCACGCGTCGCAAGGGTGTTCTGATTGGCCACCATCGCGGCCTGACGGTGGCCGTAGCGCGCGAAGACCCACTCCAGAATCTTCGGCCGCTCATCCCATGGAAAGTCGAGATCGATGTCTGGGGGATCCTGACGGCCAGGGTGGAGAAACCGCTCGAAGAGGAGATTATGACGAATGGGATCGACGTGGGTGATGCCCAGGCAGTACGACACGATGGACGCAGCGGCTGAACCTCTGCCGCATGTACGTGGCGCTTGCCGGACGATCTCCTCGACCACGAGAAAGTAATCGGCATAGCCTTTGTCCCGAATCACGGCGAGTTCTCGCTCGATGCGCTGGGTGACGCTCTCAGGAATTCCCCCATAACGCCAGCGCGCACCCTCATAGGTCTTTGTGCGAAGGGTCTCGAAGGCGGCGTGAGCGGAGAGCTGGCGGAAGGAGGGAAAGATCGTGTGCTTGAAGTTCCAGTCGGTGCAGCACTGTTCCGCAATACGGCGGGTGTTGGTGAGCGCGTCAGGGATGTGGGGGAAATGCCGCTCAAGGGCGGTCACCGGCATGAGCCAGTGCGACGGGGAACAACAGTGATCGGGTCGGAGTCGAGAGAGGGTTGTGTTCTCCGCAATCGCGCGCAACAGTCGGTGTGCCTGGTAGTCGGCTGGACGCAGACACATGGCTCGCGTGGTCGCGACGGGCGGCAGCCCGGTTCGCCGGCTGAAAGCCACGGCCTCGTGCAGGTCTGGCCCAGGTGTCAATTCCACGTACAGGGCTTCAGTGGAATCCTGTCTCCACGCCGTGAGAGCGGGGAGATCATCCGAGAGGATCACCAGCCCGGCCCGATGTCGAGCCACCGTGTCGACGAAGTCGAAGGGCGCCTCACCATGCCGAGCAGACAGGATACGGCAGAGATTCGCGTAGCCCGCTGGTGTCTGTGCCAGCAGCACCGCACGGTGGGTGTCGTGAATGAGCTCCGCGCCGAGGATCGGCTTGAGCCCCGCGGCTCGCGCAACATCGAGAAAGCGAATCGCGCCATAGAGTCCGTTCGTATCGGTGAGAGCGAATGTATCGTGCCCTTGGGCGCGTACTGCCTGGCAGAGCGCCTCCAAAGTCGGGACGCCAGACATGGGGGAGTAGGAGGAATGGGTATGGAGATGCACGAACGGGGAGGCCATTCAATGACTCCTCCCATACCGGATGGCCTGTTCGCCAAATCGTGCATGGAGCCGGTCGAGGGCCACGGCAAGACTCTTAGCCCGTTCCTGGTGACGCTGTTCGTCGAGTGGTCGCTCATCGAAGAGCGAGACTTGCTCAGCATAGGAGGTCAGGCCGGTCAGGCTCACGGTCATCAGACGGAGGCGCACTCGACGGCGGAAGCACCGGTGAAAGAGGGCAGCGAGGTGAGGAGACACGTCCACTTCCCAACAGGTCTCTGGCACCCGTTCCCGCTTCATCACGTCAACGTGATCGCTGTAGCGGATGGTCAAGGTCAGACACGTACAGACACGCCGTTGACTCCGTAGCGTGCGACAGAGCCGTTGCACGATATCGAGCAATTTGCCCCACAACACCGGGTCATCCACCTCATCCGGCTCGAGCATGACGGTCTCTTCCAGGCACGGCTGAATGGTGGGAGGGAGTACAGGGGCGTGATCGATCCCCTGCGCCCATCGAGAGAGCTGACCGGCATACTCGCCGATGACGAGTTCGAGTGCCTCGAGTGGACTCTCGGCCACGTCTCCGAGGGTACTGAGGTTCAAGTCGTCGAGCCGATCGAGCACTCTTCGCATACAGGGTCGATGGAGCCCTGGCAGCGTCCTGACCGAAAGCGGCGACATCAAGGCACCCTCGGACCCGTACCGAACATCGTAGAGTTCAGAGGGATCGATCAAGGTCGCGGCGGTCTGTGCGACGAGTTTGTTACTGCCGACGCCGGCCACGCCGTCGAGGTGATATTGCTTCAAGATGTCCTGCTGTGCGTGCGCGGCGACATCACAGGCAGAGCCGAACAGCCGTCTCGTCCCCGTGACATCCATGACATACGACCCTGGCTGCGAGAGTTCCCAGACTGGCGCGTAGTGCGAGACCACACCCTGCAGCGAGCGCTCCGCGTGGTGGACGCGAATCGGATTCGGCGGGAGGACGTGGAGTGACGGGCACAATCGCCTGGCGTGCTCCAGAGGCATCCCCACAGACAGACCGTCCTGCGCGGCTTCGCGTGAGACTTCACGAAGTCGCGCACGGGAGGTGTTGAGTGGAGCAATGGCCAGCGGGCGAGTCCGGAGTGCCGAATCGTTTAGGCGAGCCAGTGCGACTTCAAACGAGGGGATGGCCAAGCAGACGATGTGACGATCCATGGTGCAGAGTCAGGCGGTTCGATGGGGCACCTATCTCCGGAGATGACGGATCACGCCCACCACGATACCCTCGATGTGAAAGGTATCGGTCTCGTGCACCACGATCGGCTTCATCGTGTCATTGGCCGGATGCAGTTCCACCGATCCCGCGTTCCGATGGTAGATCTTGATGGTGGCCTCGCCGTTGACCAAGGCAATGACCGTCTGGCCATTCCGCGCGGTACTCTGCTTCTGCACCACCACGACGTCACCAGGGAGGATCCCCTCGTCTCGCATGGAGGTGCCTTTGACGCGCAAGGCGAAGGTATCGCCACGACCCAGCATACTCTTGGGCACTTCCACGCGTTCTGTCTGCAGGATGGGTTCGATCGGTGCACCGGCCGCGACGATCCCGGCCATCGCAATGTGCGCCGTGGCGAGGTGTTGCAGGGCCACTTCGGCCATGCCAGGGATGCGGCGGCTGCCGTCTTCATAGCGAATAATCGACCGGCGAGTGGTTCGTAACCGCTCAGCGAGCTGGTCTTGTGTGAGGCGGAGCGACTGGCGGGTCTGGCGAAACTCAGTTGGTCTCATAGTGACCAATGGTCACATATGATCGACGAGGCTGTCAAGCACCGATTGTACTGAGACGTTTCTTTGAGCTACGTCGATCTGATCGAGGAGGGCGGTGTGCGGTCGATGGTGCGTGTATGGACCAGACCGATTTGAATCAGTAGAATGTCTGGATTCCTGGCACTCTGTTTAACCCGCTCCGAGGAGGATCCCGATGCCTAGCAGGAGAGTCATGGTCGTTCCCACAACCACGTCGATTGCCTCCTACGTCAAAAAGAATGCGGTGTCCGTGAAGCAACTCCGAAAGCATACGCACCAGAAGACTGAGAACATACGCAACGCGGAGCATCACGGACACC
>Ga0163153_10005898_pt1 | contig 14180 bp, 14 predicted proteins | sample OliLakLV19MP6IB1_FD_148629 | JGI IMG/M metagenome (GOLD analysis project Ga0163153, IMG submission 148629) | Freshwater microbial mat bacterial communities from Lake Vanda, McMurdo Dry Valleys, Antarctica - Oligotrophic Lake LV.19.MP6.IB-1 | ecosystem: Environmental > Aquatic > Freshwater >... | reverse complement strand
TACAACACGGCGAGGCCGCACACGTCGCTCGGCGGGTTGGCGCCTGCCGTCTTCGCGCGGCGCGCCCGATCACCCAGGCCCGCTTCGCCTGAGCTACGCCACGGCTCCGCTCAGCGGGCCTTGATCACCACCCCAAAACCAGAAAGAAAGGCGAACGGACTCTCGTAATGCGCGGCCCGGATCAGGGGGCTGGGTCAAGAGGAAAACCGGCATGGCTGGAGACAATTCCGAACAGGTCGCCGAATGGAATGGCCCGCTCGGACTACGCTGGGCGAGCCTGAATGCCGAAACCGACCGCATCGTCGCGGCATTTGGCGATGCCGCGCTTCGAATCGCCCGGGCACAGGCGGGGGAACGGGTCATCGATATTGGCTGCGGATGCGGTGACACGTCCATCGTCCTGAGCCAGGCGATCGGCCCGGAAGGCATAGTTCTTGGCGTGGACGTATCCGAGCCGATGCTGGCTGTGGCTCGCGCCCGAGCCTCGCAACTCGACCTGCCTCAGCCTTCCTTCCAGGAAGGCGATGCCGCAACCTCTGATTTGCCGAGGGGCATGGACCTGTTGTTCTCCCGGTTTGGAGTGATGTTCTTTGCGGCCCCAGTGCCGGCTTTCGCTCATTTGCGATGCTCGCTACGCGACACGGGACGGATGACATTCGTCTGCTGGAGGGCGCCGCGCGAGAACTCATGGGCAATGGCGCCCCTGATCGCGGCCCGGCAGGCGCTGGGCTTCACCGCCCCGCCAAGCGATCCGTTCGCGCCGGGTCCATTTGCGTTCGCCGATGCCAATCGGGTGCGCGCCATCCTTCTGGAGGCAAATTTCCAGGACGTGCAAATCGACCCATTCGATGCCCCGGTTTATCTCGGAAACACACCGCGCTCTGCTGCAGAAGGTGCGGCAAGGCTCGGCCCGCTCTCGCGACTTATAAGGGAGACGGGCGCGGACCAGGCGCCGCTGATTGTCGATGCGGTCGAAACGGCCTTGGCGCCGCTCGCGCTGGGCGATGGAAGCGTGTCGCTGCAGGGCGCCGCCTGGATCGTCTCAGCCGAGGCTGGCTAAGGCAGAAAACCTGTTTGCGGCAGGCGCGGAATTTTCTCGAAGATCGGCTAGCACATTCTCTTCGCTGCCCTTATCTGCCTGAGACAGGACCGCACGCAATCAGACGGGCGGCCATAGCGCAAACTGAGTCCTCCCCATGCTGCCCAAACGCATCGTTGTCGCGGTCCTGGCGGCCGTGCTCGCGCTGATTTCCCTGAAATCTTGCGGACCGAACAGCTCCCTGCTTGTCGATGTACCACAGCCTCACCTGGCTTCGGCGGAAGCGACGCCAGACTGAGACGAGCCGCATCTGCTCCTCTTCGGGCTGATCGACAGCTGCGCCTGCTTCGTTCAAGGTCAGGCTTCCCTACTGGAGGCTGACCCCGATGGCGCGAGGCGTGGCGAAGCTGCTGGTCCTGTTGGCGGTGATCATGGCGGCCTGCGAATCGTCCCCCCGTACACCGGAATTGGCTTCGGCGTCCTCCCTTGACGCCCGCAGCGGACCCGCGCGTTACGTTGCGGTGCGAGTGGGCAACGGTCCTATCGTGACGCCGGCAAGCGATCCTTCGATCGGCCAGAACATTCAGGGGCCGTCGCTCATCCGCGTGCCCGACTGGGTCGAGAACCGGCTGGGGCGATACTACCTCTATTTCGCGGACCACAAGGGCCGGTACATTCGCCTCGCCTATGCCGACAAGGTCGAGGGCCCATGGAAAATCCATGCGCCGGGCGCGCTTCGTCTCGAACAGACCCGCTTCCCGCAAACTCCTCCGCCCTACGCGGCCGATGAGATGGCGGCTTATCGCGAAAGGGCCAAGGCCAACGGCGTTGATCTCGACCAGTTTCCGGATGTGGCGAAGGAAATGACGACGCCGCATATCGCCTCTCCCGATGTCCATGTCGATGAAGAAAACAAGCGCATCGTCATGTACCACCACGGTCTCGAAGGTTTTGCCCAGCAGGTGACCCGGGTCGCGATCTCGACCGACGGCATCCATTTCGCACCTGGCGAGGAGGTGCTTGGGCGCACCTACTGGCGGGCCTTTCCGCACAATGGGATGACTTACGCTCTCGCCATGCCTGGCGTCCTTTATCGGTCGGACAATCCGCTATCCGGGTTCGAGCAAGGTCCGACCCTGTTCAATCCCGACATGCGGCACTCAGCGGTTTTCAAACGTGGTGCGACGCTTCACGTGATATGGACCCAGGTCGCGGCTGAACCGCCGGAACGCCTGCTGATGAGCACGATCGACATTTCCGGACCCTGGGAAACCTGGAAAGAGAGCCCGCCCGTCGAAATACTGAGACCTGAAAAGTCATGGGAGGGCGCGAACCTTCCCTTGCAAAAATCAGCGCGCAGCTTTGCGGCCGGACGCGTCAATCAACTTCGAGATCCAGCCATTTTCGAAGAAGACGGCAGGATCTGGTTGCTCTACGCGATCGCGGGCGAGAGTGGAATCGGGCTTGCGGAACTGAAGGTAGAATCTCAGTCCGTCTTACCCTGACCCTTGGCAAGAAAAGCTTGCAGCGCTGGATCCTCGGTCAGGCCAATCGCAATATCGAGGGCCGCTTTCGCGTCGCCCGCCAAGCCCAGCAGGCGCAGGACATGGGCCCGCGCTACCCAGTACGGTTGATAGGTCGCGACGCGTTCTGGCGGAAGGTCGTCGAGAAAGGTCAGGCCAGATGCGGGCTTACCGCCATCGGCATAGACGGCCGCGCGGCTGACCAGCGCGCCAAGGCCTGGATGGCGAGACGCCAACAGGTCATAGAGCTGGATCAGCGCCGCCGTAAGCGTAACGCCGGTGACCCCCCGCTGGACATGCACAGACTGGATGGCCGCCTCGGTCTGGAAGCGGCCAAACACACCCGAGCGGGATGCGCGGGTCAGCAGACCTTCCGCTTCGATGATCAGGTCACGCACCCAGAGTTTGGGATTCTGGCGCCCCAGCGGAATAAACGCGCCGTTCGAATCTCGCCGCGCCGGGCGTCGCGCTTCGCAGTAGAGGATAAGCGCAAAAAGGCCGTTCGCCTCCGGTTCATTCGGCAATAGAGCCGCCGTCAGTCTGGCCAGGAAGACGCCCTCCTCCGCGAGACCGCGAACACCGTCTTCCGCCCCGGCAATCGCGTCCCAGCCAGTTCCGTAGGCGGCGTAGATAGCTGACAACACGTCCGCGAGCCGGTCGGCCATGGCTTCTGGACCGAGGACCTCAAAGATGAGCCCTTTGTCCCGTATCCGGGCCTTTGCACGCACGAGACGCTGGCCCATCGCCGCAGGGGATGTGAGGAACGCGCCCGCGATCCTGCCAGCGTCTAGGCCCAACACTGTCTGGAGCATCAGGGGTGTGCGCGCAGCGGGCTCGATGTCGGGATGGGCGCAGACGAACAAGAGCTTCAAGCGTTCGTCTGGAAAGTCTGGGGCGGCCCGGGCGTGCGCCTCCTCGTAGGCAAGTTCGATCATCGGCGCCGCGCCCTGACGGATACGATGGTGGCGCTCACCGTGGGAGAGGACGCGGCGAGCCGTCGTCAGGAGCCAGGCCTCAGGACGATCCGGCACGCCAGCCACGGGCCAAACGCGCAATGCCGCGGCGAATGCTTCAGACAAGGCATCTTCGGAGGCAGACAGATCACGCGACCGGACGCTGAGATAGGCCAGCAGGCGGCCATAGGAAATGCGCGCGGCGGCTTCGACGGCGCCGCGCGCATCCTGGGTCATCAGGCCGCCCCGCCGGACATGGGGGGCAGCACGGGCCGCACCTCGACGGACCCGTAGGCGGCCGAGGGACTGCGGGCCGCCCATTCCAGCGCCGCGTCCAGGTCTGCGACCTCGATCACGAAATAACCGCCCAGCTGCTCCTTGGTGTCGGCATAAGGCCCGTCCTGAACCTGGCGGAGGCCGTCTCGAACCCGAACCGTTACCGCCGTGTGGGGTCCGTGCAGTCCGTCGCCATTCAAAATGACGCCTGCCTGCGCCATCGCGCCGATGTAAGCGTTCCACGCTCCCCAATAGCCAGGCGCCTCGGCGGGATTGTTTCGCATGTCGAAGTGCGTCTGCGGTTCGGTGAACAGGATCATGTACTGCATGGGATCGCCTTTTCTGAGCTGAGCATAGTCGAAGAGCTTGGCCGTGGGATTGGCTTCAGCTCCATGTGTTGAACGCGATCAGCCGCGTCCTGACCCATGAGCCTCGGGCAGGTCCGACTTCGACATTCGACCTGATTCTTTTTTCGAGAGCGGCTCGGGCTCAGCCGCTTTCGGCGAACAGCTCTCGGCCGATCAGCCAGCGCCGGATTTCGCTGGTGCCGGCGCCGATTTCATAAAGCTTGGCGTCACGAAGCAGGCGTCCGGTCGAATAGTCGTTGATATAGCCATTGCCGCCCAGAATCTGGATGGCGTCCAGCGCGAGCGCCGTCGCCGCTTCTGCGGAAAAAAGGATGGCGCCGGCGGCGTCCTTGCGGGTCGTCTGGCCCCGGTCGCACGCCTTGGCGACCGCATAGACATAGGCCTTGGCGGCGTTCATCCGCACATACATGTCGGCGAGCTTGCCCTGGATAAGCTGAAACTCTCCGATAGATTTGCCGAACTGCTTTCGGTCATGAACATAGGGAAGCACCACATCCATGCAGGCCTGCATGATGCCAGTCGGACCCCCGCAAAGGACCGTGCGTTCATAGTCGAGCCCAGACATCAGGACTTCGACGCCGCCATCGAGTGGGCCGATGAGATTCTCAGCGGGGACTTCGCAATCCTGGAAAACCAGTTCGCCGGTTTCGGAGCCGCGCATGCCGAGCTTGTCGAGCTTCTGCGCCACAGAGAAACCCTTGAAGCCTTTTTCGATAATGAACGCCGACATGCCGCGAGAACCAGCGTTGATATCCGTCTTGGCATATACAATGAGCGTATCGGCCGACGGCCCATTCGTGATCCACATCTTCGAGCCGTTGAGGACGTAGAAATCGCCCCTCTTCTCGGCCTTAAGCTTCATCGACACGACGTCTGACCCGGCGCCGGCTTCCGACATCGCAAGCGATCCCAGATGCTCCCCGCTTATCAGCTTCGGAATGTAATTTCGCTTTTGATCGCCTGTTCCCCACCGGCGCAACTGGTTCACGCAAAGGTTCGAGTGAGCTCCGTAGGAAAGACCGACAGACGCCGAGGCGCGGCTGATCTCTTCCATCGCGACGACATGCTCGAGATAGCCAAGCCCCGAGCCGCCCCACTCCTCCTCGACCGTGATTCCCAATAGGCCGAGTTCGCCCATCTGGGGCCAGAGGTCGCGCGGGAAAACATCAGTGCGGTCGATCTCGGCTGCGCGCGGCGCAATCCGATCGGAAGCGAAACTGCGCACTGTGTCGCGAATCATGTCGGCTGTTTCGCCGAGGTCGAAATCGAGGGAGCGCAGAGAATTGGCGATCATACCGAGAGCTTATCAGCCTCGGCGACATGGTCCACTGTCGCAAGCGTCACGTTTCGAGGTCGTGCGAACGGGACCAGAGAAAGTAGACGCTCATCATCAGGAGCAGCCCGAACACCGCCAATACCGTAGGAGCGCCGGCCATCGCACCCGAGGGAGAACCGGACCGGAAATTTTCTACCAGCCCGACGCCTAGTCCCAGGATCGACAGCAATAGAATCGCGATCCACGGCCCAAGATGGACGAGTCTGGACCGTGCCGCCGGGATGAAATGCATTCTTTCACCATTGACCGATCTGGCGATTTTCTCGGCGTCAGAGAATAGCTCGGCTGGATCACGGCCCGGGTCGTAAAGCTCCGTGTCGTCGATCAGGATGCGCGGGGCTCTCGCGGGCCGCGTCGGCCTGGCATCGAAGTCTGGAAGCCCCTCGCGGACGGTGACGGGTTGCTCGAACGGTATTCCTATTGCGCTCGACGGCTCCGTTTGGCGGACCGACTGTCCAGCGGCGGTTTCCGCTGCGGCCATAGCGTCTGCCGCCTTTTCCGCGCGATCGAGGATGCGCGCTATGCGAACTGCAACGGCATCCGACGCTTCGGCAAGCGTTTCGGGGGCGGCGTTTTCGGGACCGTGCGAGGTTCCGGACGGCTGGGCCGATGCGGCCGCCTGCTTACGGACGAGGCGATCGACGGCGCTGGAGACGTCAGGTATCTCGCCAAGATCATTTGCAGCGCTCGGCCGGCCGGACAACCCGTTCGCCGCAATGGCGGAGGCCCGCAAGCCGATTAGCGGCGCGGTAACCTCGCTCGGCGTTTCGCGCAACACAGCTGCCTGAACATCGAGTTCGGGCGTCACCACAGGGGTCGGCGCGGCTGGACGTCCGTCCGGGTGCTCCAGAAACATCGCTTTCTCGATCGCACGGCGCCGGACCAGCGCATCAACGACGATCACGCGCCCGTTAATTCGGGCTTTGCGCCAGGCGTCGAATGCGCTGGCGGCGGCAATGTACTCTCCTGCATTGATGCCGCGCAGGATTTCGGATTCCTTGAACTGGCCTGGCGAAATATTGAAAACCAGAGAGGCCAGCGCGTCGAACTGGTTCTGGTTGAGCGGGGCGAACGCCAGTGCGTGGATCGCCTCCTCGATGGGCCCAAGATCAAAACGCAGCAGATCTTCCGCGTCGTCCTCGGTGATCGTGACGCCCTCTCGGGCTGACCGGACATGACCGTAGCCGATCGTCCACCGGCCGTCTGGAAGACGGGCGGCGGCTTCGCGGAATCCCTCGAAGCTCTTGATCAGGTCAAGGCCGGCGCGCGAGGTGCGCAATCGTCCTGTCATTTTCATGGTCCGATCTGACACATCCGCAGACGAATCCAGCCATCCGATGCAATCCGGACGCCAGCAGCATCAAGCGAGAACAAGAGTGGCGAGACCGAGGAAAACGAAAAATCCCATCAAATCAATCGACGTCAGCACAAACACCGAGGAGGCCACGGCGGGATCGGCGCCAATCCGCTTGAGCGTCAGCGGAGCCAGAATGCCTACGAGACCCGCCCAGGTGAAGGTGACGCACATCGCCGCCAGAATGACGCCTGTAAGTTGGAGGTTGCCGAACCAGAAATAGACCACGATGGCGGCCAGCGTCGCGATGATAATGCCATTGATGATGGCGGTGATCGCCTCGCGGCGGATAGCGCGCGCGACAAGTGCGCCTTCGAGATCGCGTTCGGCGATGGCGCGCACGGAAACTGCCAGGGCCTGCGATCCCGCATTGCCGCCAAGACCGGCCACGACGGGCATCAGAAAGGCGAGCGCGACATAGCGATCGATGACGCCGCTGAACAGCGAGACCACCGTCGACGCCAGGAAGGCCGTCGCCAGGTTGATCGCCAGCCAGGGAATACGCGCCCGCACGGCCGAGAAAACGCTCTGGTTGCCGCCTGCGTCGTTGACGCCTGACAACGCCAGCAGATCTTCGCGGTTCTCCTCCTGGATGACATCGACCATGTCATCAACCGTGATCATGCCGGTCAGGCGGCCGGCTTCATCAACGACGGGGGCGGATGCGAGGTTGTATTGCTGGAAAAGGTAGGCGACTTCCTCTTGGTCGGTCTGGGTCGTGATCTGGACCGGCGCTTCCTTCATCAGATCCTTCAGCGGGGCCTCGCGTCCGGACCTGAGAAGCGTCGAAACCGGAACGCTTCCCTGGAGGCGAAACGCCGGATCGACGATGTAGATTTCGAAGAACGTATCGGGCAGGTCGTCCGGCTCGACCGTCCGCAGATGGTCAATCGCCTGCCCGACGGTCCAAAATACGGGTGCAGCAACGAAGTCGCGCTGCATCAGGCGGCCAGCGGATTCCTCGTCGAAAGCGAGCGAGGATTCAATCGCCGCCCGGTCGGTCGCCGAAACGCGAGCGAGGATGCGTGTCCGGCGGGTGTCCTCAAGATCGTTCAGGATGAAGCTCGCGTCATCCGAATCGAGATTCTCGATAATGGAGGCGATACCGGCATCGCTGATCTGCGCCAGCGCGGCCTCGCGCATCTCGTCAGAAAGTTCAGCGACCGCTTCGGCCGGAAGCCGGGCGTCGAGGAGATGGATCGCCTTGCGAAAAGCGTCGGGCGGCAAATGCTCGAGGAGGTCGGCGGCGTCCGCCGGGTGGAGATCATTGATCGTGCGGCGCAGGAAATGAATGTCGCCGTCGCCCACTGCGCCAACGAATCGGGCGATGAAAGCTGGAGCGATCACGCGCGCCGCATCGACGGCTTCGGTGGATATTTCCGGCCCTGCGGGCAGGCCGGAGCCAGGGCTGTCATTCATGGCGACCTCCCCTCTCGCGCTGACGAACTTCGACTGTGGGCGCGGGCTATTCTGCTGGTGCGGTCGAGAAGACTCGAACTTCCACGGGTTGCCCCACAGCGACCTCAACGCTGCGCGTCTACCAATTCCGCCACGACCGCAAGTCAGGCAAGGGGGGACATATACAAGCTGCGCCGGGTTTGTGAAGGGCGGCGTCGCCCAAATCGGGCGAGGCGGTCGGTGGACGAAAACCTATTGATCTCCAGCGAAATAGTCCTGGACCTGCGCACCGCGCGTGATGCTGACAGACATCCGGTCACCCTCGATCACCAGTTCTCCGCGTGCGATGGGATGGTTGTTGGCCAGGATCCAGACTTCATCGTTTTCCTGGGTGTCGAGCTGAATCACGGCGCCGCGTCCCATCCGCAGCAATTGCTGCATCGGCATGACCGACCGTCCAAGCAGGACGGTGATCTGGACCTCGACGGCGCCAAGTTGAGACGACACTCAGATACTCCGATATGCTGCACAGGGAGCGCGACAATCCACCCTTCTCCCATAGAGTTGCCTGAGGGTTAACCGGATGACGGGCTGGTGCGTTTCCGACGATCTCGTCAGCTATCCGAACGCCGTTGCAGCCATGCAGGCCCGGGTCGCCGCCATACGGGCCGGGGAAGCGGACGAGCTTGTCTGGCTGCTGGAACACCCGGCACTTTACACGGCCGGAACCAGCGCGAAGGCAAAGGACCTGCTCGACCCGGCGCGCTTTCCGGTGTTCCAGACGGAGCGCGGCGGCCAGTTCACCTATCACGGCCCCGGACAACGCGTCGCCTATGTCATGCTCGACCTGACAGGAAGAGGTCGCGACGTGAAGGCGTTCGTTCACGACCTCGAACAATGGGTGATCGACACGCTGGCGGAATTCAACGTCAACGGCGAGCGGCGCACGGGCCGGGTGGGCGTTTGGGTTGATCGCGCCACTGCTGGGCCCGGTTCTGCTGTTAAGACCCGGGAAGACAAAATCGCCGCGATCGGCGTGCGGGTAAAGCGCTGGGTGTCCTTCCATGGCGTCAGCCTCAACGTGGAGCCCCAACTGGAACACTTCAGCGGTATCACACCCTGCGGAGTGTCGGATAAGCGCTATGGCGTCACCAGCCTGGCGGCTCTCGGCCGCAGCGTTTCGATGCACGACGTCGATCTGGCGCTGAAGGCCTGCTTCGAGACAAATTTCGGGCCGGTAGAAAGGGTCACCTCCCCGCCGATCCAGCGCCGGGTCGAGATGGATGTTGAGGGCGGCTGAAAACTATTCCGCAGCAGCAGAAACCAAGCGATGCGTGGGGCATTCATCCCTCGACCGGAAGCTTTGCCTCCAAGGGCCAGTTCGGTCGGCAAAGGGGCTTCAAATGCAGAACCTGACAACGTGGGCGCTTGTCGCCTGCATCGCGACCCTGCCCGTTCTCGCGGTATCTGCGATGGCGGCCCCAGCCTACGGCGAATACGAGACGACAGAAGAGCAGAAACTGGACGATCGCGCCGCCAAGAAAGGTTATGACGTATCCCGGCATCGCGCCGCCTATCTCGCGACCACGGTGGGCATGAGCGACATCGCCAAAGTAGTTCTTGAAGATGGCGAGTGGAAGCTCGTCGGCTTGACGCAGACAGGGACCCCGATCGCTGTGGGCGTCTCGGCCCGCAATGGCCGCATCATCGACGTCGATCAGGGTTAAACAAGCCGGCTGTCGCCGCCGCGCATCAACCGACCTATTGCATATCGACGACAAGAATTTCGGTGGAGTTTTTCGGCAAGTCGATCCTCAACATGTCGTATCCCGCGACCCATTGCGTTGCCTCCCGAACAGCGGAGACCCCCGCAAAATAGAGCGGCGAGAGCGAGGCCGGACCGGACGGAACAAAATGAGTGTAAACGAGCAGGCCCACGCCGGCCCCATTGGCCATTTCCGCCATTTCCACCGGCGTGGCGTGATAATCGACAATGTCGGTCAGAATCTTCGCGATGCGGGTATTGCCCCCGGCTGACGCCTGTTGGGCGCCTATACCGATCAGATTGGCCGCCAGCGATTCACCGATGAGCACGTCAGAGCCTTTGGCGTTCTCCACGAGGTTTGCTGACTTCGCCGTGTCGCCGGAGATTGTCACCGAGCGCCCCAGATAGTCGAACCGGTAACCGACAGCGGGCGTCACCGGATCATGATCGACCTGGAACGCCGTGACTTTCAGTCCGTCGGCTTCAAGCACGATCTCCTCTGCGTCAGTCTTCCGTCGAAAGGACTGACCGAACTCGCTTGCGACCAGCGGCGCCGATTTGAGAGCGATGATGCCCGGTCCGTGGTGATCAAAGCGATGCTGGTCGTCGCTGGCGTAGGCGAGGTTGAAGCCCCTGACGACATCTCCGACGCCCTGAGGTCCATAAACCGGAAGCCTGAAGTCACGCCCGGCCACCAGGGTCTGCAGCCGGAATTCGCCGAGTCCCCCAATGTGATCCGAATGGAAATGGGTGAGGAAAACGCCCTTGATGCGCGCAGCCGGAAAGTTGAGCAATGCCAGCGTTTCCCACGACTCCGGACCGGTATCGACCACCCAGGCGTTGGCGCCCGCGATGACGACGGTGCAGGGCTTGGCCCGGTCGGCGTCCGGAAGGGGCGAAGACGTCCCGCACAAAATGACGCGGAGAGCCTGCCCGTCGAAAACCTCCGCCATCTGGACCGCTCGCTGAGCCGGGGTGGGGGCCTGCGCCTCAGCCGTCGGTGAGAACTGGCCGAGCATCGTAATCAGAAAAAGTGCCGCCTTCAGGCGCATGAAACTATCCCCTGCGAACTGCGACCCGTAAGGTTCGATCCGTGAGATGGTCGCATTGCCCTTCCGACGCGGCAAGTTGTACCAGCGCCGAGCCGGGACGCGACTTCAAGCGAACTCGACCAGGATCTCGTCGGCGGCGACGCTCGCTCCCGCCGCTGCGTTGACCGCTTTCACCACTCCATCGGCCTCCGCCCTGATGATATTCTGCATCTTCATCGCCTCGACGATGCAGACAGCCTCGCCAGACTTCACGTCCTGCCCCACCGACACCGCCACGGACACGACCAGGCCAGGCATCGGACTCATGATCAGCTTGGATGTATCGGGCTTCTGCTTCTCGGGCAGTCGCGAATGAAGGTCAGCCATGAATGGACTGCAGACCAGCACTCTGGCCTCTACTCCCAGGCGCCTGAAGACAAAGCCTTCGGCGAGATCCGAAAATCCCAGCGCGAAGGGTTCGTCATCCAGCGTACCCTCAATCAACGGGAGTCCGGGCGTCCAGTTGGTGACGAGAGACGCCGACTGGCCCGTCTCCAGGAACGTGATGTCGGCTTCCCCCTTCCCAAGTTCGAGCTTCACGGGCACGCGGCTCCCGTCAAGCAGAACAACCCAGTCCTCCCGCAAAGACTTTACCGGTTCCGCTCGTCCTGACGTTTGCTCCGCGCGATCGGTCATCACGCCATGGACATAGGCGGCGGCCGCCACGATCAGGCGTGCTTGCCATTCGGTTGCCAATGCGCCGTGAAAGCCATCGGGAAACTCTTCCTTGATGTAAGCCGTCGTTATCTCGCCGGACTGAAAACGCGCCTGATTGAGGACAGCGGCGAGGAAGGGCGAGTTGTCCTGGATGCCGCGAATTTCGAGACGCTCTATAGCCTTGAGGTGCGTCTTGATGGCGTCGGCGCGCGTCTTGCCGTGAGTGATCAGCTTGGCGATCATCGGATCGTAGAACATCGAAATTTCGTCGCCTTCGCGCACCCCGGTGTCGATTCGCACCGTGCCGCTCGCGAGCTTGCCTTCGGCTGGAAACCTGCACCGCTTGAGCCGTCCAATCGAAGGCAGAAAGTTGCGATAGGGGTCTTCAGCGTAGATGCGGGATTCCAGCGCCCAGCCCTTGATGCCGACATCCTTCTGCCGGATCGAAAGCTTCTCGCCTGCAGCGACGCGCAGCATCTGCTCGACAAGGTCGTAGCCCGTGATCATTTCGGTGACCGGATGTTCAACCTGCAGGCGCGTGTTCATTTCAAGAAAATAGAAATTGCGCTGGCCGTCGACGATGAATTCGACCGTGCCGGCGCTGTCATACTGGACAGCCCGGGACAGGGCGACCGCCTGCTCGCCCATCGCCTTGCGTGTCTCGGGTGTGAGGAAGGGCGACGGCGCCTCCTCGAAGACCTTCTGGTTGCGACGCTGGATCGAACATTCGCGCTCATTCAGATAGATGATGTTCCCATGCTTGTCGCCGAGCACCTGGATCTCGATATGACGCGGCTGATCGACGAACTTCTCGATGAAGATGCGATCGTCGCCGAAGGAGGCAATCGCCTCGGCGCGGGCGCCTTCGAAACCCTCCCTGGCTTCGGCCGCATTGAAGGCGATGCGCAGGCCCTTGCCGCCACCTCCGGCGGACGCCTTGATCATGACCGGGTAGCCGATGGAGTCAGCGATCCTGACCGCTTCCCTGGCGTTCTCGATCAGTCCCATATGCCCCGGCACAGTGGTGACCCCAGCTTCCGCCGCGAATTTCTTCGACGTGATCTTGTCGCCCATCGCTTCGATGGCGAAGGGGTTGGGACCGACAAAGACGATCTTCTCGGATTCAAGCCTCCGGGCGAAGCTGGCGTTCTCCGACAGAAACCCAAAACCCGGATGGACGGCCTCCGCTCCGGAGCGGCGCACGGCGTCGATGATCTTGTCCTGAACGAGATAGCTTTGCGCCGCCGGCGACCCGCCGATATGGATCGCCTCATCGGCCATATCGACGGCCATCGAGCCAGCGTCGGCGTCGGAATAGACCACCACGGTCTCCACGCCCATGCGTCTGGCGGTCTTGATCACCCGGCAAGCGATTTCCCCGCGATTGGCGATCAGAATTTTGGAGAACATCGATTACCCCGGGCACCCTGACTTCGTGACGGCAAGGTGACTATCGGTCCAACGGGGTCAAGGCAATTTCGTGGTTCCGGCCGAAGAGGGTCGCCAGCCGTTACGGCACGCCGTTCGAAGCGGCGATTCAGGTCTCGTTAACCGTGTCTGGCCGAAAATACCTCCGTTCGATGATGGGGACGACCTTGCTGTTCTTTGGCCGGCACAAATGGCACGGGGAATCGGGGCGGGACTACATGTTCAGGTGCGCGCTCACCAAGCACGGCATCCCCAATGACGCGGGAGGCATCTACGTCTTCGTCCGGCGTCGCCTCGCCTTCTTTCTCCAGGTTCTCTATGTCGGCAAGGCCGCCAATCTGAGAGGCAGGCTGGTCGGGCATGAAAAGTGGGGCGAGGCCTGGTGGATTCTCGGCGCCACAGAACGCTATGTGATGCGGGTCGGCTCCGAGGAGGAGCGCCGCATGATCGAGGAGGACCTGATCCGGGCGCTCAAACCCCGAATGAACGACGTGATGCTGCCGCGTTGCGTGGATGACGAACCCAACACGCTGGAGTTGCGCCGCATGTGGCGCTGGCGGCGCGCGGTCTGGCGGTGGCTTTCCGCGCCCTTCGGGCTCAAGGAGCGGCGGCCCCACGAGGGTCATGATCACGACCGGTCGCCGTCGCTGGAGAGGAAACGACGCCGCAGGGCTGCGCCGCCGGACAACGGCTTCTGGCGCCGGGCGGCCTAGAGCAACCTACGGTCGATCTGGATTGACCCGATCCTGATCGATCGGAGAAAGTTGCTCTAGGCTCTGTGGACAATTACCGCAAGGCGATGATGGTGGCGGCGATGTTCCAGGTTGCTGCATAGCTTGAATCTGTCTTGTCGTATCGCGTGTTCACGCCTCTGAACTCCTTGATTTTGCTGAAGTAGTTTTCGATCAGATGACGCCATCGGTAGACAACCTTATCGTGCGGGATGTGGACGAGGCGGTTTCGCTTGGCGGGAATGACAGCTTGCGCTCGAC
>Ga0163153_10005896_pt1 | contig 14184 bp, 7 predicted proteins | sample OliLakLV19MP6IB1_FD_148629 | JGI IMG/M metagenome (GOLD analysis project Ga0163153, IMG submission 148629) | Freshwater microbial mat bacterial communities from Lake Vanda, McMurdo Dry Valleys, Antarctica - Oligotrophic Lake LV.19.MP6.IB-1 | ecosystem: Environmental > Aquatic > Freshwater > Lake... | reverse complement strand
CAGTACGCAAGCGCCGTTTAGCGTCCGACAACAGGTGGCGAATATCTTAGGTCTGGAAGAGTCGGCGGTGCGCTGTTTAGCCACACCCGTGGGTGGCGGCTTTGGCGGTAAAGGGGTACTCTATGAGCCACTGATCGCGCTAGCTGCGCGCCTGGTGGGCCGGCCAATCCGCCTGATCTTGACCCGTTATGAAGAGATGGTCGCCGCCAATCCGACGCCAGCAGGGCGCATTCGCATTAAGTTAGGGGCGAAAAAAGATGGCTCCTTCACTGCGTTGGATGGCGAAATCGCCTTTAACAGTGGTTGCTACCCCGGTTCGCCGGTTGGTATTGGGCTATTGGTCACCGGCAGCATGTACAAAATCCCGAACGTACAACTTAAAGGTCTGGATGTGCTATCGTTTAAGCAATCGGTCGGCGCATACCGCGCGCCGGGCATTCCCCAGAGCATGTTTGCCCTGGAAGGGATGGTGGATGAGATCGCGCGGGCGTTGACGCTTGATCCGCTGGAACTACGGCTACAAAACGCTGCGCATCCCGGCGATGCGATGATCAACGGCAACCCGTGGCCCAAGATGGGGATGACTGAAGTGCTCAAGGCCCTCCAATCGCACCCGGCATGGCAACAGCGGGCAACAGCACGGGTCGCCGGCCGCGGGATTGGGATTGCGATCGGTGGCTGGCCAGGTGGTACAGGTCCAGCCTCGGCGGCCTGTAAGCTTGAACGCGATGGCCGACTCCATATGCAGGTCGGCTCGGTCGATATCAGCGGGACGAACACCGGCTTTGCCCTGTTGGCCGCCGAAGCCTTTGGCATTGCCCCCGATAAGATTACCATTGCCAGTGGTGACACGAATGCGCCCGCCTTTGCCCTCAACGCCGGTGGTAGCAAGATTACCTATACGGTTGGACACGCCGTGATCCAGGCTGTTACCGAAGCGCGCCGCCAGACCCTGGAAACGGTGGCCCAGTTGCTCGAAGTCGATCCCGCTGATCTGGAGATTGTCGATGGCAAGGTACAGGTCAAAGGCAGCCCCACCACTGGCATCAGCCTAGCCGAGGTGGCAAGCAAGACGATGCAACTGGGCGGCAAGTTTGCCCCCATTATCGGTCATGGTCGCCACGCGGTTACGGTCCAATCGCCCGGCTTCTGTGCGCAACTGGCCGAAGTGGAAGTCGATCAGGCGACCGGTATCGTGCAAGTGCATAAGTTGGTGGTGGTGCAGGACGTGGGACGCGCCATCAACCCGGCCGCGATCGAGAGCCAGATGATCGGCGGCGCAATGCAAGGCGTAGGCTGGGCACTCTATGAAGGAATGATCTATGATGAGTACGGCCAACCCCTCACCGCGTCGTGGATGGACTACAACGTGCCCAACTTCACCCAGGCCGTGGGGTCGATTGAGCCGGTGTTGGTGGAAGTACCCAGTGACTATGGCCCCTTTGGTGCAAAGGGTATCGGCGAACCGCCGGTCACGTCAACCGCCGGGGCGATTGGCAACGCGATCCGCGACGTGCTTGGCATACGGCTGACAGAATTACCCATGACAGCGCCACGGGTAGTAGAGGCGTTACGCAAAAGAGCGTAAGCGATTGAGAGATTGGGTAGTATCCAATCTCTTACTCTTCCCCTTGTGTTGGCGTATTGGCCATAGTTGCAAACCGCTGTTGTAAGCGTAGGTTAAAATCAGTCAAGTGAATCACTTGCAAGACGTCATTTACCAAAATCGCCAACGTCTTTTCGTCAGTAATTTGCTCTAGCTGTGCGCTTAGTTGTGTATTTGTTTCCGGTGATGGCGCAAAACGATAGTCTAATATCTGGAGAATCGTCTGGCGCTGCGCTTTTTGGACACCGATGGCTTCGCCTTTTTGGATACCGATGGCTTCGCCTTTTTGGATACCGATGGCTTCGCCTTTTTGGATGCCATCTTTCAGAGCTTCTTCAATCCATTCCTGTGCCGCAGTTTTCATCAGGATTGCTCCTTCTTTTGGAAATAACGTCAAGACGGTTTGCCGAATCTCTTCTCTAGTTGCACCGGCACCTGAGCGCGCGATGTAACGCAATAAAGTAACTAACATCTCAAACCCGCTCGGCTGGTTTGCCACCTCGACGATTAGCCCCAAAATTTCCGGCAATCGCTGCCCTAACGCCGGGTCGAAGATGTGCTTGAGCAATAGTTCAAAGACCTGCAACCACACGCCACCTTGGATCTCTGCATCACTCAAGGCAGAAAGATCCACTAGATGATAGGAGAAATCGGGCAAATAAAGCTGTAAGATCTGTTCAATTTCCTGATCCTCTTCCTCCCAATCGAATAGGGCGGCAAAGTTTTTGGGAATCGTCCAGGTGACCTGCCCATGATAGACAACGAGTGTGATAATCGGCGAAATTCGGTTATGTTTCGCTACTTCTTTTTCCCAGATGCGCACTTTGTAGCGCAATACCTGAAAGGCAACCCACTTGTCGGAATAGCTTTTATGCTCAAACAGTTGGTAAATATAGATAGGTTTGCCCCGCTTGGTCTGCACTTGATAGAGCACGTCGCTGAAGTGCTGACGCAAATCGGCGTCGATGAAGCTTTCTTTTTCTTCGTTCAAGGTAGCCAGATCCAGCAACGCCAACACGTCCGCCGGCAGATGTTGCGTTAGAAAGTCGGCGGCGATCTCCGGCTTTGTCATGAATTGCTTGAAAAAGGCATCGTGTGGGTTGGTAATATCACTCATATGATATGATTATAGCATAGATTGTAATTGAATGATCAAAGGAAAAGCTACCATGCAATATACAACTTTAGGACGCACTGGCGTGCGGGTTTCGACGATGGGTCTCGGCTGTGGTGGCCCCAGCCGGGTGGGACGCTCTACCGGTAAAAGCGAGGCGGAACAGATTGGGATTGTACAGCAGGCACTCCATGCGGGCGTCAACTTTATCGATACGGCTGAATCCTATCAGACCGAGGCGATCGTGGGCAAAGCGATCCAGGGTCGCCGGCGCGATCAGATCGTCATTTCAACTAAGAAGAGCACCGGCAAGGAACCGTTGACACCGCAACTGGTGCAAGAGGGTGTAGAGGCCAGCCTAACACGGCTGGGTACGGACTATATTGATGTCTACCACCTGCACGGTGTACGACCGGAACAGTACGAACCCCTACTGACGACCGTGGGGCCAACGCTCCAAAAGCTGCAACAGCAGGGCAAGATTCGCTTTATTGGCATCACGGAACTGACCAACAACGACCCCGGCCACACGATGCTCCAGCGCGCACTCCAGGATGATCTGTGGGATGTGATGATGGTGGGCTTTAACCTGCTCAATCAGTCGGCGCGCGCACGGGTGTTGGTTGAAGCGCAAGCCAAGGAGGTTGGCATTCTGGTCATGTTTGCGGTGCGACTGGCGCTGAGCCGGGCAGAACGGCTGCAAGAGGTGATCCAGGATTTGGTGACCAAGGGCGAAATTGACCCCACCGAGTTTGAGCTGGTAGATCCCCTTGGGTTTCTTCTGCAAACCGGCGGCGCCGTTAGCTTGCCGGATGCGGCCTATCGTTTTTGTCGCGATGAGCCGGGCACGCATGTTGTCTTGGTCGGCACGGGCAACCCTGATCATTTGCAGGAGAACATTGCCTCCTTTGACCGCCCGCCATTGACCGCATCAGCCGTTGCACGAGTCAAACAACTCTTCCGTAACGTGTACTCGGTTTCGGGCCAGTGAACAGGGCAAGCGTGAATTGGTTATACCATGCGTGAAATATTGCCACCCATACCTGCGTCGGCAGTGAGCGGCGGCGACGCATTGCCGTTTGCCCGCTCCCTGCCCTGGGAAACCGTTGACTTGACCATCGGCGACCGTATATGGCAGATCACCTGTGTTCGCAGTCGCGCTGGGCTGGCGGCAGATGCCGACCACCTGGAGCATGACCTGTATGGCTTTTTGCTGTGGGAGTCGGCGGTGGGGCTGGCGCACCGGTTGACGAAACAGGCGGAGCAAATCCGCGGCAAGCAGGTGCTGGAATTGGGCGCGGGCGTAGGGTTGCCTGGTCTGGTGGCGCATAGGTTAGGGGCAACTGTCCGCCAAACTGATTACCAACCCGACGCACTGGCGCTAGCTGTATGGAATGCACGGCAAAATGGCATCGACGGCGTCGAAACCTTTCGCGCCGATTGGCGCACTTGGCGTCACGCATCCCGCTATGACCTGATCTTGGGCGCCGACATCCTCTATGACGCCTCTCTGCACTTTTACCTCGAAGCTATCTTTCACAAAAATCTTCGCCCCGGCGGTCGGCTCTTGTTGGCTGACCCTGGCCGCCCTCAAGCGCTCGACTTTGCTGTCCAACTCGAACAGCATGGCTGGCGCATTGATCTGCAAAGTATGACTGTGTCTGCAATTCGTCCAGAAAATCTTGCCCCGCCGGTTGAAGTCACCTTGCTGACTGCTCGCTTAGCACCTTACTAGGTTCTGTTGACATTTGAGACGCACACACCTGACAGGTTTTGGAAACCTGTCAGGTGTACCTCTGGTATATCCCGAAATGTCAACAGAACCTAGTGAGATTTTGTAAAATAATAAAAACTTTAGTTTACAAGGATAGGGAAAAATAGGGATATAAAAATATTTGTGTTCTTCCTTATTACCGGTTCGTAAGCCAGCCCAACCGTATCATATTACCCACAGATGACGATTGGCACTTCTCACCGTGACCGGCAATCTGCTAAAGTAGGCGAAACTCCTATTGCGAAATTGCGTAGTGATCAATAGCAGATAGATCGTAAATTGATAACTTTTTGATAAGTTTATAAAGGGCGAGGAGTGATACCATGCAAGAGAACATTGAAACACGGAATACGGCGCTATGGGGCATCCTCTTGATTTGTGGAGGAATTTTTTTCCTGTTACAAAACATGGGATGGTTTGGCGGTTTTGGTGACTTACTCTGGACAGGGCTTTTTGGCATTGGCGGATTATTTTTTGTCTATCTCTTTTTAAGCCACCGCGAGGCCCAGTGGTGGGCGGCGATACCGGGCTTTACCTTGCTCGGTCTCTCGGCGGTGACGTTTTTAGATAACTTTGGGCCGGCGTTTGTTCAACCGTTAACTGGTTCTGTCTTTCTGGGATCCATTGGCCTTGGCTTTGTGATGGTCTATCTGGTCAATTCCCGTATGTGGTGGGCGATCATCCCTGGCGGCGTCATGATGACGCTGGCTGTCGTTGCCGGGGTTGATGAACTTCATTGGCTGGGGATTGATTCCGGTGGCATCTTCTTTCTGGGGCTGGGCTTGACCTTTCTGGTGTTGGGCCTGCTATCCCAGCGCACCCAAGAACGGCTCACTTGGGCCTTCATTCCGGCGACAGTGTTGATCGTTATGGGTATTCTGATTGGCACAAATTGGATTGTCTTTATGAACACGCTATGGCCCCTTGCGTTAATTGGCGTAGGTGGATATTGGATCTGGCGCAGCATGATTTCTCAGAATAATAGTACGCTATCTAGCAGCCCGTCCGCCGATCCATCAACGGTTCTCGAAAAAGAGCCTGGAGAATAATTATGGTTACGAATATGGAAAAAAAGCCGGCAAGTCTATTTGGCCCGATTGTTTTGGTCGGGCTGGGTCTCTTGCTGCTGCTGAGCAATTTTGGCATTCTCAACTTGAATCTGTGGGAATTACTTTTTCGCTTTTGGCCGCTCTTTTTAGTTGCCGCCGGTCTTGACCTACTGCTAGGGCGGCGCGCCAATAATGGCGCGCTCGTTGCCCTAGTTTTGCTGGTCGGTCTGGTCATCGGTGGCATCTGGCTAGGTTATGTCCAAAGTAATACCTTTGAAGCAGGTACCGGTGAAACAGTTCGCCAGGCGCTAGCGGGGGCGCAGCGCGCTGAAATCGAGATCGAATCGAGTATCAGCCAAATGCAGATCACGGGCGGCGCCCCTAGCACACAATTAGTGGAAGGGAGTGTTGCTCTACACAATAACGAAGAGCTGCAAAAAGAGTTTAAGGTTGAGGAGGGTGTTGCGCACTACACGATAAAGAGCAACAGCCCTAGCTTTATCCTCCCTAGCTTTGGTCGCAGCGAGGATGGTGTATGGGATTTGCGTCTGAATGCCACAACACCGATAGCACTCTCTATTTCTACGGGTGTCGGTTCCGCGGCGCTGGATCTAGAACTGCTCACCTTGACTAACTTATCGGTCAGCACCGGTGTAGGGGAAGCTGAGATTACCTTACCCGCGCAGGGCGATTTCGATGCCACCATCGAGGGGGGCGTCGGTGCGATTGTCGTCTTGGTTCCCGCCACGTTGGCTGCCCAGATCACGGCCAACGCCGGCATTGGCAATGTTACCGTTGAAGGCGATTACATCCATCGTGGTGATGAATATACCTCACCCAATTTTGATGCCGCCGCCGACCATGTCATACTCACCGTAGATGGCGGGGTTGGCCCTATTACAATCCGCCAGATCAGTAAACGGTAAAGATTGTAACTGGTGATTGGTTATTTTTCCTTGAAATCCTAGAATTCGCCGGTATCCAGAAAGTAATTATACTGAGCAATGCCATAGATGATAAAGATATACAGGCATTTACACTGAAGTACATTATCATCTATGAGCTATTGCGGTATAGAATAAGGAGGGGTAGGGCGTAAGTTGTTAATTACGTCCTACCCCTCCTTATTCTAATTTTCTCCTACCATGCAAAATCTGTTTGACACTCCTCTGTGCAACCGCTACAATTAGTCAGTGGAACACCCTTCGGCAAGCGGTAAAAAAGGATGATCATCATGAATGAACAGCGTAATATTAAATTTTCGACAGATCTTGTCACCTTTTACGATCCCCGGTTTTGGGGCATGGCGGGGGAGATGAGTGCCTTACGCAACTTATTCACCAGCGGCAAGTGGGATCCACTGCGCTTCTGGGAGCATATTCTCGCTTCTTCCAAGGCGGCGGGGTTGGATGGAATTGAGATCACCTTTGCCCCCGGTGATTGGTATAGCGCCCTAAGCGCCTATGATTCGGCGCAGGGCTTTGCCACCGCGCTCCAAGCGCATGGACTGGAATTATCTAGCGGCTACTTTTCAACGCGCATTCCGGGAACCGATCGCTATGCCGATTTTGGCGACCTAGCTGACCACACGCAACTGTTAGAGATGACGGACGGTTATGCTGAGTTTTTACAGACGTGCGGCTCCGAATTTTTGGTCGCATCGCTGCCGCTGCGCGCCAGTCGCGATGCCAACCCGCCGATTTTTGTCGATCTAAAGCGGGCCGAAATCATGGCCGATCTCTTAAACCGCATGGGGTATGCCACTCTCAAGCATGGCGTAAAGCTGGCGCTCCACCCCGAAGCGTTTTCCATGTTTCGCAACAGCCGCGATGTCGATCTCTTGATGTTGCTGAGTGATCCAACGTATGTCTTTCTTTGTCCAGACACGGCTCAATTTACCGTCGCCGGCTCAAATCCCCTTGAGATCGCCATGCGCCACCGTGACCGGATGGTCATCACTCATTGGAAAGACGCGGTTGGTCCTGCCCCAGCCGACGTGCCAATTGATGAGAGTATTTATGATCGCCAGATTCAGTGGTTTGCCCCAGTTGGTACGGGCGTCGTTGACTGGCCGGCCTGGCTTCGGTTATTGCGCGATCTAAATTATCAGGGGTGGGCCGTCTTAGAGTTGGATGCAGCGCCTGATCCGGTTGGGGATCTGCAACAGATTAAACACTACATTGACCGATCTCTCGCACCCATTTATCGTTAGTAGCTAATTAATACCTAATGGAAAATAATTAATGATTAATGTTTTCATTAGGTATTGAGGCATCTGTGACGCAGCAATATCGATAGTTTTTTGTCGATTTCTTAATTTACCTATAACCGAAACGTATTTTTTGTAAGTTTACTTCCACCATGTTATACTATTAATCCAATGATTTTTGTTAGCATTTGACAAGCCACTTTGACTAGGACTTACGCAACACGCAGAAGTTCAACTTCTCTGGTCATGCTGCTAAATTTGCATAAGTCCTATTGACAATTGAAATAGAGAGTACGATAGGTGAGTTGATGAACCCCGGGCGACAAGTGCAAACGCATGAAACCACTTTCCAGGCAGCCTCCGATCATCCCCTTCATTCCCGATCCCTGCATGCTACGGATGAATTGTGTACAGCAATCTTTGAGCAGGCTAGTGACGGTATTTTTGTCGCCGATCAAGGGGGGCAGGTGCTGGAGGTGAACCAGCAGATGTGCCGGATGCTGGGGTATACACGCACAGAGTTGCTGCAACTTTCCCTACCTTTCTTGATTCCCGACGAAGACCCAGCGCGCAATCTCTCCCTGCCACTCCTCAATGACCTCTCTACGCATAAACCTACCGTGTCAGAACGGCGTTTGCGCTGTAAAGATGGCGCTTGGCGCTTGGTAGAAATCAGAGCGCAGCTAGTAACCGATGGTCGGTGCGTAGGCTTTATGCGCGATATTACCGAGCATAAGCTAGCGGAAGATGCCTTAAAAGCGCACGAAGAGCAACTGAATCACCAAGCCAATCTGTTGCAAAATGTCACTGACGCCATCATCGCCACTGACCTGAGCTTTCATATTACCAGTTGGAACCGCGGGGCCGAGGTGATCTATGGCCGACGCGCCGCTGAAGTCATTGGGACTGATCTCCGTGCGCTTGTACAAGATGAGAAGAACCCTGAGCAAACCGAGGAAGCGATTCAGCACCTTTGGCAGCTCGGCAGTTGGAAAGGCGAGGTAACGCAGAAACATACGGATGGTTCGACAATTTATTTGCTGTCATCGCTCTCTTTGCTCAAGGACAGTGCCGGCGCAGTGGTAGGCACCGTGAGTGTTAATCGCGATATCTCCAAGCGTAGACGCGCCGAGGAGGCTTCGCGGCAGTCAGAAGAACGTTTCAATCGGGCTTTTCATGCCAGCCCAGCCGCACTGAGCATTGTACATGCTGCCGAGCTATGCATTATTGATGTGAATGATAGCTTTCTCCATATCTTCGGCTATAGGCGCGAGGAAATGATTGGACGTACACTCTTCGAATTGAAGCTGATTGTTGAGGTTGACGAAACCGCTAAACTTATTGAACAGTTGCGCAGACATGAGCGCGTTCGCGACGATGAAATGACCTACCGAACCAAAGCTGGCGAAATCATTCAGGTGTTATTCTCGGCAGAACCTGTTGAACTAGATGGGGAAAATTATATTCTAGCCATGGCCGTGGATATTACCGCGCGTAAAAAGGCCGAGGAACGGCTAAAGCTGGCCCTGGCCGCTACCCAGATGGGTGTTTGGGAGTGGGAAGTGCAAACGGATAAGCTATTCTGGTCGCCAGAATGTTATGCTATCCATGGCTTAAAGCACTTTGACGACGCTAGGAGTGCCTTTTGGGAAGCTCTTCATCCCGAAGATGCCGCCCGCGCCATAAAGGAGTTCGCGAGCGCCATAGCCGGCCAGACGACCTATAACGCCGAGTTTCGCATCGTCCATCCTGGCGGCGAGGTGCGCTGGGTTGCTATGCTTGGCAAGAGTAGCTATGACAAAAATGGCAACCCTTTGCGCGCGATCGGTACAATCCAGGACATCACTGAACGCATACAGGTGGAAGAAGCACAGGTACAACTGGAAGATCAGTTACGTCAGGCGCAGAAAATGGAGACAATTGGTCGGCTGGCCGGCGGCATCGCCCATGATTTTAATAATCTGTTGACGGTCATACAAGGGTATTGTGACCTTATACTCGCCAAAATGGCCGGCGATAACCCCATGCGTACTAAGCTAGAGCAGATCCAGAAAGCTGGTAAACGCGCGACTACCCTCACCAGACAACTGCTTGCCTTTAGTCGCAAACAAATGCTATCACCCGTGGTCTTGGATCTGAACAACCTTATTACGAATCTTCAGGATATGCTAGAGCGGTTGATTGGCGAAGACATTCTACTTACCGTGCTTCTCCAACCGGATCTGTGGCCAGTCACTGCGGACTCCAGCCAACTTGAACAAGTGATCATGAACCTAGTGGTCAATGCGCGTGACGCTATGCCTACGGGTGGTCTGTTGACCATTGAAACCAGCAACGTCTATCGCGACGATGTTCACCACAACGGTAGCATCAAAAGCGAAAGCGCAAAAGCAGCGCAGAGCGAAGCCCTTACCGGCCCTTGTGTCATGGTAGCCGTGACCGACACCGGCTGTGGTATGGATGAACAAATTCGCGCCCACCTATTTGAACCCTTCTTTACGACCAAAGAACAAGGCAAAGGCACTGGTTTAGGGCTAGCCACCGTTTACGGCATCGTGAAACAGAGTAGTGGCGATATCTTTGTCTACAGTGAGGTTGACCAAGGCTCTACCTTCAAAATTTATCTGCCGGCCACAGCAACGGCCACCGATCAGCAGGTCATGTCCCACTCACAGGCGTCACCCAGCCAGGGTAACGAAACAATTCTGTTGGTTGAAGATGAGGAGATGGTGCGTAAATTGGTGCAGACAGCCTTGGAAGAGAAAGGCTACACCATCCTGGAAGCGCGCGATGTTGACGATGCGTTCTCTCTCGCCATGCACTATGCCGGCGTCATTGACTTGTTGGTGACTGACGTGGTCATGCCACAGATCAGTGGGCGTGAACTAGCGGAATACTTACTGGTGATGCGCCCAGAGATGAAGGTGCTCTTCACCTCCGGCTACACCGATGACGCTGTGGTGCGTCACGGTTTGCTTACGGCTGAGGTTGAATTCTTGCAAAAGCCGTTTTCTTCCCGCGCCTTGGCGCTGAAGGTACGGGAAGTGCTGGATAAATGATCGCGCTCATTGTCGGTAGATAGGTAAATCGGTAAATCGGTAGTTGACCTTATCTACCTATCTACCTATCTACCTATCTACCTATCTACCACTGCTAATCGCTTATTCCCGATAATGTCTATTGTCCTTTACCCCACACGCACGCTGTGATCTAGCGCATAGCGTAGTTGTGTTCAATTTGCCAAACTATTCGCACCTACACGCGCTTTGCGCACGATGAACTTCCGTCGTTGTTATCCCACAGGAGAATGCGAATGAACACACGACAAGTAAGCACCCTAGGCATCCGATGGCTACCCTACTGCCTGCTGTTGACGTTGGTATGGATGCAGTCGAGTATGAGCGCGCGCGCCGTGCCCGACGCCCCCCAGGCGCTCATTCCGCCCACCAATGTCGCCTGTCGCCCCTATGAAGGGCGCACCAGCTATGTAACCGTTGAATGGAAAGACACCAATGATGGCGCAGCCGGTTATCAGATCTACCGCCGCCAGCTTGGGATCACCGATTGGGGCGGGTCGATTGCCACCATGTCAGTCTCCGGCGAAGATGGTCAGTGGAGCTTTGTGGACAACGACGCCAACCAGGGATCAATTTACCAGTATGGTGTCACCTCCTATACCGACGACGAAGAGACACCGATTGGCCCCAACGAGTTCTGTCGCGAACCGCTGTGGCTGGACGGCGCAGGTGGCAACTATCGCATGTTCTACCGCCTGGCCGACTGTCCTGATTATGATGAGAAACAGGTCTGCACCCAAAACATCAATGACGGCAATGGTCAGAACAAACATGTGACCCAGATGCTCGCCACCAGCGAGGCGTATCGCACCCTCTATATGAACAGTGGTTTTAACGACCCCGCCTTCTATAAAGATGACAAACCTTTCCCGCTCGACTTCTTTCCCTGTAACAATGGCTGCGCCAATAGCCAGGGCATTCAATATCCACCGGCCAAATTTGAGGACGCCGACTACGACCCCACCACCGGCAGCGGTGCGCATTATGAGGTCAAGGTGGCGGGCCATGAAATTTTTCATAAGGTGCAGGGCGCGCATGGCGGTGGCGGCGGCGATCCCTTTTACACTTGGCTGATCGAAGGACAAGCGCGCGCCGTAGAAGACAAATTCTGTCTCTTTGGTACGATTGCCGGCGCTTGTACGGTCTGGGATCAGTTGCCGGACAGCAGCTTTGTCAATCAGGTGCAGAACTACCTGGGCAAACCGGAAAATGGTCTGCAAGCGCAAGGCGAAGTCAACGGTATTGAGAAATATGGCTACAACGCGGCGCTCTTCTGGACCTATGTGATGGAACAGTTCACCACCATGACGTCCGAACCGGCTGCGGGGGTTGATGTGATTCTCAAGTATTGGCAGAAAAACCAGGAAAACGATGCAAAAAAAGATGGCATCACCACCCTTGATGAGGCGCTGGCTGATTCCGATCTCTTTACAACCAGCCGCCGCTTTAAGGACATTTTCGAGGATTTCGCGGTTGCTAACTATACAAAAGACTATATCGCCAATCCACCGCCCGCAGGCCTGGAGAAGTATAATTACAAAGATGATGAGGCGCCCGGTGTGGACTGGGGGCCGGTCAAACGCACCCTGGCCCAACCTTTGGTGCCCACAGACTCGATCCTGGGTACGACCGCCGTGGATGCCTGGGGGGCGCGCTATTTTGAGATCGACCCTGACCCCGCGGTGGCGGCCGTTCATCTGGAAATTCGCCCACTGCCGGGAACGCCGCATGAACTCTACTTCCACCTGCTCTTGATCGATAACAACCAGATCGTCGATATGACCTGGGATGAAGGGCCGGGCTTCGATTTTACCATAGACAACAGTGCCGACTATGACCGGATTGCGCTGGTGGTGGTCGGTCTGGAAAACGCCGTCAACTTTGACTATGGCATCAACCTGGCCGATGGGTTGTATATCCTTTCACCCAACGCCCAATTTCCTGATGCCGTCGGTGATGCCAATGCGCCCCAGAAATTTCTCACCTGGCTGCAAGTGCTGGACACCGACAAACAACCCGTCGCCGGTATCGACCCCGCCGATTTTACCGTTACCGTCAGCAACACGGTGATCCACCCGCCGGCCCAAGGCGCCGAAGACGCGCTGATCAACTGGTTCTATAGCGGTGGGCGCTATACGCTGGTGTTGCGCGCCCCGCCCAATCCCGGCTGCACCAGTTGTCCGCTCACCATCCAATATGCGGGTTACAGCGACACCGAAGCGGATGCGCTCCTTTACGGTCCACAGCCGGGGATCGATAACCAGATCATCATTGATCGCTCCTTTAGCATGAATGGCCCCAAGTTCGACGCTGCCAAAGGCCAGGCCAAGATCTATGTCGATTCCTATGACCCCGGTGACAAGATGGGCATCATCGCCTACAACAGCGCGCCCCAAACCGCCTTTGCCCTGACCACGTGGACCGACCAATCGCGCCTGCAAGCCCTAACGGCGCTCGATAGCCTGCCTGGCCCCAACGGTGACACCGCCATCGGCGCGGCGCTACGGTTGGGGATGCAGCAACTGGTCGATCAAGACAACCCCAACCCACTCTGGAATATGGTCTTGCTCTCCGATGGCAAGGACACGGTGGAGGATACGAATGACCACATTACCCAGTTTCTGGGTGAATACAAGGCGCGCAGAGATAATGGCGATCCTGTCCCCGTGATCGACGTTGTCGCCGTGGGTGATGATGCCGCGGGCGCGGCCTTGAACCAGGTCAGCGATACCGCCAAGGGCGAGTTTCAATTCTTGTCTGAACCGAGCGAAGCTGTGGCCGCCGGACTAAATGCCCTGACGCCCGCGGCCCATTCCCTGGAGTTGGCCGAAATCTACCGCGTCTTTGCCGAAGGCGCGTTGGGCGAACAGCAGATCTATGCGGCCCAGGATGCGATCACTAATGCTCAGGGCAAAACCCACCTTGTGAAAGTAGATGGCAGCGCCAGCCAAGCGATCTTTACCGTCGCCTATGTCTTTACGGACTGTGGCATTCCGATCAACGTTACCGTGCGTCGCCCCGATGGCACCGCGCTGGGGCTACCCACGCTCAGCGCACCGCGCCATTTGCTTTGGCGCGTCGCCTCACCTGGTGCGGGCGACTGGAAAGTGGAGATTAGTCCCATCATTCCGGGTGTCGTGGCGGCTGCACCCGCTGATTGCACGCCGATCTCCGTACCCCGTACCGATTTTCTGGTGGAAGCCGCGCTAGTCAGCGATGTCACGCTTGATGCTTTTCTGGGGTTGCTACCGGAGGAACGACTGATCGGTAAAGCGATGCCCATCTTTGCCCTGCTTTCGGACCACAAGCCGCTGCCCGGCGCCACAGTGCATGCCATTAGCGAGCGCACCGGTGA
>Ga0163153_10005894_pt1 | contig 14185 bp, 6 predicted proteins | sample OliLakLV19MP6IB1_FD_148629 | JGI IMG/M metagenome (GOLD analysis project Ga0163153, IMG submission 148629) | Freshwater microbial mat bacterial communities from Lake Vanda, McMurdo Dry Valleys, Antarctica - Oligotrophic Lake LV.19.MP6.IB-1 | ecosystem: Environmental > Aquatic > Freshwater > Lake... | reverse complement strand
GATCGGGTCGGGCGGTCCGCTGCCGCTGGGGCTGGGTCTGCCGTCGGCGGAGCCGCAACTGCAGCAGGCGATGTCTCCGCCGCCCATGATCCCGCAAGCCGTTTCGATGCCGACGCCCCCCACGGCACCGAGCTTCGGGCCGAGCTTTCCGCCCGGTTTTCCGCCGAGCGGCGGTCCCCATGCGCCGACGATCGTCGCACCGCGAACGAAAATCGCCATGCCGCCGCGGCGGCGGTCGAATGCGGGCTTCGTTGCCGCGGCCGGCGCCGGAGCGTTGTTCGTGGCGCTGGGGGTTTGGATCTACATCAAGAATAAAGACGGCCAACAGGTCGCCGCGATCCATGTGCCGGAAGGGAGCACGGTCGTCGTCGTTCCCGACGGTACGCCGACCGGCACGGCTCCGGCGCGCGGGACAGGCGCGAGCGATACTTCCCCGACTAAAGTTTTCTTGCCCCCGCCGGCGACGCCGAGCGCGACGTCGACTTTGTTCGCGCCGCCGCCCGTCGATTCAATGGCAACTCCCGTCGCTTCGACGCCGGCGGCTGTCGCGCCGGGCGGCAACTTCTGGCTCGACGGTGAGCCGCTGAATAACAACGAACCCATCGTGACCGTCGATACCATTCGCTTCGACGGCTCGACGCCGCTGACGGTCGAAGCTTGGAGCTACTCGGCGGTGTCGCCGGAGTTATTGGCTGCGGCCGATCGCAGCGGATCGAAGCAGTTGGAACGGACGATTTTCGGCTTCGGCGGCCGTTTGGGCGTTCGCTGGGAATTGCACGCGACCCTGCCGCAAAACGATCGTCGCTTCATTTATTACAACCATCCGCTGCCCACCGGCGGTAATTCGACGAATCGCGTTAGTTGCGGCACCTTCGCCCGCAACACGCCGCAACATATTGCCTTGACCGTCGCACCGACGGCCGCAGGTCAGTACGAATTCACCGTCTGGGTCGAAGGTAAGAAGGTTCGCTCTCTGAGCAGCGAGTATGTCCCCGACGCCGCTGAATCGCTCATCTCTCAGGGTGCAATCGACGAAATCCGCGTCTCGAAGGTCGTTCGTTACACGGCCGACTTCACGCCCGAGCGCCGCTTCGAGCCCGACGCCGACACGCTCGGTCTGTATCACTGCGACGAAGGTTCGGGCGATCTCCTGATCGACTCGAGCGGGCGCAACCACCACGGCAAACTCACGGGCGCCAGGTGGGCTCTCGTCAAGTCGCCGCCGGGGCCGACTTTCGCCGCGGCGGCACCTGTCACCACGACGCCGGCCGTTGCTCAGTCATCCGCGGTCGCACAAACGGCCGGCCCCGTCGATCTGTTGCGGCTCGTGGAACTGCCGCGGGACGTCATTCAAGGAAAATGGAGCCGTAGCGGCACGACGCTCGTCGGCGAAGGGTCGGAATCGCGGGTGCAGATTCCCTTTACGCCCGCCCACGATGAATACGACGTCGTGCTCGACGGTCAATTCACTCGTCGGGTAGGTGGTGCATCGGTCGTTCAACTCGGTCTGGTCTCGCAGGGGCGACAATTCTATACCTGGGTCGCGCGCAACACCTGCAGCATCGGTGACGACGACCCGCGGAGTCCGCCCAATCAGGTGCGCGACCTGACATTGGAGTTGGATCGGCCTTTCTCCATTCGTTATGCCGTTCGCCGGGGCGCGATTCGCTACGATGTCGACGGCCGGACGTTATACGAGTTTGGCGGTGACTGGAACCAACTGATCGTTCCGACGAGTTGGGCCATTCCGCGCGGCGACCAATTTTTTCTGAGCATCGACGGTAGCGTGACCTTCGAATGCACTTCGCTCCAATACATACCGATGAGCATGGCGGTGCGGGGGCGGCCGTCCTTGCCCCAAGCCGGTGCGCGACAAGCCGCTCTGGCGACCGTCAAAAATGTCTTCAAAGACGACTACGCCGCCGCCAAGACGCCGGCCAAGAAATCGGAACTCGCCGGCAAGCTTTACGAACAATCGCGGCAGGCCGTTGATCCGACCGAGCGGTACGTGTTGCTCGATGAGGCGTTGGCGCTCGGCGCCGACGGGGACGAGGTCGATCACGCGCGCCGCGCGCTCAAGGCGCTGGTCGACGAGTTCGATGTCGGCGTGTCGGCGACGTACCTCGGCGGCTGGAAGGCCTTGCTCGCCAAGGCCCGCCCGCCGGAGGTCGTGCGAGCACTCCTCGCAGACGCGAACCAAGTGCTCGACGATACCGTGAAGGCGGCCCAATTTGACGACGCCAAAGCAATCGGCGATTTCGCCAGGACCACCGCCCAGCGCTTGCGCGACGTCGCCGAGATCAAGCTCGTCCGCGATCGGAACGCCGAGCTCGTCGTCCGGCAAAAGGAGCACGCCGCCGCCAAAACCGCGCTGGAGAAACTCTCGACCGCGCCTGACGATCCGGAGGCGAACCTCGCCGTCGGCCGTTATCGAGCGCTCGTCGAAAAGGACTGGGCCCTGGCGCTGCCGATGTTGGCCAAGGGGAGCGACGCCGTTTGGAAAGATCTGGCCGCCAAGACGCTTGCGGCGGGCGACAACCCGGCCGCCCTTTCGGCCGTTGCCGACGCCTGGTGGGACGCCGCCCAAACGAATCCGGCCCAAAAGGCCCAGCTGACGGCCGGTGCCCGCTTCTGGTACCAGGCCGCGCTCGGTTCGCTCGCCGGCCTGCAAAAGACGCGGGTCGAAAACCGAATCACCGAGGCCGGCCTGTTGGCCGCGGAAAGCAAGATTCCGATCACGCTACTGGCGTCGGCGGGAGCTTCGGGAGTCGGGATCGGCCCGATCAACATTGCGTCCGGCGGCGATAAACCGTTCATGCCGGTACGGACGTTTGGCGATCCGGCGCCGGCGGGCGGCATGCCGGCGGCGAGTGTACCCAACGCGGCGGTCGAGCGGCGGGCCGCCGAGTGGGTCTTGAGCGTCGGGGGGCGAGTCGGCATTCAACGCCCGGACGGCAAACGGGAAACCATTTCCGCCGCCCCGCTATCCCCCGAGCCGTTCTACGTCTTTGCGGTTTTTCTGCGCAATTGCAAAAGCGTGACCGACGAATCGATGATCAACCTCGCCGGAATCGCCAAGCTGGAACAAGCCGACTTGGCTGCGACGCCGATCACCGGAGCCGGTGTGGCGCATTTGAGCGGGTCGGCCGCGACGGTCACGAATATCAACTGCGATTCCTCGCCGATTACGGACGACGGCATGGCGCAATTTTCACGCTTTTTTAATCTGCAGAATCTGTCACTTGGACAAGCCAAGATCACCGACCGCGGACTTGCCGCCGTGGCACCGCTGAAGAACCTGCATTCTCTCGGATTGACGAACTCTTTGATCACCGACGAGGCCGCCGTACACTTGGCCGGCCTCACGCAATTGACCAGCCTGAATTTACGTGGAACCGCGTTTGGCGATGCAGGAATGATGCAACTGGGCAACCTGACGGAGCTTGCGGCTCTCGACCTCGCGGCCACTCGAGTGACCGACGCCGGCATGCAGTATGTCGCGCGGTACGCTAAGCTTCAGAACTTAAACCTCGACGCCGTGCCGGTGACGGATGCGTCGATAGTGCATTTCGAGCGCCTGAACAGCTTGAAGTCGCTCGCCATATCCAAGACGAGCATCACGGCCGAGGGAGCGGCCCGGCTACGGGCCAAGCTGCCCGGCTGCCATATCGGGCATAGCACCAAGCCGGGTACCCCTCCGAACGACCCGCCGGCGACCGGATTGCCCGCAAACGGATTGCCTGCGCAAGACTCCGCCAGGGCGCGTCGTGTCGCCGAACGGATTATTTCCTTGGGAGGCGACGTCAAGGTCGTCGAACCCGGCGGGGTCGAGAAAGACGTGAAGGGGGTCGCGGATCTTCCGGCCGGCGATTTCGATATCGTGCGAATTCACTTGCACGACAATGCGGAAGTTGTCGATTCCGACCTGCAACCGTTTTCGACTCTTCGAAAGCTTCAGAGCATTCACTTGCAGAGCGTGCCGATAGACGGCAGCGGTCTTGTCCATCTTCGTGATCTGCCGGAGCTGCGGTTTCTGGCACTCCACACTTGCCCGCTCAATGACTCGGGGCTGGCGCAATTGAACGGATTGAAGAATCTGACCGAACTGGTCATCCCGTTTTCCAAAGTGACCGATGCGGGTCTCGTGAATTTGCGCAACTTTCCGCAATTGACGCACGTCAATTTGCATGAGACGGCTGTAACGGACGCCGGGATGCGGATCTTGGCCGAGTTGCCGGAGCTGACGCGACTCTATCTCGACAACACCGCGGTCGGCGATGCGGGCGCGGAGGCGATTGCGAAGCACGGTAAACTGCAATTGGTCTCTTTGCGAAACACTCGCGTTACCGATCGCGCCGCGGCGACACTAGGGAACATCAAAACGCTCAAGGAACTGAACGTCACAGGTTCCGGCATTTCGGAAATCGGCATCCAGACGCTGCAAACGCAGTTGCCGCAAGCCAAGGTCAGGTAGTTTCTAGCTTACGAGGGCAAAGTCCGACGTGGAGTGAGGGTTACTCCAGCCCGTCGAACTCCTCGCGGAGCCGCCGCAGCACGCGATATTTGGCCTGGTGGACGGCATGCTTCGTCATGCCGAGCGCGGCTGCGATTTCGGCCGCCGTTCGTTTTTCGACCGTGGCGATCCAGAAGGCCTGCCAAGTGGTCGGCTCGAACTCGGCGCGGATCAGCTCGAGCGTGCGGGCGACCACTCCTTGTTCGGTCGTTTCCCGCTCGTCGTCGCTCGACCAGGGTTCATGCGCGTCGTCGGTAAGCTGCTGCAACCGCTCGTAGGCTTCGCTCCCTCCGGCGGCGGCGGCCCGCTCGTGCGAGCGGCGGCGGTGGTCGCGAACCTTGTTGCGGGTGATGGTCCAGAGCCAGGCCCGGAACTTCCCCTGCCCGCGGTAGTCGTCGAGCTTGCGGGCCAGAACGCCGAACACCTCTTGGACGGTGTCGGCCGAGTCGGCCTCGTTAAGCCCGCAGCGCCGCGCCCACTGGTAAACGAGCGGCCCATAGACGGCCGACAAGCGGGTCCAACCGGCCGGCTCGTGCCGACGCGCCCGCTCGAGCAGGCTTACGGACGTGACGCTCGAGATACTCGGTTCATGGTCCATGGCGACCATTATAGTTTGTCAGCGCCGTCATGCAGCAGACTTTCGGGGCGGCCTGCCGCCGGGCCGGATTCGGCTTGCCCGGAGTTTTTTTGTTGGAGCGGGTATCAACACGGCTAAAATTCCGGTTGATAACCTGCCGTGGTAACCGGTTCGCCCAAACTTTCGGAGGGGATAACCATGAATCGGAAACTGATCGCCGTGCTGGGCATCGTGTTTTTGGGCACAACGGCCGTAGCGGGCTTTCAGCTGCTACTCATGCCTGCCGGCCTCGTCGCCGACGACCAGGCCGCCCGCGACTACGCGGCCCGCGCCGAGCTCACGGCAAAGCAGCAAGCGAAGATCACCGTGCTGGAAGCCGAACTCCGGAAGGCCCGGGAAGCGACCGAGAGCGCCGGCGATGACGAGAGGCGAAAGATCGCGTTGCTGCAAGCCGATCTTGCCAAGGCCAACGAGGAACTGCGACTTGTGAAACAAGACAAATCGAAGACCACTGCAGCCATCGACTTGATACTTACTCATGGAGGCCGAGAAGTAGACGAAATTCGCGTGCGCCAAGAGGAGCTCGAGACCGATCGGGCTCAATTGCGCGACATGCAACTGAAAATCTTGGAGCTAACCGGCAACCTCTCGGGCCTTGCGGGCTCGCTGGCTGAGGCCCGTAATCACGCGGACGATCTACGGGCGGAAAACCAACGTCTCAAGCAGGCGGCCGCCGGGAAATCCTTCCCCGAGGATCTGAAGCTCAACGGCGTCGTTACCAACGCCACGCGGGAGGTCCTGGTGGAGATCGCGCTCGGCTCGGACGACGGCGTGCGGCGCGGCACGATCTTCGATGTGCTTCGCGACGGGAAATCTCGAGGCCGCATTCAGATTCTTCAAGCTTCGCCGCATGCCGCCGTCGGCCGGGAAATGGCGGAGTTCAAGCAGGCGGACATCGAAAAGAACGACCGAGTCGCCAATAGGCCGGACTGAATTAAGCCCCGCGGCTCGGCCGGCGGGCATTTCGTCGGACCGGAGCGGGCTCCGACGTAGCTGCGATCGGGAGTAGCCCTTTGTCGAAAATCTACCATCGGCAAATCACGAAATCGATCTGACGATCGCCCGTCGCGACTTCGATACACCATCGTAAAAGCACGAAGAACCGATTCGCTCGGCCGAACCTTGCTTAAGCGCGAATTCGCGTGATTTGTTTCCGAGCTTTTTCGTTTTAGGCCGCTCGTTCGGCGCCGGCACGCCACGTGCTTTTATATCTTCGGCACTCTCGCCGGCCGCGTCTCGGTCGCGGGAAATTTCTCCGAGCCGCCGGCGGACGACCCGCTTGGCCCTGTTTCGCTCGGTGCTCCTGTTCGGTTCCGACCTTTCGCCGCGCCGTTGGCGTGATTGATCTATACCGGAATGAATCGCCAGCCTTACGAAACTCCTCCGCAATGGTGGTCGCCTCGATTAAGTCCGAATTGGGTCCGCGCCTGGGCTCCTTTTCGGAGGCGGAAAGCCCGCCGCGAGCACGGCCTTACCGGTGTCACGATCGAAGGGGTCGAGCATCTCCGGCAAGCGGCCGCCGACGGATACGGGTTGCTGATCACTCCCAACCATCCGACGCATGCCGATCCTTACGTCTTGCTGGAAGCATCCGAGCGGATCGGGATGCCGTTCTATTACATGACGGCCTGGCAGGTCTTTGCGACGACGCACTGGCTGGGGCGCCGCGTCCTTCGCCGGCACGGCTGTTTCAGCATCAACCGCGAAGGGCATGATCTGCGGGCCTTTCGGCAAGCGGTTCACATTCTCCAGGGGAATCGGCCGCTGGTGGTTTTTCCCGAGGGGGAAGTCTTCCATCTCAACGACCGCGTGACCCCCTTCCGCCGCGGCGCGGCCACGGCCGCCCTGCGCGCGGCGCGCACCGGCAATCGGCCGGTGGCCTGCGTGCCGTGCGGCATCAAGTTCGAATACGTCGACAGCCCCTTGCCCCAACTCCTCGACGTCGTGGGCCGGCTGGAGCAGCGTCTGGGTCTGACGCCCCGCGGCCAAATGCCGCTCGCGCGGCGCATTCGGCGCTTGGCCGACGGCGCACTCTGCATCAAGGAAATCGAGTATTTCGGCCGCAACTCCGCCGGCCCGGCTCACGACCGGTCGACCAACCTGATGCTGGCGCTGCTCGCCCGGTTGGAAGATCGCTACCGCGTAGTCGCCCCGGCGGGCACCGTGCCCGAACGGGTGAAGGAACTTCGCCGGCGGGGCATTGCGCGGTGCGAATCGGCCGCCGACCCCTGCGAGCGTAGGCAGGCGCAAAGCGATCTGGCCGATTTGTTTTTCGTGATGCAGCTCTATAGCTATCCCGCCGACTATCTGGCGGGCAAGCCGAGCCTGGAACGCCTGGCCGAGACGGTCGACAAGCTGGAGGAAGATATCCTGCACGTCGGGACCGCCGGACTGAGGGGAACGCGTCGGGCTATCCTGAGCTTCGGAGAACCGGTGCTTGCTGAACCGGGCGCCACGGCCGGCAGCGCGGCGACGATCACCCGGCTATTGGAAGGGCGCGTCCAAAACTTGCTCGACGCCGTCAACGGCCGCGATCGCGCGTCGCCGTTCGATTCGGCGCAGTCGCCGGTCGCCGCGGACGAGCCGGTCGTCGTGGACGAGCCGGTCGAGGCGGCCCCCGCCGCTTCCTTCGCCGCTTGAGCCCGAGCGGGCCCTTCTTCTTGGTTCGCGTACCGGTTCTTTCCCAGGGGTAATTCGCAGTGTTTTCGCAGGTCTTCAACAAGCACTTCTATTCGCGTGTCGCGCCGTGGGCCGTTCTGGCGGCCGTCGTCTCCGTTCCGCTCTTGGTTTACGGAGTGCGCGGCGCGCTACGAGGGGGCGACAACGACGTACGGCAGTGGCTCCCCCGCGGCTTCCGCGAAACGCAGGAGTACGACCGCTTTCTCGCCCAGTTCGGCAGCGAGGAGATGGCCGTCGTCAGCTGGCCGGGTTGTACGGTCGAGGATCAACGGCTCGATCGCCTGGCCGCCGCGCTCGAACCGTATACGGATCAGTCGCCGGCGACGACGGGCGAATCGCCGGCGACGGACCGACCTTCCGAGTCCGCTCGGCCGGCGGGAAATTCGAGCGCTCGTATGCATCCGCTCTTCAAGCGGGTGCTGACCACGCGTCAAGCCGTCGCAGCCCTGACGGCGGAGCCGGCTCAAGTTCCGCACGAGGAAGCGATCCGCCGTTTGAGCGGCCTTTTGGTCGGCCCCGACGGAAACACGGCGGCGATGATCGTCATGGTCAACGAGGCCGGCACCGCCGACCGTAAGGCGGCCGTGGCCTTATTGCAGAATCTGGCCGAGCAAGCGGGCGTTTCCCGCGACGAGCTGCGAATGGCCGGGCCCACGGTCGACAGCGTCGCACTGGAGAGCGAAAGCCGGCGGTCGCGTTACTTGCTGACGGTCGCGGCGCTGATGACGGCGCTGCTGCTCGCCTGGCGATGCTTGAAGAACGTGCGTCTGGTGGCCATGGTTTTTGCCGTCGCCGTGTTCTGCGCGGGCCTCAACGTGGCACTCGTCTATTTTCTCGGCGGCACGATGAACCTGCTGATGGGGATGATGCCGACGCTGATTTATTTGCTCGGCCTTTCGGCCGCCATCCACCTGGTGAACTATTATCGCGAAGCGGTCGCCGAGGGCCTGGTGAACGAAGCTCCGCTACGGGCCGTGAAGGCCGCTTGGCTCCCCTGTTTGCTCAGCGCCGGCACGACCGCCGTCGGCCTCGGCTCGCTGGCGATCAGCGACGTGGCGCCGGTTCGCACGTTCGGCATCTTTTCCGCGCTGGGCGTGCTGACGAGCCTGCCGGTGCTGTTCCTGCTCCTCCCCTCGGTGCTCGCACTTTGGCCGGTGACGGAGCGCCGCTCACTCCGGACGCGGCAACGCCGGCCGGACGCGGCAGGCCCGCATTGGACTACGGGGCTCGCCAACTGGGTGATCGGTCGACATCGCCTGGTCACCGCCGCGTTCCTGGCTTTGCTGGCGGTCTCCGGTTTCGGGCTGGCGAAGCTCGAGATGTCGGTGAAACTACTGAACCTGTTCTCCCCCGAGTCCCGAATCATTCAGGATTACGCTTGGCTGGAGCGGCATCTGGGGCCGATGGTACCGATCGAGGTCGTCGTCCGCTTCGACAACAACAGCCCGCTTTCGATGCTCCAGCGGATGCAAGTCGTCGAGCGGATCGAGCGGAAGCTGGACTCTGTGGAGAAAGTAGGCGGAACGATGTCGGCCGCTACGTTCGCTCCCGGACTGCCGACCGGCGGCAGCGCGGGCAATACGACTCGACGCGTGGTCCTGGGACGCCGTTTGGAGCAGAACCGGGATCACTTTGAGTCGCTGCGTTACTTGCGACAAACCGACGACGGAGAACTGTGGCGGATCAGCGCCCGGGTCGAAGCCTTGAACTCGCTCGATTACGGTCACTTCGTCAACGAGATGCGGCGGCAAGTCGAACCGGTGTTGCAAGAAGCGGAGCAAGCGGGCCAAGGCCGCATCGAGGCGGTCTATACCGGAATCGTGCCGCTGGTTTACAAGGCGCAGCGGACGCTGCTCGAAGATCTGCTGAGCAGCTTCCTGACGTCGTTCGTCCTGATCGCGGGAATGATGGCCCTGATGCTTCGCAACGTCCCGGCGGGGCTGGTTGCGATGTTGCCGAACGTCTTGCCGGCGTCGGTCTTGTTCGGGTCGATGGGATTGCTGGGAATCCAGTGCGACATCGGATCGATGATGACGGCCGGAGTGGCCATGGGGATCGCCGTCGACGATACGGTCCACTTCCTCACCTGGTTTCGCCGCGGTTTGGCGCGAGGTTTGTCGCGAGTCGACGCGATCAAAGACGCCTACGTCCAGTGCGCGACGGCCATGATCCAGATGACGATCGTTTGCGGATTGGGAATCTTCGTCTTCGCACTCAGCTCGTTCGTTCCCACGTCGCGTTTCGCCTGGCTAACGGCCGGCATGCTCGGCGTCGCCTTGCTGGGCGACCTGATCCTGTTGCCGGCGCTACTGGCCGGGCCTCTGGGCAAGCTCTTTACCCCGGCCCGGCCGGAAAGCACGGCGGCGGCGCCCGCCCTGGTTCCGGCGGCCAACGGGATCGAACTCGAACCGGTTGCGACGTAGCGCCCGCAGCCGCCCATGCCGGTGCGGAATTTCCCGGCGGGCCGCCAATGAAAAACGCTCGCCGACCGCGGGGGGCGACGAGCGTCGCGGAGGGTGGCTAAGGGGACTTGAACCCCCGACCCCCAGATCCACAATCTGGTGCTCTAACCGACTGAGCTATAGCCACCGTACAAAACAAACCGTCTAAGCGGTTTTCCGCGAATCGGGCGGCGGGACAAACCCGCCTCCGCAGGCGAAATCACCGGCAAAGTAATCCTCAAGGATACCACGAACCGACGCTCCGGCAAGGCCGGCGCCCCGGACCGACCGGTACAATGCGCACCACCGAAACCGAGGTCTTGCCGTAACCTATGCTTGTGTAATCTACTCGACGACTTACGGCGGCCGGAGGTTCGGCTTCGCGGAGCGCGTTTCGGCCCTTTTTTTGACGGGGTCGCACGGTGCGGACGTGCCTCGACCACGGAAATGAACACCCCGACCTCCCGCAGGTCGGCCTTGTCTAATCTCGCCCTTCGACGGGAATAGGGGAAAGCATCGCGATGTCCGACTCGATTCTGGTGACTGGCGGAGCGGGGTTCATCGGCGGCGCCTTCGTGCGGCAGTGGATCGCCGAAGAATCGCCGGCGCTGGCGAACCTCGACGCCCTGACCTACGCCGGCAACCTCGACTCGCTCGAAACAGTCGCCGAGGCCCCTCAGTACTCGTTCGTACACGGCGATATTTGCGATGGCGACGTGGTGCGCGAACTCTTGGCCGAGCGCCGCCCGCGGGCCATCGTCCACTTCGCCGCCGAGTCGCACGTCGACCGTTCGATCGACCACCCCGACGCCTTCATCCGCACGAACGTCGTCGGCACCTGGACTCTCTTGGACGGGGCCCTGAAGTACTACCGAAGCCTCGCGGGCGAAGAGCGCGAACGGTTCCGCTTCCTGCATGTCTCGACCGACGAGGTGTACGGTTCGCTCGGGCCGACCGGAGCCTTCAGCGAAACCACGCGCTACTCACCCAACTCGCCCTATGCCGCCAGTAAGGCGTCGAGCGACCACTTCGTGCGAGCCTACCAGCACACGTTCGGCCTGCCGACGCTCGTAACGAACTGCTCGAACAACTACGGGCCGTTTCAGTTTCCCGAGAAACTGATTCCGCTGATGATTCTCAACGCCCTGGAAGGCAAACCGCTGCCGGTGTACGGCGACGGCCTGCAGGTGCGCGACTGGCTGTACGTCGAAGACCATTGCCGGGCCATCCGCACGGTGCTGGCCCGCGGCACGCCGGGCGAAACCTACAACATCGGCGGCAACTGCGAACGTCCCAATATCGAAATTGTGAAGACCATCTGCGCGATCGTCGATCGGCTCCGTCCGGGCCTTGCCCACGCGCCGTGCGAGAAGTTGCTGAAGTACGTCCAAGATCGACCGGGGCACGATCGGCGCTACGCGATCGACGCCTCGAAGATCAAACGCGAACTCGGCTGGGAACCGCAAGCGAACCTCGCAACCGGCCTGGAACGGACCGTCCGCTGGTACCTCGACAACCCCGAGTGGGTCGGGCGGATCACCAGCGGCGTTTACGCTCGCGATCGGCTGGGGCTGGCACAGTAGGTGAATGACTAATGACGAATGACGAAAGAATGACGAATGCTCAAATGACGGAAGCACGAAGCCGGTAGTTTGCCGGCGAGCGGATGTCGACGCCACGTCAAAACACCAAACACCAAACACCAAACACCAAACACCAAACACCAAACACCAAACACCAAACACCAAACACCAAACACCAAACACCAAACACTCCCCTCGCATGCCCCAGCACTTTCAAAAAGGAATCATCCTTGCCGGCGGGTCCGGCACTCGGCTCCATCCGGTGACGTTGGCCGTCAGCAAGCAACTGCTGCCGATCTACGACAAGCCGATGATCTACTACCCGCTGTCGACCTTGATGCTCGCCGGCATTCGGGAGGTGCTCATCATCACCACGCCCGAAGACGGTCCGAGCTTCGAGCGGCTACTGGGAGACGGGTCGCGAATCGGGATGTCGATCCGCTATGCACGGCAGCCGAAACCCGAAGGGTTGGCGCAGGCCTTCATCATCGGCCGTGAGTTCGTCGGCCGCGACCACGTGGCGCTCGTGTTGGGCGACAACCTGTTCTACGGCCAAGGCTTTGTGAAAATGCTGGCCGAGGCATCCGCGAAAACGGAGGGAGCCACCGTTTTCGCCTACGCCGTGAAGAACCCGCAAGCGTACGGTATCGTCGAGTTCGACGCCTCGGGTCGGGCCATTTCGCTCGAAGAGAAGCCGAAGGCGCCGAAATCAAAGTTTGCCGTCACGGGACTTTACTTCTACGACAACCAGGTGGTCGACATCGCGGCCAACTTAAAACCTTCGCCGCGCGGCGAGTTGGAAATCACCGACGTCAACAAGGTGTACCTGGCTCGCAACCAGCTCGACGTGCAGATCTTCAGCCGGGGTTTCGCCTGGCTCGATACGGGAACGCACGAGTCGCTCCTGCAGGCTTCGAACTTCATCGAAACGATCGAGGCCCGGCAAGGCCTGAAGGTCTCCTGCCTGGAGGAGATCGCCTACCACAAGGGCTTTATTACCGCCGAGCAGTTGGAAAAGCTCGGGCGGGCGATGAAGAACCCGTATGGGAATTATCTCTTGGATTTGCTCGGGAAGGGGTAGCGAGGCGCCGTGCTTCGAAACCCAAAATTCCCAGATTCCGAATCCGAGGCAGCGTGGGCCTCGCGGGCAGGAATGAGTTTGCCCATTTGTGTCATGGGCCGCTCGGCGCCACCCTACAGGAAGGCCGCGGCGACGGCGTTCGACAAATGCACGAGTCGCCAGGGGGCCCTCGATCGCAGGTAGTTGGTAAGCACCACGCAAAACCCTTGCGTGTCCGGGTCCATCCAAACCACGTTGCCTGCCGACCCGGTGTGACCGAAGACGCGCCGGCTCAGTAGGTCGCCCCAACTGTCCGAGGTTCCCAGGTGGTTCTGTCGCCAGCCGAGCCCCCACGGCTGCGTGCGACGCACCGGCTCCGGCAGGTCGGCAAGATCGTTCAACCGGTTCGTGGTCATCATGCGAACCGTCGCGGGCGACAGCAGTCGAACGTCGCCCCACTTGCCGCCGCCGAGCATCAGCCCGCAGATCACGGCATAGTCCTCGGGCGTGCTGAAGAGTCCGCCGGCCGGCGATCCGAACTCCTGCCAATACCGGGTATTCCAATTCCCCGGACTGCCGACCTGATATTCGGGCACGGTCGTGCGCACCAGCCGCTCGCGAGCGAAACCTTGTGATCCCAGGCCGGTCGACTTCAGCCCCAGGGGCGCGCTGATTTCATCGCGCACGAAGTCGCGGATCGATCGACCGGACAGTCGCTGAACGATCTCGGCGACGAGGATCGTGCCCGAGCTGGAATAGGCAAACTGCGTGCCCGGCGCGAACAGCAGGTCGGTCTTGATGACCTCCTGGATGAATTCCGCCAACGGCGCCTGTTTGCTTCGCAGCTCGGCGTTGCGCGGCAATTCGTCGGGCAGTCCTGAAGTGTGCGTGAACAGGTGGAGAACCTGGGCATTCACCTTCCCTTTGCCGGTAAACTCGGGAATGTATCGCGTGACCCGATCGCTCAGGTTGAGTAGTCCGCGCTCCACGAGCAGCATGCCCGCCGTAAAAATCACCGGCTTGGTGACCGACGCCATGTAGAACATCGCGTCGTCGCGAATCGGCTCGGCATCGGGCTCGGGCCCCTGCCGTCCGAAGAACCGAGGGGCCACCGTTTTTCCGAATCGGCCGACCTGGATTGCCCCGCCCGGGACCGGCGCATTCGGGCCGCTCGTCCATTTCTCCATCAGATCGTAGGCGACCTGCAGTCGTCGCGAGTCGAGCTGAATTTCCTCGGGTTCGACTTGGGGCAAAGCCGACGCCGTACTCACT
>Ga0163153_10005893_pt1 | contig 14186 bp, 9 predicted proteins | sample OliLakLV19MP6IB1_FD_148629 | JGI IMG/M metagenome (GOLD analysis project Ga0163153, IMG submission 148629) | Freshwater microbial mat bacterial communities from Lake Vanda, McMurdo Dry Valleys, Antarctica - Oligotrophic Lake LV.19.MP6.IB-1 | ecosystem: Environmental > Aquatic > Freshwater > Lake... | reverse complement strand
TCTTTGAAGTAGGAAATATCGACTAGTTATAAAAGATTTTTTACTATCTGGTTCAATCGGCTGTTAGTCAAAGCTGAGTTTGTGGGCCGCCTGTATCTCGTATCTACGAGCAGTTCAGCCCGCCTCCGAACTCATACAAACAGGGTTAAGTAAGCCACTCACCACGTATAGCGAGGTAGCCTGTTCAGGTTCATTTCGCCTCAGATGGCCTAAAAAACAGGATTTTATGAGGTAACATCCTATTTTTTTACAACCTTTTGCTTTTCTACGTCTTAGCCTTATCTTTGCAGTCCATTTTTAAAAATAATAAGCACATGTACGCAATAGTAGACATTGCAGGAAAGCAGTTTAAGGTGGCTAAAGACCAATATATCTACGCACCCAAAATGGAAGGAGAAGCTGGTTCAAATGTATCATTTGATAAGGTCCTTCTGGTTGATAACGGTGGAAGTGTAGAAGTTGGCGCCCCTACTGTAAACAGTGTTAAAGTATCTGGTAAGATATTAGAGCACGTAAAAGGAAATAAGGTGATCATCTTTAAAAAGAAGAGGAGAAAAGGCTATGCCGTTAAGAATGGTCATCGTCAGCAGTTCACGAAGATTCAGATTGAAAGCATCGGGTAACTCTAACACGGCTTCAGAAATTTTGAATTTGAAATTTTAACTCTTGAATTATCAGTTATGGCACATAAAAAAGGTGAAGGTAAAGTAAAAAACGGCCGCGAATCGGAAAGCAAACGACTGGGCATTAAAGTGTTTGGTGGTCAAAAAGTAATCGCAGGTAATATTATCGTGCGTCAGCGTGGCACTAAGCACAATCCTGGCAGAAATGTAGGAATCGGTAAGGATCACACCTTATTTGCGCTTACCCCAGGCGTGGTAGTATTTAAGAAAGGCAAAGCAAATAAGTCTTTCGTTTCTGTTCAGGCAGAAGCATAGATAGTCATATCAAGAAAGGAAAAAAGGCATCCCACCACGGGATGCTTTTTTTGCTTTTATACGGTTCCAGCAATTCCCTTCCAGCCTCACCTTTCCCAATCCAGGGAAGCATTAGACATGTTTATTGAGTAATATGCTTGAAATTAATAATTGATTTTTTTGAGCCTATTATAGAAAAATACATGCAATACATAAAAGAATTTTATGTATTGCATTATTATTTTTTATTATCATGTTAAGGAATTGTTATCTATTTTTCTCCCTCGATTTTAATATTAATCTAACCCTTAACCTATGAAGAAAATTTTACTGCTAGGCATTTCATTTGCGATAGCGCTCAGCGCCTGGGCTCAAGACCGAGTGGTGTCGGGTAAAGTAACAGCCTTGGAAGACGGCTCCTCTTTGCCCGGAGTGAACGTAGTTCTTAAAGGAACTACGAATGGAACGGTTACCGATGCAGATGGTAACTACAGACTTACTATCCCCTCGACAGGCGGTAGTCTATTATTTTCTTTTATTGGCCTGCAAACCCAACAGGTGCCTATTGGAGAGCGCACTACGGTTGACATTGGCCTTGGTCTGGACGTTCAGCAGTTGAATGAAGTAGTTGTAACAGCGCAGGGTGCTGCCAAAGAAAAGAAAGCCCTAGGGTATGCAATTTCCACAGTTGGATCAGACCAACTGGCGGGCAGGCCTCAGCAAGATGTGGCGCGGATTCTTCAAGGTAAGGTTCCAGGTGTCAACATCTCGCCAACCGGGGGTACCTCCGGCTCAGGAAGCAGCATTAACATTCGCGGCTACAGTTCGTTGAGCGGAAGCACGCAACCACTATTTGTTGTTGATGGTGTTCCCTTTAATTCAGCAACTAACAATGGTTCGGGATTTTCAACGGGCGGGGCGGCAGTAACCCCCAGTCGATTTTTGGATTTAGATCCAAACAACATAGAATCGCTTAGCGTATTGAAAGGTCTTGCAGCAACTGTGCTTTACGGAGACCAGGGACGGAACGGGGTTATTTTAGTAACTACCAAATCGGGCAAAGGAAAGAAAAATGCTGAGGTAACCTTGCAACAAACGGTGAACATAACTGAGGTTGCTTCTCTGCCAAAATTTCAAAATAGCTGGGGAAATGGCTTCCAGGGTTTGTATGGAGCTTTCTTTAGTAACTGGGGTCCTGGTTTTGGAGAGGTTGATTCCGTAGGACACCCTTATCAATTTTTAGGTACGCCTTCACTTAGAGATGCTTATCCTGAATATATTTTTGATAGAATTGCCTACGATCCAGGCGAAACCATCAAGAAGTTTTTTAGAAAGGGAGTTGCATCAAATACGTATGTGAATTTTACTGGAGGAACCGACAAAGTCGGATTCAATTCTTCGGTTTCTTATACAGATGAGCAAGGCTTTGTACCCGGAAATGATGTTACCCGATTGAATGTTAGTTTAGGCATTAATGCGGCCATCACCAAGAGGTTATCGATACAAAACAACATCTTGTTCTCCAAAACAGACGTGGAAACTCCACCTCTAAACGGTGCAACGGGCGGTGGCGGAACTTTCGGTGGTGTGCCTTCACTCTATGGTCAGTTCTTATATACACCAAGGAATCTGGACATTTTTGATTGGCCTAGCGCAACGCCTGATAACAGAAGTATCTATTACAGGGGCGGAAATGACATCGCGAACCCATTGTGGTTGGCGGCTAATTATCGCGAATTGAACTTTACTAATCGCGTTTTCAATTCAACCACTGTAACGTATGACGTTACAGACAACCTGAGCGTAAGCTACCGGGCTGGCTATGACACGTACACAGAAATTCAAGAGCGCAGATTTAACAAAGGTGGTGTGCAAGGGCCTAACATTATTAATGGGGTGTTTCAAACGCAAACAATCCAAAATACCATCTTCAATCAAGACTTTATTGTAGCCTTCAATAAACAATTAAACGAATCAATTAGCTTTTCGGCACGGGGTGGTTTTAATGCACGAAACGACAAGTTTAGACGTGATGGTTTGTATTCTGAAGGGCAGGTAATTGGTGGGTTGTACAGACATTTCAACTATACTACCGCTTCATCGCGAAGCATTGGTTTTGGAGGTCGTATTTTCAACCGTGAAGAAGAAGAGCAACGCATGGGTGTTTATGCCGATCTTTCATTCGACTATAAGCAGTACCTATTTTTAAATGTTGCTGGCCGAAACGATTGGACTTCAACCCTTGAGACAGGTAACAATACCATTTTTTACCCAAGTACTTCGGTGTCGTTTCTTCCTACTGAGGCCTTCTCAGGTCTGAAATCTAATACCTTGAATTTCTTAAAATTGCGGGTAGGATATGGAACCTCAGCCGGTTTTGCGCCTTTTACCTATGGAACCCGCTCTGTAGCGAATTTAAATACCCGTGGGTTTATTGATCTTGCAGGTTCGCCAATCACAACCAATGCAATTTCTAACTTTTTAGGAAATCCAAACCTGAAGCCCGAATTGCAACAAGAAATAGAGGCCGGGTTTGAAGCCAAATTATTCAATTCGAAATTAGGTATTGATTTTACCGTGTATGATAGAAGCACGCGTAATTTAATTACAGAGGCTCCGCTTGATCCTGCAACAGGCTACACAAGTACCTTGACAAACGTTGGAAAATTACAAAATCGCGGCCTTGAAATAGGTTTAAACGGAACCCCATTGGTAAGAGGAGACTTCCGTTGGGATGTTACACTTAACTTCAATATTGTGCGACCAGAGATAATTGAGTTAGGTGGTGGTCTCGAAGAAGTTGTAATTGCCGGATTTACCACACGTGGAAATTTCGCAATCCCGGGAAGACCGTATAATATCATCAAGGGCAATGCCGTTCGCAAGGCCCCAGATGGTCAGCGTATTGTTCGAGCAAACGATGGCCTTTATGTTGTTGATCCAATCATTCGCGAAATTGGTAATCCAAACCCTGATTGGTTGAGTTCTTTATTCAACACGTTTACCTATAAAGGATTTACGTTAAATGTGCAAATGGATTATCGCCAGGGTGGCGACATGTATGCCTCAACACCTTCGGCTACTATAGGCCGTGGAGTTGTAGCTACTGACGTTGAATATGGCTATGATCAAACATTTATTCTTCCGGGAGTATTGGAGGTTGATAACAATAGTGATGGCGTGGTAGACAGTTACCGCAAAAATGACAAGCAAGTAACCGCTGCAGATTATGGATTTAATGTGCAATTCAATGGTACAGATGACACCTCTATTTTTGATGGCTCATTTATTCGGTTGCGAGAAATTTCATTCGCCTACGAGTTTCCAAAATCATTGATGTCAAAAACCCCTTTTAAGGCGGCATCTTTCCAGTTAAACGGCAACAACTTGTGGTTTAATGCTTTCAACGTACCTAAAAATGTAAATTTTGATCCTGAGGTGTTAAGCACCGGGGTTGGAAACGGAGCCGGTTTCGACTATTTGACGGGGCCAAGTGCAAGGCGATATGGTGCAGTGCTTAGGCTTACATTTTAATTCTTAAAATCATTTGCTATGAAATTGATAAAATCTTTATTTCTATCGGGATTAATAGTTTTGGCTACTTCGTGTGAGCTCAACTTATTAGATGATCCCAACGCGGTTAAGCTCAATCAAACTGACCCGAGCTTGCTGTTAAATAACATCCAGATTGGCTTGGCTGGTTTTTTTAATACAGCCAGCACCTTTGGCATGCAGGTAACGCGCCTTCAAAACTCAGGCGGTTCTGTTTACGAAAATTTTGCTAACCCGCAGTCTTTTGACGGCATGTGGTCGGCCGCTTATGCAAACGTGATCGTAAACTCTGAAAATGTAATTAAGCAAGCCGATGAAAGTGGCTTTACAGTTCATGCCGGCATGGCGCGAATTATGGAAGCTTATGCATTATCTGTGCTTGTTGATTATTTTGGTAATGTTCCGTTTTCGGAAGCAAATGCAGGAGCAGTTAATTTTAACCCAAAGGTTGATAATATGGATGTTTTGTATCCACAAATTATTGCGCTGCTTGATCAGGCAATTACTAACCTTGGCACACCCGCAAGTGCAGTCGCCCCGGCAATAACAGACTTTTACTATGGCGGTAATACGGGTCGCTGGATAAGGTTGGCAAACACGCTGAAGCTCAAGATGTTCTTGAATCTGCGTAATGTTAATGCTGCTCAGGCTACTGCTGGAATAACGGCTGCATTAGCCGGTGGGGTTATTACTACTCCGGCCGAGAATTTTATATTCAGATATGCGACTAATAATGCCGATCCGGATGTACGTCATCCGCGCTTTGTTGGTAATTATATTACAGGCGCTGGTGATTACATCGCCAACTATTTAATGTGGCAAATGTTTTATGGCTACGACCGTAACACGGGGGTTGCACCTTCGCAGGGAGATCCTAGAATGAGATTCTACTTCTATCGTCAACGCGCTGCCAACTCTTCCGATCCGAATGAAATTAGATGTGTTGCGCAAACTGCGCCTCCTCATTATCCATTTTCAACGGGTACAGCAATTATTTATGGCAAGCCCGGTGTTCCTCCTGGAATATCGACTGACCCGGCAAGTGCGGCCTGGACAAGAACTTTTTGTTTTCCAACCCCGATTGGGTATTGGGGTCGCGAACATGTTGATCCACAAGGAATTCCGCCAGATGGCTTGGCAAGATCTACGTGGGGTGCTTATCCTGCGGGGGGGCGCTTTGATGCAAACGTAAATGCAGGTGTAAACAACCCTGCTTTAGGTATGCGTGGCGCGGGTATGCAGCCAATTTTGATGCGATCTTTTGTGAACTTCATGCGAGCAGAAGCAGCCTTATTTTTAGGTGTGGGTGGCGTTGCTGCCGATCAGTTCGATCTTGGCGTTAGAGCTTCGCTCGCGGACGTTCGGGATTGGTCAGTTAATGGTACGCTGGGAACTGCGGCTGGGGCAGCTCCTACCGAGGCTGCAACCATCAACACGTTCTATCCTGCTGCCACCTATACTACCGATGCTAATAATTATGCTACGGCTGCGTTAGCAGCCTATAATGCTCAAACCGATAATGACGGCAGGTTGAATTTCATTGCCCGTGAGTATTGGATTGCATTATTCGGTTCAGGAGTAGAGTCTTACAACTTGTACAGAAGAACAGGAAGACCGACCGGAATGCAACCAACTGTAAATCCAGATCCAGGTGCTTTTCCAAGATCGTTCTGGTATCCCACTTCTTTTGAAACCAGAAACTCGCAAGTTGAACAGAAGGCAAACCTTACAGGTGCAATCTTTTGGGATACTAAAACTGTAAATCTTGACTTTTAAGCCTTAACGACAATGAAAATGAATTTTAAAAAATATTCTTTAGCGATAGCCCTGTTCCTGGGTGGAATGGGCATTGCCTGCCGTGATGAGAGTTTATATCCCCTTCCTTATGATGATAGGGAGGTGGGCGCCTACATGCGCATTTATTCGCTGACATCTAACGTAATAGATCTAAATGATCCGGCTAATACCGGACTAGATGCAATTTTTGAAGCTGTTGATGGTAACAAAGGAAATAATCTGTCGGAATTTAGAATTTTTGTAAGTCACAGACGCGGCACAAGTGTTTCCAGCGAAGTTGCTGTTAAAACAATCCCAGCGTCTGCCTTTACGGCTGTTTCTGAACCAACATTTTCAGACTATAAGCGGGCTAAGATTCGGGTGACTGCAACTGAAACGTTGGCTGCTTTGGCTACCGCCACCAATTTTCCTGGATCTTTCGCGGCAGGGGATCAAGTAAATTATAGAGGTGTAATGGTTCTTAATGATGGCAGGGAGTTTACAAACTCTAACACCACACCTAACATTGCAGGGGGTCAGTTTTATTCTGCATCTTTCCTCTATACGTTAACAGTTAGGTCTCTTACAGCGGCTACCTGGGTAGGTGATTTTAGCTTAACACAATCATCCATTTGGTCTTTTAATCACTCGGCAGCACTGCATGCGGGTGCTCAGTTTCCAGGTTATATCAATCAGGTTTTGTTTCCTAACCAAACGGTTACGCTGAGTATTCCTGCTGGTGGGTTATCTACCGAGAGACAATTTTCAGTTTCTTACCGTGGCCAAACTGTGCCTTTGCGTATTAATTTGGAGAATGGAACTGTATTTGTTCCCCTCCAAAACTCAACGGTAGATTGTACCTCAGAGCGTGAGTTATATTGGACGTTCCCTACAACAGGAAACTTTACAGTTGCCGCTGGCCTGGTAATGCCAGCGGGATTGCCGCAAGCGACAACGGCAAACCGGGGTTCGTACAACGTTGCACAGGGTGCAGCAGTTGGCAATGCGCTCACCATTGGTATAGATGATGACGCTGACGAATACGGGCGGAGAAATGGTTATTGCACCTGGACGCGCAGGGCAAGATTGACGCTTACTAAGTTATAATTATTTTGATTCGTGATTAAATGCCCCCTCTTCCGAAGGGAAGAGGGGGACATTTGCTTTTATATTGATAGGAGTTTTTTGCATTTATTCTGTCTTTTTCTAAAAAATCCTGATCAGAAAAGAATTCTGAGATCAATTTTTAAGCATTTCAAATGTAGGATATTTGGAATTATTTATAGTTTTCCGGATTCAGACATTCATACTTAATATAATAGATATTGTGTTGCCCTGAATGACTTCAGGTGGCCTGCCAATATTATCTTTTAATGAAAATATAACCTGAGATTATCAATTATTTCATGGGGTCTTAAAACCCCTTAACAGCTGAAATTTTGATAAAAAACGAATTTTCTTGCTATCCATAGGCCTGCAGCCGAAGAATTATCTAAATTTTTTTCGAATACAGGTGTTTTGTATTAAGGATTATCTCTAATTTAGGGGTTCATAATTTCCTAATATTAACTAAACCTTAACCTATGAAGAAGTTTTTACTATTATGCTTCTCATTCGCTTTTGTGCTCAGTGTCTGGGCGCAAGATCGAGTGGTTTCGGGTAAAGTGACCGCTGCTGAAGACGGTTCCTCTTTGCCTGGAGTGAACGTGGTTCTCAAAGGAACTACAAATGGAACGGTTACCGATGCCAACGGTAGCTACAAACTCACAGTTCCGGCTTCCGGTGGTGGCCTGGTGTTTTCCTTTATTGGACTCCAGACCCAGGAAGTGGCCATTGGTGATCGTACAGTAGTTGACATCTCGCTTGGCCTTGATGTTCAGCAATTGTCTGAAGTTGTTGTTACTGCGGTAGGTATCGTGCGCGAGAAAAAAGCGCTGGGTTACTCAGTGGCCGGTGTTAGCGCTGACCAAATCGCTCAGCGTTCAGAGGTGGATCCTCTCCGCGCTTTGCAGGGCAAAATGCCCGGTGTGAATATTGTCGGTGGTGGTGGTGCTCCGGGTCAATCTACAAAGATTAACATCCGTGGTTCATCTTCATTAACTGGTAATACTCAGCCTCTCTTTGTTGTGGATGGTATTCCATTCGACAACTCAGTGAACGCTTCAGGAGGTTCTTCTGAAAACACCGTTTCTACCAACCGTGCATTTGACATCGATCCAAACAACATCGAGTCACTTACGGTATTGAAAGGTGCTGCTGCTGCTGCGTTGTACGGTTCACGTGCAACAAACGGTGTGGTTGTAATCACGACCAAAGCAGGCAAGAAAAACGCAAAGAAAGGCCTTGAGATCACGTACAACGGTTCATTGAACTTCACGGACATTTCTGGAGTTCCTAATTACCAGGATGTGTACACACAAGGTTCTAACCAGGTGTATAACGGTGGTTTCATTGGAAACTGGGGTGCTCCTTTCCCTAATGAAGTCGATCGTTTGAATGCTCAGTACGGTACCAACTATACTAAGATTTATGGTAGATATACAGGTACTGGTACTACTGGAACGGGAACAAAAGCTGGACAGCCTTATCCAGACGGCTTTGCGCCTCATCCTCTTGCCGCAAATGGTTTTCCTGTAGGATTGGGTTCCAGAAGTTTATTCCCTGAGTTAATGGATGCAGAGGGTTATCCCGTACCTTATGAGATCAGACCACACGATATCGTTGGGGGTTTCTTTAAAACTGGTAAGCAGGTTGAAAACTCAATTAACATCAGCTCAGGTTCCGATAAGGCTTCTGTGAATGCTGGTTTTTCCCGTATGAATCAGGAAGGTATCGTTCCTAACCAGGAAGTAACCCGTACTACTATGTATTTTGGTGGTAGTGCACAATTGGAAAACGGATTATTCCTTTCGGGTAACGTTAACTACGTAAACACAGAGCAGCAGTCTCCTCAGTCAGCAAGTAGCGCCTTTGCCGATTACTATGGTGGAGAAGGATCTTCTTCTATTTACGCACGTCTTTTCTACCTTCCAAGAAACTTTGATTTGAATGGTCTTCCCTTCGAAAGCCCTGTGGATGGTTCAAACATGTTCTACCGTGCTTTGGATAACCCACTTTGGATTGCCAAGTATAACCTTTATACCAGTGATGTAAATCGCGTGTATGGAAACCTTACTGCCAAGTATGATGTTACATCATGGTTGGAATTGATGGTGAAGGGTGGTATCAACACCTATTCCGAATCCAGAAGAAACATTAACCGTCCGGGAGGATCATCTCTTCCATTAGGTAGAGTTTGGACTGAAGATTTAACAAACACGGAAATTGACTTCAACTACATCGCTACGGTCGACAAGGACTTCAATGAAGACTTGTCTTTCAAAGCGTTATTGGGTTTCAATAACAACCAGCGTGAACTTACCCGCAAGCGCGTAACGGGTAACCAGATTATTCAGGCAGGCCTTAACCTGACCAATGCTACTTCGCAGCAGCAAGTAAACTATGACTTCTCTACATTGAGAAGATTGTATGGTGCTTATTTTGACATGTCATTGTCCTACAAGGATTATTTATTCTTAAACGTGGTGGGTCGTAACGACTGGTCTTCTACATTGCCAAAAGAAAACAATAGCTACTTCTATCCTGGAGCCAGCGTATCGTTCATCTTTACGGATGCACTTTCTATTCCGGATAACATCCTGAATTCTGGTAAGATTCGCCTTGCAGCAACCAAGGTAGGTAACGATGCTACGCCATACAGAACCAATACCAACTATTTCATCAATACACCTTATACTACTCCGGGCGGTACATTTACCAACCGGGCAGGCTTGCAAAACACGTTGGGTAACCCAACGCTGAAGCCTGAGTTTACTACGGAGTATGAAATTGGTACTGATTTGAAGTTCTTCAACAATAAGATTGGTTTGGATTTAACGTATTTCACTCGTCAATCTACCGAACAAATTGCTCAGGCTTCTTTGACCCGCTCTACAGGCTTCAGCCAGGAATGGGTGAACGTGGGTCGCTTGGATAACAAAGGTTTTGAAATAGGATTGGATGTAACGCCAATTTCTACGGCCAGCGGATTTACCTGGAACATGTATTTTGCCTTTTCACGCATACGCACGGAAGTGGTAGATGCAGGCCCTACAGGTGAAATCTTCATCGGTGGTGCTGCTTCAACATTCGGAACAATCCATAGAAATGGTCAGCCTTACGGCCAGATTTTTGGAACAGCGCAAGCGAAAGATGAAGAAGGAAACAGACTTATCGATAAAGACACCGGTTTGCCATTCAATGCTGCCAAATCATCGATCATAGGTAATCCAAATCCAGATTTCAACTTAGGTTGGACAAACACCTTTACGTATAAAGGATTTACCCTTTCAGCATTGGTTGACTGGAAGCAGGGTGGTGACTTCTACTCTTTCACAGGTGCATCGTTGGTGTTACGTGGTCAGTTGGCATTCTCAGCTGAACGTGAAGCATTGCGCGTAGTTCCAGGTGTGTATGGTGATCCTGGTACCTATGAAGCTCTTCTTGATGATCAGGGAAATAAGATCGTGAATACAACACCGATTACTGCATTTGACTCCCACTTCTCTAATGGATGGGGTGCTTATGGTGCTGATGAAGTAAACGTGTATGACGGAACCGTAATTCGTCTTCGTGAGGTAAGCTTAGGATATACAATCCCTAGGTCACTTCTGGCAAAGACTCCTTTTGGTTCTGCACGCGTTTCCATGTCAGGTCGTAACCTATGGTGGAAAGCTCCTAACGTAATGCAAGATCTTAACCTTGATCCGGAATTCCTTAGTGAAGCAGCTGATTCTAACATTCAGGGCTTTGAATATGGAGCAACTCCTACTACCAAGCGTTATGGATTTAACCTTTCATTGACTTTCTGATCTGAGGGGAATGTTTAATTCTATAAAAAGAAAAAATATGAAACGTAAAAGTTTAAGTATATTAATGGGAGTGGTGTTCCTGTTCTCCGTATCAAGCTGCGACTTGTTTGATCTGGATATCAACACTGACCCGAATAACCCGTCAACCGTTTCCCCTGCGCTGTTGCTTAACAACGTAGAAGTGGATGGTATTGCTTCCCTTGTTAGTAATTTTAACACTACTGGAATGGGCTTTGTTGTTCAAACTGATGCGAGTGACAATTTCTTCTTCAACAACCAATCATGGAACGGAACCTGGAATGGATTTTATACAGGCTCGCTGAAGGATTTGGATGAGTTGATTAAGGCAACCGATGTAGATGTTAACGAAGACGGCAAGTCTGACCAGCCTCGTTATCTTGGCATCGCACAGGTGCTAAAGGCGTATATGTTCAGTGTGATGGTAGACTGGTTTGGAGATATTCCTTATACAGAAGCCTTCCAAGGTAATGTAATACCTCAGATCAAGACTCCGGTTTATGATGATGATGCGGCTATCTATGCAGATTGCCTCGCACTCCTGGATAAAGCGATTATTAATCTTGCTTTACCTAGCCCAGCGATTACCGGTGATGTTATCTATGCAGGTAATGCAGCCAGATGGATCAAAGCTGCAAAATCTATGAAATTGAAATTGTTGTTGCAAACTCGTTTGGTACAAAATAACACCGCAGCCATCCAGGCTTTGATGAATGATCAGGCCGGCTTGATTACTGCTGCTGGTGATGATTTCTTGTTCCAATTCAGCGCATCGATTGCTCCGGATTATCGTCACCCTAATTATGCCATGGCAGCAGCCAGCTATCAAGGAGGATATCAAGCTCACCAGTGGATGTATGAGTTGTTAAAGAATAAGGATCCACGTCTTCCGTTCTATGTAAAGCGTCAAACTAAAACCGTATTAGATGCGGCCGATGCTACACAAAGACAGACGATTCCTTGCTCTCAGCGCTCCGACTGTGTTTATAATTACTTCCCGCTAAGTAACTTTGTTACTCAGGGAATTTATGGCAAGTCTCCTGCAGATTTGACAACGGCTGAGAAGGAGTATCTGGCTGGTTTCTTTGGTAGAGACAGATCTGATCCATCCGGTATTCCTGATGATGTAGCGGTTCGCGCTGCTCACGGTTTGTATCCGTTTGGTGGATTGTACGATGATGCAGTAGAACTCGCCAACCAGAATAAGGGAAGGGGTGATGGCATTTTCCCTATCGCTACTTCCTGGATGGTTAAATTCTGGCAAATTGAGGCAATGTTAACGTTGGGTGTTACTCATCCTACTCAAACGTCTACTCAGTTATTCACAGCAGCCATGAATGAGCAGTTTGCTAAGGTAAACTCCTTTACAGGAAAAGATGTCGGAGCAATAGCAATGACTCCTGCCAGCATTACCACGTATGTTACCAACTGGACTACTTCGTTTACGAGTGCGGCTTCCAACTCTGCTAAACTTGCAGTTGCTTTGAAGCAAGCCTGGTTTTGTAATACAGGAAATGGGTTAGAGTTGTATAACACCTTCCGCAGAACGGGTTTACCCGGTGACTTGCAGGCGCCACTTCAACTTCCTGGTAATTTCGCCTTGTCGCTTCCTTATGCGCAGGACGAAATTAACCTTAATCCGAACACGCCTGCTAAGATTTATGACAACCCTTCATCAGGGCCCGTATTCTGGGATGCGTTGAAATACCAGTTTGTTAAATAAAGCCAGCAACTAATGAAAAATATTAAAAAAATAGCTTTACTGTGCTCAGTTTTTCTGATCACATTCTTCTCATGTAAGGACGAGAGCCTTCAGGTTATCCCAGATTGGGGAACAGCGGTTAATACGTTCGCTACCTTAAAGACCGGAGCTTCCTCCAGCTTTATTAGTGGCAATGCGACAGTTCCTGTTGATGTAAATTTCCGTTGGATTTCAATTGATGGTTTAAATACCGTGACCAAAATTGAATTCTTCCTTCTGTTCAACGAAGGTTATGTAGACGCTGAAGGAAACCCTAAGACGGTTCGCCATGGTGGTACTGCCGGTAAATTATGGAAGACCATCGAAGGAGCCAATGTTCCTGCTAACAGAACTGATGTGCTGAATACTATTACGCAAGCAGATGTGTATGCTCTGTATAAGGATAATACCTACAACTATTGCGGAACTGCGGTTTCGGTGTTCAACAATCCAATTAAGCCTGGTCGCACGCCAGCTGCGCCTTTCCTGGCCGGTGATACATTCTCGCTGAAGTGGATCGTGTATACTGCTGACGGCAGGAAGTTTGACTCCTGGTCTCCATCGGTATGTACTGAATTCCCTGGTTCTAACTGCGTGTATTCCTGGGCGGTAGTATGTGCTTCTGATTTAGCAGGAACATACAACTACAAAACTAATGTAACTGCCATAGGCGGTGGAACTTTCCCTTCTGGTGATTTAGTTGGATCTGTCATCTTGGCAACCACTACCACCATTGGCTCTTATACAATAACCGATGCCTCTTTTGGAGCGTATGCGGCAGTGTATGGCGATACTCCTGCTAAAGGTGTGCGTTTAAGCGATGCATGTAATTTTCTTAGATTCACGGGTGCCGATCAGTATGGCCTTATCTATACGTTTGAATTCGTAAGCGTTACTGCTACTCAATTGACGTTTAAATGGACTAATGACTATGGTGATAAAGCGACCACAACATTAACGAAAACAGATGTTAAATCATGGCCTCTTGCCTTAACTTCCACGCCTAGTGGATCATGTAACTAAGCCGGATTTTTAAAATTGAAAAAGCCCCGATTTATCGGGGCTTTTTTGTTGTCAAAATTTTCAAAAATTGATACTACTACTTTGTCATGTTTAAAATATTTTGTGCCGATGGCACTTTAACTAGAAACGCTTGGCCGGATTTCTACCGATATCGGTTGCCTAACGGCATCTATGCAGTCCCGTAGGGACTATATGTTGGTAGTATTGGGGTAGAATATAAATTTTGAATCCCGTAGGGATGAAATAGAC
>Ga0163153_10005886_pt1 | contig 14195 bp, 25 predicted proteins | sample OliLakLV19MP6IB1_FD_148629 | JGI IMG/M metagenome (GOLD analysis project Ga0163153, IMG submission 148629) | Freshwater microbial mat bacterial communities from Lake Vanda, McMurdo Dry Valleys, Antarctica - Oligotrophic Lake LV.19.MP6.IB-1 | ecosystem: Environmental > Aquatic > Freshwater >... | reverse complement strand
GTACTCTAGATAAGCTGTAACTTATACTATGTATTGCTTATAGCTTATCTAGTTTATCGAGTAATATTTATTACTCAAGTAAATCGTATAATAAGGATATTAATCTGTAGTAACACACAAAAAACACATGCCTAAAAACAACGGTACAGGACAATCAACAATTATCTCTGAGAAGGATTTAAACAAAATGTACACTAGCTTAGTTACTGCTAGAGATATCGCCTTATTCAATCTACTTAGGTATACGGGTGAAAGAGGTGGGGCAATAGTTCAATTAAAATGGGATGACATCAACTTTTCACAAGACTGGTTAGTGTATCAGGGTGACACTAGAAAAGGCGGTAAGTCTAGAGCGTTACCTTTGCACAGAATATTAAAAGCAAGTCTCAAAAATTGGAAAGCAGAACTAGCTGTCATTGAGCCACTTAACGGTTATGTCTTCCCTAGCAACAAAGGGACTAAAGGACACCTTACCTATGATGGTCTCTATGATTGGTGTAGAAAGTTATTTAAAAAACATAGATTAGAGTTAGGCGGTTATAGTGTGCATAGCTTTAGACGTACTTTTATTACTCAACTACATAATAAAGGTTATTCTGTCAAAGAGATGCAAAAATTGACAGGTCATAGAGACGTTAAGAGCTTACTAGATTATGTAGATGTTACAGGTGATAAGTTAGAGCAAATGATAAGCAGTCTCTAGAGGTTAGTCACAAGCCCATATAGTTCAATCTCATCAATCCGTGTAGCAATATTGCTATATATGTCTATTAAGTAATAGCTATATGAGTTTGTTGCTTGAATAGTGATTTCATTCCAACCGATCACATCTTGAGTATTAAAGGATCGGTAGAGGCTTTCAGCTGGTAAGCCGCTGTGTAAGTTTGCACCTCTAATTTCATACACATAAGCACCTGTACCACCGAATTTAATCGTAAATACAGATACTTGCATACTTCTAGGCTTATCAATGTTGAGATACAGTACAAGCTGTGTAGTACCGCCTGTATCAATTCCCGTATTCTCATCCCTATCTGTCAAAGCCTCACCCAACGCACTAAAGCCCGCATTAATTGACAGCACTGGGATGATGCTATTAGGTGTTGGGTTTTGAAAATTGGCACTTGTAAGAGTTGAGACTAAACCACCTGTTCCACCGGGGGGACTTACGTAAGGCAAATCAGTTACTGTACCACTGTTGCCACCACCGGGAATAGCATTGATAGCTGTCAGTAAATCAGTACAACAAGTAGTTAGGATTGCCTGTCTAGTAACAGCGTTTGCTTCCGATTGAGTGATTGCATTAGATAAAGCTGTAAAATCGTTAAAATGATCCAAATAAGTCGAAGGCATATATTTATTGTTTAGGGGTTAAGGGAAGGTAGTAGCTGATACAGTAGCAGGACTACCAGATTGAGTAATTGCGCTAATATTACCTGCAAACCCTTGGTCACTATCATAAAAACTTCCAGCAGGTATCAGGTCATCAAAACTAGAAAGAGTAGGGATTCTACCAAAGCCTAGCAAAACAGTTTCCACACTAGGGTTAAAGATTTTGATTGCTGTCCTAATTGCACCCGGCAACAATGCGGGTAAAATTTGCGTAGCTACACCCCCTAGAAGCAACCCTGCGATATTCGTAACCGTGGTGATTAATTCACTTGCCAAAAGTACGGATACTTTATTATTTATTTCATCGAGTGCGATTTTACAGGAGCAATCAGGTAAGGCTACCCATACCTCGATAGGAATAGCCTCACTAGCAAACATATCTATCCGCATTGGAAACCCTAGATACTCAGATGGTATTGATAGGATGTTTACAGTGGTAAGGCTGTCATTCTCTATAATCCAAGGGATATTGCGCTGTATGCCGGGGGCTAATATTACCTGCAAATAAGTGTCAATCTGATAGTCGTTACCACTAGCCCCCGTATAAACTAGGAAAACAGCACTACCACCTGTAAAGATAGAGCTTTGAGTAACGATTGCAGGATTTGTTGAGCCGCTAAATACTTGTAAGGTGGTAGCCATATAATTATTTTATCTTGTTATTACGTTAGTACCCCCTAGTATAATTTATTAACCACTGGTTAAACCAGTGGTTACCTAAAACTACTAGTACCTTCCCCTACATAATCAGTGCAAAGTACAGATGGGAGTAATAATATCTCTCTTTGTTGCGCTGTGTGATTGGGGTCATTTGATTGATACGGTATCGCTAAATCTATAACCGAGAACCCGGTCGTAGCATTGGGATTATCAATATATGCTATTACTTTCCGTTTGCTAAGGTTTTTGGGTCTTTCTACTTTGGTATCGGTAGGAATTACCCTAGCAGCAAATAAGGCTGTAACTGGTGTCAGTAGCACATTTGAGACACTATCAATAAATTGTCGTTGTGCATAGAGTTGATCTAACCCATCATCACGGGTGTACAGATATTTTAAATCGTTAAAACGCGTACTGGACATAGTGACAACCTTATTTGATAATTATCAAACTCAATACAGCCGCTACTAAGGCAAGCAACACAGCAGCCCCCACTAATTTACCTATCCCTAGCAGGAGATTAACAGAATAAGTAAGGTCTCTAATTTTCCCATCTAGTTTGAATTGGTTGTCCTTAATGATTGCTACTTGTTCGTAAAAGTCACCCTTAAGCCCATCTATTTTGTCATGTAAAATATGGTTGTCTCTGCGGTCGTTGCTAGTATTGTCATCACAGCCTGTTGGGTGTACCATCTGCTACGCTCCTGTTACTAAATAATTGTTGTCTCCCGTTACCTTTACAACCGCTTTGTAGTATAGCTTTACGGCTGTAGGTCTAATATCAGGGTAGTCCTTTTCAGGGATTTGTAAAGATGATATCTTGCCGATACCGCTAAAGATAATCTTTCCAGCATCGCAAGAATAATACTCATCGTGCAAGATATCATATAGACCCCAACGCCTTAGATACAAAGGCTTTGCTTGCCAATGCTCCAGTACACCGATGTCACTCTGTAACCTGTAATAATCTAACAACGGGTTAAAGTTCAGCATTATCAAGCTATCGAGATTATCTTGCCATTGAATTTTAAATACGCCTTTGCTAATTCTCTCGATGTCATGCTTCATAACGCTAAGGGACTTTTGTGAGTAATGATTTTACCTTGTAAGATTTAATGGTTTCGCCTGTAATTACGTGGGATTTAATTGCTAGAACATCTAACTCATTTAACATCGTTAGCCATGAAGGACTCGAACTATTGAATGGGATGTCGAATTTATATTTAGTATTATTACTGGTTAACTCTATTTCTACCGTCCTAGGAGTAATACCCTTCGGTAACCCACAGGTATCAACAAAATTTAACACCTGTGAGTTTATCGAGGGTAACAATGTTGTCAAAATTACCAAGGGGGTGGCGTTAACTACGTTTGCATTCAATAGGGATTGAATAGCTGTAAACGGTACAGCGTAATAAACGTAACTATTGTCTAGCTGATAATTTTGCTGCATTATTATAGGAGTTTGTGGAATCTACTGTTATTCTCGCCTTGGTAGCCAACGCACTGTGTACTAGTGGCGGTTGCAATTAATTGCCCTACTGCGAGAATGTCACCAGCTATATGTGAACCTACGGGTATCTCTGCTGTTTGCGTAGTCGTTTGAGCATTTTGAGTTACTAGGGATTGAACAATATATCGCCGTGTCCTTCTAGGGTCTGTACCGGGACAGGAGCTAATATTCTGTGGGACAATATCAGCCGCTGACAGGAAAGCATCGTACTCAGTAGGGGGAGCGTTAGCTGGCAAATCAGAAGCCACTTTAAAGGGCAGAAAATATTCACTACCAAAAATAGCATCACTTAAATAGGCGGTAGTTCCTGAATAGAAAAACTGCTTACCAGCGGCGGCAGCCGGGCGACTAGAAACACCCGGTACTCTTGCCCCAGGATTGGGAGGAGCCAACTCATCAAACAGGTTAGGAAAATATTCTCCGTCTAGCTTGATGCACACTACAGGATTAGCAGCTGTTAAACCGTTTAGGGTGTTTCTAATTGCTGTTGCTTGGGCTACAAGCGTACCTCGAACGCCCATTGTGAAACTTATGCTGTTTCCATTTTGACGGAAGAAAGTGAGTTTGCGCCCTTTCACACCGGGGTCGGGGCAAATACTTCTAGGGTCGTTAGGTAAAATTGCTACACCCCCAGCAGCCCCCGCTAGTCCAATCGCTTGGGCAGTAGTCATGTCAGGCGGTAAAACAAATCTTGCTGTAAGTTGCCTTACAGTGCCACGGTCGTCCGTGTAAGGGTTTGCGGTAGTAAAACGATAAGATTGGAGAACTCTAGCCATATTTGTACTCAGTTGGATTAATTCATACTCTCAATGTAGCCTATAGTAACTATAGAGAAAACTAAATGTTGTGGTAGACCCATAGGGTATATAACGAGGATAAGCAATGACAAGACAGCGTAAACTAAGGCATTACTTACGGCTTGAAAATAGCTATCAATACTGCACGGATTGCAGTAAAGAGCCAAATGGCACACCTAAGCTAACCTACTTGCCTATTAAGCAGTGGGCGTCAGCAAATAACAGAACGGTTCGAGAATGCGAATCTTTGTTAAAAAGGCGTATACTGGCAGCTATTAGCCTTAAAGGTCGTTTATACGTTGCCCTGATAGGTGACTTAGATGATTTTTGCTAACATTAACGATAAAACAGGTGATTTTCATGGCAGAACTACTAACAATTGTTGACTTATTTCCGGGTTCTACAATAGGTGTCAACTCAATAACAATTCAATGGGACTCTTTTGACACTGGCATTAACTTGACTCCTACTAGTGCAGCAAAAGCTGATGTATTCGTTGCCGCACTGATTAAACAGTTGTCAAGAGTGTATGCAGATAGCGTTAGAACTAACAACCCCGAAGTAAGTCATCGTGTGACTCTCCCCGTAGCTCCTAGTACAGAGCAGGTATTTATCAGTAACGGGGTAACAGAAGTATACGATAGATATGATATCTCTGTCCAAAGTTACAAGCAACGTGCCAACATCCCAGCCTATACTCCTACTGACTTTGCACCTTAATAATGATTTGCATTCCTAAAAGTCTAGCTAAAAGTATCATTTATCAGTTTCCCGGTGAACAACCCATAAGACGGGACTTTACCGGGCGACTGCTTACTACACGTAACAATATCGTAACTATTCCCGGCGGTGGGATAGTTAGGCTAATGCAAGTGTGGATTTATGGCACTAGCAATTGGCAACCGGGGGTTCCTTACCTGTCTAGTGTTCAAGCTCGATGGGAGTCAGTACCATTTTCACTATCTACCAGTAGGAGTGCTGCTGGTTGGGTAGCAGCTGCATATCTAACCGGGCTTAGTCAGTTTTTTGCAACTGGTATGGGATTCAATAGATTTTCAGACCCTTGTGTTGATACCCAGTCGTATCCGTGGCAAGTCATGGCTACCAATGAGACTTACGTTATTAACCTTTGGATAGGGGCTGTTATCCCGTCTGGACAAGAAAGGCAATGCACACCTAATCAAAGCCGATGCGATTTAATAGTCACGGTAGATGGTATCGAGACTGTAATAACAGGTAGACCGGGCGTAGGTTGTGCTGTAGTAACTCTTGTACCTAATCAGGCTTGTCCAGACGGGTATACGGAATGCAACGATGGATGTATAGATTGCGGTGGCTTAGTAGCTGCAATTAGGGGGTTATAAAATGGCAAATTGCAGCGATATTGACAGTGCTTTATCTGGATTGGCTGGGAGATTAGCAGCGTTAGAAGCTAAACAAAAACAATGTTGTGATGATCAAAATGATACAAAAAGATTAGCGGAAGAAGCGATTGCACTAGCTCGCCAAGTTGCCTTCATCGTAGGGGGGCTAATAACTTCGGTTGCTGGGATAGCTCAAACTGTGGCTAACTTTACTTCATCCATTTTTCTGTTAAGTACGATAGGAGCTAGGATTGATGCGGTAGAAGACGGGCTTACACGCCTAGGGAATGAAGTAGGCAGAAACTATGAAGACTTACGCTTAAGAATTAGGAATATTTCTTTGACACCGGGTGCTAAAGGTGATACAGGCGATAAGGGTATGCCGGGTGAAAGAGGCATAACAGGGCTTAGAGGGCTTAGAGGCTTTACGGGGGCTAAAGGTGATAGGGGTGAAATCGGTGCTACAGGCTCTGTAGGGGCTAAAGGTGATACAGGGGCAACAGGCACGAGAGGTCAAGATGGGGCTACAGGAGCTACAGGAGAGAGAGGAACCACCGGGCTAACAGGAGCTAGGGGCTTAAGGGGATTTGCAGGTACAGATGGTAGGACTCCTGTATTAGGCACTGACTATTTTAATGGTGCTGATGGTGCTGATGGCGCTAACGGAAGTAATGGGATCGCAGGAGCAACAGGTGCAACAGGAGCTAGGGGTGCAGCTGGAAGTACAGGCTTAAGGGGTGCTACGGGTGCTACGGGTGCTAGAGGGGCGACAGGCGCTAGAGGACTCACTGGAAATACCGGGATACAGGGAATAATGGGTATCAGTGGGATAAATGGGATAAATGGGGCTAACGGTGTTGATGGTGTCAATGGTGTTGATGGAATAGATGGGACTAACGGGACGGATGGAATAGATGGGATAAATGGGAATGATGGTACGCCGGGCGTTAATGGTTTGGATGGTATTAATGGAAACGATGGAGTAGACAAAGGTATGAATTGTGCTGAAACTCAGGCTTGTTTAATACCGATTTTACCGCCTGTACCTCAACTTGCTAATTATGATGTGACTGGGATTTTATGCGGTACAAGCGTTACCTATCCCCTGTTTGATGTTACGGATGAAGGCTATCAATCAGCACAATTAGCTTTAACCGCTATCGCAGAACTAGGGGCTATTTTATGCGAGAAGCTAGATATTGAAATCACAGGAGATATTATAGTAGACCCTTGCCCGGTTAATCCCACTAGCCCCCCAAGTGATAACCCGGCTGAAAGTATTGCTGATACCATAGTAAATTGGCTAATAGATAGGGTCATATCGGAAGTAGTTACAGCGATATTGGGGGCTTTTATCCCCGGTAACGCCGATGATATACTCATTCGTCAAATTGTACGGACTTTCTTCATCGATAGCGCTAAAGCAGTGATAATTAACCAGATTAATCAGCTGTTACCTCGTGTTAGCCTATCACCACCCGCTAACACCCCGTTACCAACACAGCCAACACCCGTTAACCCTAACGATGCGACACCTGTATTGCAACTCTATAATGCAGATGCTAAAGCCGTTTTGCGCTATGAAGGGACGGGAATAGCGGGAATTAATAATCAGTTAGAAGCAATGAGTTTGCAGCTTGCTATGTTAGCTCAAGCCCTATGTGAGCCTAGGCTAGTGACACCACCGCCTTCAAGCTTTATTGATTGTGACCCGTTGATTCTACAGCCGTCCGAACAATATAGAGAAAGAGTAATTGGGTCACAGGCTACCGTGTGGTTTTATCCTGTTGGTACTACAAGATCGGAGCGTAAGAATAGTCCTAAATGGTACATGACTTTACCCAACCCTAGACCCGGCTTGACTTGTGCTGATTTTGCGCCTTTAACATGGCAGCGGGGTAAATGGTTAAGCAAACTGTATTTTGAAAGCGGTGCTACTGAAACCTATTCTTACTTTGCTAATTATGATGGCGTAAATAAGGGCGGTGATGCTTACAGTAAGATGCTACATTTTGCGAGTCTTAGCACGATACCCTTACGTAACCCTACCCCTAGAGTTACGGATAGCAATAGCATTAAAACTAATTTGCCTAACCAAGCAACTATGGAAGTAGTCAGAGTGCTTTTTGCAACCATTGATAGCAATGGTAGAACTACTAATGTTAGGTGCTTAAACTGTGTACCTTAGCTAGTAGTTTTAGATAACCACTGGTTAAACCAGTGGTTACTGTATTATACTAAGGTACTAAGGCAGTAATATCCTTAAGATATCTAGTTGCTCTGTTTCTGCAACTCCTACAAGTAACTCTACGGTTTCTTTCACGCCGGGTGTAGCCCCGCTGTAATCTACAGCAGGGTAAAGTATCTCCCAGCATAAGCGATGGACAATCGGCAACCTTTCGTCTAGCTTTTGTTGTGCCGTAGGAGCGGGTTTGTAATTGCCACCAGAACCGCTAACAGTAGCTGTAAGTCCTTCGTACTCTACTACCGCTGCATTAATAGCTTCGGTAATTGCATCACTAACCGCATCATCTTTTGGCTTAACGACAAGGGCATCCTTGTAGTCTTGATAGTCAAAAGTTAGCTTGCACGCTGTAATCTCCTTATCAAGATAACCGCTAGTCGTTATCTCATTGATTGCATCTACTTCCCAAGCTGGGGGCTTTAACATTTCACGCTTCCGTGTGTCAAAGTTATACACGGGGTATTCTGCTGCGTGTAACCAGATGGAAAGAACTACGCTATCCCAAGTGTTAGGCTCTTTACCTTCGTACACCTTGTCGAAAGCGGTGAACCCTCTAGCCATACACTCGTTGAGGCGTGTAGTGAAAAAGATTAAAATCCCACCGTCTTTAGCTGTTACAAATTTAGCTCCTGTAGTGACGATACTAGCGATTAATTCAGCCCCGTTATATTCGGTTTGCAGTGCTTTAGTTAGTCCTTTGATAGGTGGATATTGTGGATTGTTGGCAATTTTGATGGGCATATGTTTGTTGTGTTTTGTGTTTAGTTTGTTACTTGCTTGCTAGAATTTACAAGCAAGTTGAGATTATTCTGCTGCTGCTTTCCTGTTATCTTCAAGGGCTTGCATATATTTGAAATACGCAAGTGATATACGACTAGACTGTTGCAATAAGGCAACTTTCTCAGGGATATTACTGGTATCTTCCCCTTCATTGACTAGAGTGATTAGATTACTTAATCTGCTGAAGTCGTTTACACAGGCAAAATTAGCAAGGGCTATCAGTAAGGCTCTAAATTCTGGTTCTTTATGTTCTTTTTGCATCGTTTTCTCCTGTTACATCTCCATGTGTTGTATGCAGTGCAAACTATACGCCTTATACGCTGTAAGCACTGATTCTATCGTACTAGCCAACCTAGGCTGGGGATTGTCCTCAAAGCTAGCACTATATCGCTCTAGGTCATCTAACGCTGATAACAGCACTTTAAATAACTCTCTTTCCTTATCAGCCCCATTAATGTAGGTTTCCATTAACACTCTCCCAAGCATCTGTGTAATAGAGAACTGACTTTGCTAGCTTAACTAGGGTAGGGGTTATCTCTAAAATCGGATACTTAGCTATTGAATATCTAGCCTTATTAGTGTTACCAACTACTAGGTAGTGTCCACTGTGAAAGTAAGCATATCGAGCCTCTAAAATTTTCCATTTAAGGCTACATTCAGCCGTAATAATGCCTTTAGCCTCGATATAATATTCCTGCAATTTACGTGTTTGATTAATGGCAAGCTGATTCTTTGGTGTGCTAACTAGTAGCAAAGTAACCATAAAATCTACTACATGGTCTACCTGTACCCGTGCTAGATTATGTTCTTTCGAGATTAACGGGATTCTCTCTTGCCTTTCTATGATTAACTTGAATGGTTTACCGCTTGAAGAATAATGGTTATTCTTCAAGCCAATCCAACTAATTAAGGACAGGTAAATAGCCCTCTCTAAGGCACTATCAAACCGCTCATAATCATAGCTATGTTCCCCGTCCGGTATCGAGTTGTAAGGCTCTAATCGCTCCTTATCGAGATAGCAAATCTTATTCCCGTACTTAGCGGGGACTGGTTTTAAATCAGCTTCGCTAACCCAATTCATGCCCCGCTGAAGCCTATAATGGCACTTACCTATATTGTCCATGCTTTGAGTTTTAACTACATCCCTGTAGGTGTTATGGATCACCGCTTGCCCTATTTTGTATCTAAAATTAGTCACTATAAATCCCCTCTATGTATCCTAAAAAGTACGTAAATCCCAAAAGCTGTAAAAGGTAAGGACAGTAACAGCCAAAACAGCAAAAAGTAAATCATTGTAGTAAGTGCGCCCCCCCGCTATATGCAACCAATTGTTCTGTGTAATAAATTAGTTGCCCTAATTGTTCCCGTTCTGTGTAAAGCATGCCGTTGCCCTTAGTTTTTAGCTTAGTGTTTAGCTCTATCCGTAAAGCCAATAGCTCATTGATTGCCTTAGTTGTAAGCACTTTGAGTTACCTCATATTGCTCTTTTTTTACTGCTGTTACATACGCCTTATAATCGGTTACTAACTGCAACCAACCGATTACATAATCGGTGCTAGGCTCCTGATCGTACAGGACAATTAAGCGCCCCATCGAACGGATCAAATCATCTCGCAAGTCTAAGCTGTGTCTCCTTTTGTACCCCATAATTTTGCCTTACTTTTTGATTAATCGTAACCCTAATTGACTAGCTAGATATTTAGCCCAAGCTCTTTGATCCTCAACTGTTAACCCTGTATAGTTGCGGTGGTTTTTGCATGCGTTACTGCAATCAATTGATGCGGTCTTGATGCCCTCATCTAGGATCAGACACTCAACCTTAGCCTTATTGTCTTCACTAAGCCGTTTTATAACCCTAGATTCGTAGCAGTCCAAAACATAATCTAAGCCGTAACGGATAGGTTGGTAAATACAAGCTGATTGACTCCTATCTAATGGGTTGTAGCATTTAGTTGAGATTAGGCAACCATCAGCCAAAAACATCTCATCTATAGGGGTTAAGTTGCAGTTGCTATTAACCAGCAATCGCTCATCCTTAGCTTCTTTCCATGTCAAGTATCCCGTGGTTACCATTTGTTCTCCTTCTGTTGTTTTCTTATCTGTAGCTACACTAACACTAACAAACAAGGAAAAACCGATTTAAGCAAATTAAAACCATTGGGAAAACCACTGCTAACCAGTGGAAAATATCAATGGTTATTTTTTGCTCGATTACGGTTTTAATCATTTTTCTGTGTTAACGTGACTACAGGTAATCACACAACAGAGTAAATAGATGACAATCTCAACAACTACAGCAAAAACAGATACTAAGGTCTATAAAGTGGTGGTAATAGTGGGGCTATCGGTTTATGGTTTTGATTGCAGCTTTAGTACAGATACACACGGGGGCATTCATCATTATCAATTAGATGAAGCAATTCGGACAGCCAAAGCAACCACAGGTATCAACCGTGCCCCTGATATCATAATCAATAACATAGTCAACCAAGTTATCTTAACTTTCTAACCTGCTACTATATTTAAATAACCAGTGGTTAACCACTGGTTATTAGGCTATAATAGGGTAGACCAACAAACAACAACAAAGGATAAAGATTATGACAAGCGAAGAAGTACAAGCAATCCATGAGGATATCAAAGCTAAGTCAGATGCAGAGCTAGCCCTACTGACTGAACAAGAACAAGCGGATAAGGTACAAGCTGATTTACAAGAAATCAGGGATAGCAAGCCGGGTGATATCTGTCACGGATAGGCTACTATATTTAGATAACCACTGGTTAAACCAGTGGTTATTGTATTATACTAGGGTACAGGACACAATAACAACAGCAGGAGTTAAAGAGAATGAATCCCATGGATTTAATGGTTCAACAGGCGGTAGGAGGTTTTATGAGTGCTTTAGTGGGGCAACTAGCAAGCCCTGAGAACATGAAGGAGATAGTAGAATCTATCTTGCAACCTCAATCAAGTGACCACTGCAAAAGCCCGGCGGATGCTGCAATCGTAGCCCTTAAGTGCTTCAAAAACGGACAACTAACTAGAGACCAAGCCCTTAGGATTTGCGCTATTGCTCTAGAGGATTCTGGCAAAACTATAGATGTAGATTCTATCGCCGTCCTAAAAAACTTATTTAAATAACTAAGGAGCGGGGTAAGCAATTACCCCGTACATCACACAACAAAGGATAAAGATTATGACAGGCGTAAATCAAATGAGCTTCAAACAATCCGTGATGAGGGCTATGCAGTGCTTAGAGATTGACGAGAGGGTTGTTATCCAGTTAGCCTATGATGATGCACTAGTAGAGGTTCGTACAATACGGATGTCTAAGAACGGGTTTGCAACTGCTGATTTTAGAAGATACTCCAAAATTGAAAAGGGCTTTGTAGTCCGATCGGTAGCTGTATCACCTGAGGCGATTAAGGCTTTCTTCTTCCAGTAGAAAGCCACCGGGCTAGAGTATAATGGCAACCACTGGTTAAACCAGTGGTTAATCAAATATAGAGGCATAGATGAGCAAACGATTTACAGCTGATAATGACTGGTGGATAATTTTGGGAGTAGAAAGGGCGGCAATTTTTGCTGACATTAAAATGGCTTACTATAAGCTAGGGGAAAAATATCACCCTGACAAGGCAACAGGAGACTTGGAGACAATGCAACTAATTACAGCGGCATGGGAACAAGCTAAGAAGGAAAGGACAGAATCCAATGGTTACGCTAACACATCAAGCGATGCTGATAGCGGTAGTTACACCCCACCAACTCCTGAGAGAGTAGACTTTGGTAAGTATCGGACTAGTCGCAAATTAGCTATACAGGATAGTCCCTTGTGGGATAAAAGCCTAAGTATGCCTTTAGCATGGTGTAACGTCTTTGAACATTTTCTTTACCTACCTCATAAAGAGATACAACTACCAGTCCTACAGGCTATTAGCTTAATCCCTACGGCTCTAGCTAACGACTGCTTACCTCTTGTACTGTTATCTGGTTCTAGTGGTTCTGGCAAAACAAGGATAATGGACTTAATCAGAAAATTGCATGAGAGAGCATCAATTATCAATGCAGTATCTACTTATGCAGCAATGCGTAACTTAATTTGCCTAGCAAAATACGGCTCTATATCATCTAATGGTATCGAGCGTAATACGATTTTCTGCTACGATAACGTACTCGATGAAACTCTAGAAGATACGAACAGATATAACCTATTTCTAGGAGCGGTAGACAGGGCTTCATCCAAAATAATAATCAGCGGGGGGATAGACCAACCAGAACTTAAATTTGATGTTTTTGGCTTGATAGTAATGTCTTCTACTCTACCTTTAGAGAGAGATGTAAGAACTTACGAATTACACAGGAGAATGCTTAAGGTACTTACAGGACAACCTAACGTAGAGCAAAGAGAGCAGATTCTACCACTTAGCAAATATAACTGGGAAACCCTGCATAAACTGTACGATAGCTTTTGGGGGAATGAGGAAACCATCGAGCGATATTTAACAACCTACGACAAAGTTGAAAAATTAGCCAACAAGGATAAACGACTAGACACCCAACAAATCCCGGTATTGCTAGAGCTAATTACTACCGGGGTTACCTGTGAAATCTGGGATTCTATCCCCCAAGCTATTGATAACTTAGTAGCTCTAATCGCTTTAGGTAAAGCTGATTCACGTAAATCGAGTCTTGAAGATTGTATCAATGATTTTCTCACTAATCATTCCGCTACTTACGGCGGTAATCCTGCTGACAAGATCGCAGCTACTGAATTAGCAGATTACTTAACCTTGCAAGTCAGGAGCAGGTTACTAGAGAACAGAGATATTACCGCTAAGGGGATAAGGACAATAATGTATAGCCATGGGTACAAATTATTCCGTACGGCTTGGAGACTAACCACTAGTAGCTAAGTGATGATACCATTTCTAGATAACCACTGGTTAAACCAGTGGTTAAATAAAAACTATAGGGGATAACTCGATGACTACACCAAAAACTGAAACAATGGAAGATAGCATAAGCGATTTACTAGCAAACGTAACCACAACCGCTATTAATCTAGCTTACTTACCTGATTTGATGACTACTAGGCAATCACCGATAGGGATGAGTGATGAATTATGGGATGATGTTTGGTCTTATGCAGATGGGTTACCCCAACAACGGATAGATAGAATGTTAAATGGTAGGTGTTCTCAAAGTGCTTTTTTAGCCTTTGATTTACATGATGAGGAAACACACCTTAAGAAAGTTCTGATAGATTTCAACAAATACACACCTAACCCTCTCACTAATAACCCTACTCAAGCAAAGGGGGATTAGCTTTAGTACTCTAGATAGGCTGTAACTTATACTATGTATTGCTTATAGCTTATCTAGTTTATCGAGTAATAAATATTACTCAAGTAAATCGTATAATAAGGATATTAATCTGTAG
>Ga0163153_10005884_pt1 | contig 14196 bp, 12 predicted proteins | sample OliLakLV19MP6IB1_FD_148629 | JGI IMG/M metagenome (GOLD analysis project Ga0163153, IMG submission 148629) | Freshwater microbial mat bacterial communities from Lake Vanda, McMurdo Dry Valleys, Antarctica - Oligotrophic Lake LV.19.MP6.IB-1 | ecosystem: Environmental > Aquatic > Freshwater >... | reverse complement strand
AGAATCCCGTCGCACACAAGGCCGTCTGGACGGAGAAGATGGCGCCGGATGGCCGCACTCAGTCGCTTGCGCCGCAAAGTCACATCACAAAAATGCGGAGGCAGAGAGGTGAGCGGGATGAGCACTTCGAGTTTTTGCAAGGCATACAAAAGCCAAAGACTGAGCAAGGCCGGCTGCCCTTCCCGTTGTATGGTTGTCCAATCCAGAAACAACCAGTATCGCGGATCGTAAGACACGAGGCCAGTTGCGGGAGTAAGATGGTTTTGAAAATATTCGAGAATCGTCGCGACGCGATCTGCGTGGGTCTCCAGCGGTTCGACGGACCCTGTCTGCCAGTAGTAGTCCCACAGTGTGAGAATCCATGTGATGGCAAAATCCGGGAGAACACAGCAATGGGCCATCGTTGGCGCATGACCGAACGTCAGCCCGTCGGGAGTGACCTGTCCGGCAAGGCTCCGGATGCCCCGCCGCAGGAGCCGGGCGTCGCCGGTGAGGTGAAAGGTATTCCACGCCTGGATGCGCGCGTCGCCCCACCATTGCGCCTGTTCACGCCAGGGAGTATCCACATAGGCATCCAAGGCACAAATCCGCTGCGTGTGCGCGGAGGCTTCCCAGATGCTCTGCAAAAGCGGATCGGAACATTCAAATTGGCCCGCACCGGCCATCGGGTATCCGCACGCGGCAAGTTCCAAAGAAATTTCCAGCGGCCCCGCATTGTCCCGGACGGTGAGAACGGCATAGCGGAAACCCAAATGGTGATAAAATGCATGCGTCTGGCGGCCCTTGCGGCAAATCAGGCGATTGGCAAGCCGGGTTTTGGAATGGTCATTCGTTGGCTGGCTGGGGACCAACCCGCGTTCATGTTCCACGCCGAGAAAGTCAATGATCTCACCGCCTCTGGCCCCGGCTATGTTCAGCACCGGCGAGCCGACGACCACCTTTCCAAAATCGAGTAGAAAACTTTGGAAGTGCCCGGTTTTTCCCGGCGGAACGAGGATTTTCTGAGGATTCCCAACCGTGACGGGCCGGTGGCGCAGGTTCTCGCCAGCCCTCAGGACGGCCAGGTCGCGAAGCGTGAGATAATTTCTTCCTGACTTGCCGGTGCCGATGCCGATCAAAGCTTCGGGAGTGATCCGCGTCTCATCCATCAGCGGAATGCCCCGTGCTTCGAGCGTCATGTAAGGAGGCGCATTCCAGAGGCGTTCCTCCGGGGAATGCTCCCAGTCACAATCATCGAATCCCGCGTACATCCAGCCCGGGTCTTCTTCGCGCAGGTCGATCCATTCCTGATGCCCCGCGAGTTGGAGCGAATACGGGACCGTGTCCCGCCGCAGGCCCGTCTGGCGTCTGCATTTCCATTCCTTATCGGTGAGGATTTCCAAACGCCCGATCTTTGCTGCCAAGAGGACGCCTGCAGTTCCCTCCGCGCGATAGCCGAATGTGCTGTGGCCGCAATTGTAGGCGCGTAGGGCGATCACGTTCCGGCCCCGGCGCAAAAATGGGCGCAGGTCGGCTTCGTCAAACGGCCAGCTCTCCTGGTAACCGCGCGCCGGCCCCCGGCAGACAAGAGCCCCGTTGAGCCAGAGCTGGTAACATTGGTCCGCTGTGATCCATCCCCGCGCCTCCCGGGGAATCGACCCAAGGGAAAACTCTTTACGGAATTGCGCGTAGCCATTGTGCAAATCATACAATCCATGTCCGGGCCAAATCCATTTGCTTCGTTGGAGTTGTGGAGGAATATCTGAGGCGATCACACAACAATCTTTCCGCTCCCCTTGCTGGAATGGCAAGCCCCCAAGGAAGGGCAACGCATTAAAATCCTAAAGCGAGAAGGTGGGAGTGATGCAACTTAGCATTTTCATGTTCGTAAGGCTGTCTCGCGATTGCCTCGGAAAACTCGGATGTGGCCGGCATCCGCCTACTCGATTTTCCTCGGCAGGTTCAGCCCTGCGGTTCTTGGTCTCGCAATGTGTGATCTCCCCCTCCATGCGGAAAACGTGCCACAGGGCAGCGATAACAAAAGCGCGGCAGCGGTCAATCGGTAGGGGAGCTTTTGCCGCTATGGAGAACTTGCGGAAGGACCTTAATTGGTGCAGCTTATTGATCTAATGCGATACATGGCACGATTTTTGCTAAAAAGCCCTTGATGACATGTCACAATAATGTTAGGAAAATACAAGTGAGTCTTCCCCCCGTCAATACACGCCGTCTCTCCCGCCCTGATTGCGGGTTCACTTTAATTGAATTGCTGGTCGTTATTGCCATTGTTCTAGTACTTGCAGCGCTGCTCTTTCCGGCTTTCGAGCGTGTGAGAAAAAATGCTCACATTCCCAACTGTATTAACAACCAGCGCCAGATTTTGACGGCTATTCTGGCCTGCGCGGCTGATGATCAAGGCAGGCTGCCTGCCATTGCGGTGGATGGAGGCGGGGCCGACTCTGATCGCTGGGACGTCAAAATCGCAGGGTATTTGAATACTTCTCATGAAAGGTTTTACGGACCGAACGCAAACACCCTGCGATGCCCTTCAGCCAAAAAGGGAACGTGGTTTACCTACGGCCTTCCCTACGCGACCGGGGACAGACGAGTCTTCAGCAGGCAGGCTCAGTCGAGCGATCCGCCCGTTGGCAACCCTAACCACTTAGGCTCGGCGCGGTTATTGAATTTGCCGACTTCTACAATCCTGATTGCCGATGCTCATGATCCCAATAATCCCGCTTCCGACCTGTTTTACTCCCCTTGGGGCAACTACCCTCTTACCTCCGATCAGGATGGCGATGGGGTTAACGACTCGTCCGGCAACCTTCCGCCTCCCCGGAAGTTCAATTGTATTGACCCTCGACATGGCAATGGCAAAACCTTTGTGGCCGGGGCCGTGGACGGCTCCGTCAAGCTCCTGACCATCCGCGAATGGGCTGAAAACCCGAAATATTGGGGGCCATCTCAATGAAAATATCTTTTGGATCTCGGAAGCAGTTTCATCGCGCAGTCGGCATGGTGGCTTGTTTGCAGCGGACTGCGCGAATCTCGCCAACTCCTGTTGGCAATAAAGCCCAATCGATCCTACCTGGCCTCATGTCTTGGCGCTCTTCCTCTCATCTTGCCGAAATGATTGGAATTCCCCGACTTGGCATGAAACATGCTTAACAATTAAAAAATTTTTGTTGACTACTGACATGTTATCATCTAAACAAAATCTAAACCTCAGAAAACCCAAACCTCAGAAAACCCAACAACCATACAAAATGAAAACCATCAATCAAAACCTCCGCAGTTTGTCTCTTCTTGCCCTGCTCGGCCTTATGCCGATGGCCGCCCATGCCGACCTCACCTGGGGTCCAACCGGGGCCGGAGGCGCCGGAACTTGGAATGCCGTGAACACCAACTGGTATGATGGCGCTAACGATGTGGTTTGGGATTCCACTGGCGCAGTCTTTGGAGGGGCTGCGGGCGTTGTCTCCGTAACGGGAACTCAAAATGCGACCGGTTTAAATTTTACCACTGCGGGTTACACCTTGCAGGGTGCTGGAACCATTAATCTAACGGGAACCCCGACCATTAGCGGAACACAGACATTGATCAACACCCTTCTGAGCGGCTCCTCTGGAGTTACCATCACTGGCAGCAGCAAAAACATTGGGGGGAACAATACCGGCCTTACAGGAGTGGTTACGATTGACGGGACTAGCTCAACCGCGACCGTGCGGGCGTTTGATAACAACTCATTTGGCAGCTCGGCGGCTATTGGCGACAAGATTCAAATCACGAATGGAGGCGCCGGAGCTATTTTGCAGCTCAGCACTGGAGTTATCCTTCCAAAATACATCACCACGACCGGCACCGCAACCATTGAGTCGGTAGGAAGCTCTTCATTGACGGGCAGTATCGTGGCTGGAGGCAATTTACTCTATCAATTGAATCTAGGAACAACCCTCACTCTGAGTGGCTCAGCAGGATTGGGCGCGACTGGTCAGTCCATTTTTGCCGGCAGTACTGGTCGACTTATCGTGGATACAACTGCGGCTGGTGCAACGGCCTACGGCCTTTTGATCCGCGACTCAGCGACGGTTCAAGTCAACAGTGGGGCAACTCTTGGCGCTGCAAACGTCTTTTTCTTGGGAGCTTTTTTTGGAGGGGGCACGAGTCCAGTGCTCGCGCTTAATGACGTGACGGTGTCCAACAACCTCTTTCTGGACGCTGCGCCAATTAGCCCAAGGATTGAGAATATGGCTGCGGGAACATCGACGATCAGTGGACAAATTCTCACCAATGGCGGGAATTACATTGTGAATCTGCGCTCGACAACCTCTGGAACTCTGGACGTGGTGGGACTCATCCGCGATACTGGCGCGGTTGAAATCGGAAATGCATCCTTCGCCAACTCTGGAGTCGTGAATTTTTCACGAGCGGCTGGAAACACCTACGACGGGGGAACAACCGTCAACTCAGGAACGCTCTTGGTCAATAATTCAAGCGGCAGTGCGACAGGCACAGGTGCGGTCACCGTGGCGAGCGGTGCCACACTGGGAGGCAGCGGCTCAATTTCCGGTGCCACAACAATCAACGGCATTTTGGCCCCAGGAAACAGTATCGGGATTCTGACCGTGGCAAATGATGTCACATGGAATGGGGCGGCTATTGCCAGTGCCGCGACCGACTGGAAGTTTGAACTCGGTGCAGCCAATACTGCGGATCTGTTGAATATTACCGGTGGCACAAGTGATTTCCTTGAGGGATCGGGTTCGGCCTTCCGGTTTGATTTCCAAGGCAGCACCAGCTTGGGAACATTTGTCCTTGTCGATTGGGATGGAACGACAACTTTCAGCAACACTGATTTTAGCTTCACAAACTTAGGGGCTGGCAACACAGGCACATTTGCTTTCAATGGCAGCCAATTGGAGTTCACCGCCGTGGTGCCTGAGCCTAGCAGTTTCGCTCTCCTCTTGGCGGCTGTTATCGGAGGAACGGTTCTGTCACGTAAACGCCGGACAAAATCCCTCGCGGTGTAGTCGGTCGCAGATGATTTTGCGCTATGCTAGGACTGTTGGCAGTGTTATCGGATGTCTGATTTTGATATCCGGCGAAGCTTGGCCAAAGAACGTCGTGCTAACGCAGAACTTCGAGAAAATCGATAGAAATGAGATTCCCGTTGTCGGATCCGAATCTGACTTAGGAGGGGCTTGGCGGGACTTTGGGAAGGAAGAGACATCTCCTTTAGTGACCGATCAGGAATTCTTCAAAGCAGAGGGTGCCACAACGGGAAACTCCGTGAGAATCACCAGAAATGATGCCCAGGCCGGAACCACGGATTTTTGGCTTATGGGCTCGTGGGTGGCCCCCTTGGAGTTTGGAAAACTGCGGATCAGCTTCCGGGTCCTTCGTGATTCGATGGATAGCGGCTTCTCGGTGCATTTGGGAACGGCAGAAACGTTCTTGGGTGAGAACACCATCGCGGTAGCTGTCGGTAATAGATCGTCCTCATTGGAGAAACTTCAAGTGATGAGCGCTGATGGCACTTGGGAAACAACAGATATCCCGATCCACGTCGGCGAATGGACCCAAATCGCTCTCGATGTCGATTTTGAAGCGGCAACATACTTGGTATCCATTGACGAGATGCCAGCGACGGAACCGATCCCTTTCATCAAAACCGGGGGTCTTCGAAAATTATCATTTCTCCCCATGGCTCCCGATGGAAACTATAGCTTCATTGATGACATTGAGATCGTTGAGGCTGATTGATTGTGGATTTCTAATTCTGGAGAGCGGAAAGGCATCTTCCGGATAAAAGACTCTTCTAAAGCCTCTGGCAGTCGCATTTGTTTGTCACATCATGTTCTCTACCACATTTAAGACTCTCGCTCGCAGGATCTTTTGTTGCATGATAGCGGGATCGTGTCTCATTACGTTGGTGTCTTGTTCGCCTCCCTCGACCACAAGTGAGACACGCCCGGTCCTCTTAACTGTTATCTCGGCAGGCAGCTACAATCGGGCAAGCGAGGAGGCAGCTGTGCGCCGTTTTCTCAACAAGTATCCGGATTGCGAGGTGAAGCTCATTGAGGCTCCCGGTCGCGATTATTATGTCAAAGCCCTGGCAATGATGGCAGCTGGCAGTGATCTCGATATCCTATGGATGGGCAGTGGATTTGGATTGTTCGCTTGGCGCGATGCGTTGTTGCCGCTGGACTCCTTCGTTCTATCCGACCCGGAATTTCCAATTGGGCAATATGATGCAACTGTTGTTGAGTGGTACCGTCACAAGGGTGACTTGCTGGGAATTCCCTATGGGATTGATATTCAAGCCATCGCTCTCAACAAAGAGGCCTTTGTCGCCGCAGGTGTTGCGGTTCCATCTCAGGATTGGACTTATGATGATTTTGTCAACACAGCCAAAAAACTCAGTGATTTCGGAAAAGAGAACTCCGACGCCTGCCGCTTCGGTGCTGGAGTGGATAAAATTGCTCCCTACTATTTTGGTTTAAGTTTGGTGAATGAGGCAGGGACGAAATCCGGACTCACTGGAGACCAGGCAAACTTGTGGTTGAATGAAAATATCAACCTTCTACGAGACTCAAAGGTTTTTGCACGGGTTGGAGCTCAAGGGACCCTCGATCGTCTCAGTGAATTCCTTCAGGGACGCGTGGCCATGGTCGAAGTTTACACTTGGGATATTGGTGAGCTCCGGGATCGCGCACGTTTTCCATGGACCTTGGCTGTGAACCCCCTTGCAAAAACCGGGGAACGCGCTGGTTGGGCGTCAAGTTCAGGATTTTCAATCTCTGCCAAGACCAAACATCCCCGCCAGGCTTGGGAACTTTTGAAAGAGCTTGTTGGAGACGAAACCCAGCGAATGCTCCTTTCCACGACAATACCCGCCCGAGTCGATTTGCAGCCTGAATACCTTCAGATGAATGGCCTTTCGGAGAATAACCTCAGTGCGCTTCTTGACATGCTCCCCCACATGAGAACGCCTCCAAGAATTCCTGAATTGCTCGAGATCTCACAAGAACTCGACTATTGGTTTGAACTTGCTCTCCAGAATAGCTCCAACGGCGATGAGATCGCGCCAAAGCTCGAGCAGGGCATCAATAAGATCCTTTCCACCTCGCCTGCCCGCCAATAAGGATGACTTCGAATGCGTCATAAGATCTACACCCCCTGGCTTTTTTTGATGCCCAGCCTCCTCGGGTTTCTTGCATTCACCTTCCTTCCGATTCTTTTCTCGTTGGTGCTTGCATTTTGTGCGTGGGACCTCTTCCGCCCACCCCGATGGGTGGGATTAGACAACTTTTCCCAATTGTTGGGTTTTGTGTGGCGAGAGTCATCAGCGTTGGACCCCGTTCTTTCGATTGGAGTCATTATTGCCGCATCTCTGGTGGCTGTCATATCTCTTGTTTTACTGCGTGGTTGGCTTCGGATTGCAGCGGTTTTGGCACCGAGCATCGCAATCGTATTTTTTGCCCTGCAGTTTGTCGAACCAGTGAACGGGAGGTTTTGGTATTTTATTGGAAATACCTTTTATCTTCTTTTGGGCTTGCCTATCTCAATGGCCTGTTCGCTGGGTCTGGCCGTTCTGTTAAATCAAGCCATTGCTGGTCGAAACCTCTTTCGTCTTGCGTTTTTTCTCCCCTCCATCGTTGGTGGTGTGGGAATTTATCTTTTGTGGAAATGGATTTTTAATACCGACTATGGACTTATCAACGCGGTGATCTCTCTTGTGCACCCTGGGGGTGGACCCGCATGGCTGGAGTCGGCGGCCTGGGCCAAAAATGCCATCATCATCATGAATATCTGGGCAACTGCTGGCGGTGCAAATATGGTGCTTTATCTTGCCGCCTTGCAGAATGTGGATCCCCAACTTCACGAAGCCGCTTCTATTGATGGCGCGGGGAAGTGGAGTCAGTTTTTTGCCATCACTTGGCCGATGGTCTCACCCACAACCGCATTCATCCTAACCATGGGAATCATTGGGGGGTTCCAAGGCGGATTCGATTCTGCCTATGTGATGACGCGGGGCGGGCCGGCTGGGGCCACAACAACGATCAGCTATTTTATCTATGAGAATGGATTCCGATATTTCTACATGGGGCGAGCAGCTGCCGCGAGTTGGATCCTTTTCGTCATGGTTTTTTGCCTCACCATCATCAATTGGAAGTGGATGGCCAACAAAGTGAACTACTGAAACGAATGAAAGAGGCTGCCCCGCGTTCCATGACGAAAATATCCCCGCTGGGCAAGGTCGCCTTGTTTGTGGGGCTGGTCTTGCTCGGGATCACAATGCTTTATCCCCTGTTGTGGATGTTTGGCACCGCATTGAAGACTAACGATCCGGCGGCTATCCTCCGTGAGGGACCCGGTGCCGGGATTTTCCCCGACGATCGGAACATACTCGCAAACCTTTTCCCGCCGGTCTGGCATTGGGAAAATTTTCTCGAGGTATTTGCGGTATCCAATTTTGCACGTTATTACCTGAACAGTGCACTCATTGCCATCGGGGTAACAGCCGGGCAACTTGTCACATCCTCCCTTGCAGCCTTTGCTTTCAGTCGCCTGACGTTTCGCTGGAGCGAGCAGTTGTTTTTTCTTTATCTCGCAACCCTCATGGTTCCTGCCAGTGTCACGCTCATTCCCTTATTCATCATGATGAGTCAAATGGGGGTGGTGGATTCTTATTTTGTTCTTCTTGTACCTCCGATGTTTGGAGCCTACGGAACGTTCCTTCTACGGCAGTTTTTTAAAGGAATTCCCGCCGAGCTTGATGAAGCGGCCTGCATTGATGGGTGCAATGCCTTTGGCCGATTCCTTCATGTCGCCTTGCCGCTATCCGGACCAGCCCTTGCGACACTTGCCATCTTCACGTTTATGGGGAATTGGCAAAGCTTTCTTTACCCATTGGTTATGGTGAGTAGTGACCACTTAAAGACCATTCCGCTGGGTCTGCTTGATTTTGTTGATTTGAACTCTGCCAATTGGCCGCTTCTGATGGCCGCAAGCATTTGGTCAATTATCCCTGTGATCCTGATCTTCCTATTTGGCCAGCGCTTCTTCGTGACAGGGGTTCGAATTGGTGGCGTCAAAGGCTAAGACCTACACCAATGGTCGCGGGGGAGGAGGCGGGTCGATTGTTTTATGATCCGGGTGAACAGCCCCCTCGTAGCGATCAATCACTGCATTTTCTGAAGCCCATTTCGGGTCCTGTGTGATCTCCAGGCTTTCCTCTGAAGGTGCCTCTGATTCCTTGGGACGGAAGACCCACCAGCATGTTCCCCGGTGATTGTGTTCGTGGTCCACAACAAAGCCTGCTTTTTCCATCGTTGGTCCAATCCAACCCATACAATGGTCGCAGTAGTCGGAGTGGTTCTCGAGACCGTTATTGATAAGGAATCCCTTCGACGGACACTCATGCATATTTATACGGAATGAGTCATTCGTGCGAGCCGACGTGAACCCCGCGGCTTCCTCGGCCAAGGTGTGCCCCCAATATTCTTCCATTCCCACAATCCCTTTGGATTGAATGGCCATGGCCGCATGGATTTGGCTGTCCCCGGAAATCGCATCACGCCAATAATCTCGAAGAGCCTCCCGACCAAAGTTTTTCTCGATCCAATCAAACGTCCACTCGTAGTGGCCACAAAAATCGTAGCAACCGATCATAATTTTTCGACCCTCTTGATGTTTGAGATTTCCTGGGGAGCGAATGTGCCTTTGGGACCAAACGATTGGGAGCAGGAGCCTGCCCCGCCAGTGATCCGAACCTCCCAGCCAGCGCGATCAGCAAGAGACTGGCTCACAAAGTAACAATGTTGACAAAACTCCGGGACAATTTCCCTGGTGTGTTTTCGCATATGGTGGATGGCGGGGCATTGCGACACCTTAATTTCCACACACGAACCAGTGTCTATGACATCCACTTGCGCGTCCGGCTCCGCGGCAAAAAAGTCCCGCCAGTACTCGGCTACCGCAAGGCGCCCTCGTTTAATCCAATCGTCAGCAACAGGCTTGAAGTATTCCGATTTCCCTAAATCATCCCAATACCGAACCAGCGGCTGCATTCCAAAGCGCTCTCGGATAAAGCGGAATGTGGCATTGATTGCAAAGTAGAAGTCGGGAGCCCCTTTCGACTTTTTATCGAGATACGGTAACATTATTTAACTTAAATGTTTGTGGCGGCCGTGGCAACATTTATCAATTGCCCGAGGCTCTATCGTACTGAGCAAAAATCCTTTCCGGCACCTTGATGGAGTTTCATAACAGTGAATTAGGAAGGTTGTCTCGGGCGTGCAGTTCTTAAAGGGTCGAAACCATTGCCGATTCGGAGCATTAGGGAATTTCAAAGCGACCGTTCATCAGTGGTGCAGTCCAGACACCTGTGGCTTTCGGCGTTTCACTTCAAACGCTGGCCACTGGAATTTGGAGTAGAGTTCGATGCGTCCGGGGAGGTAATGGCTCATGAATACCGCAAGCACGTCTTTTGTTGTAGAGATGTATGTCTCCACCGCCTGCAGTATGGGTGCTCCCACTTTGACGGAGAGGCGCACGTGGTCGATATCATCGGCCGCCACGGCGGAAATATTCTGATGGATTTCGGCAATGCTGAGGTTTTGGCGTTGCTTCCATCGTTCCACAAAATCCAGTGAGGCCAGCTCCCGGCGAGTCAATTTGTCCGCAAAAGCCTCGGGAATGATCGCATGATCCCATGCCAGATTTTCGGTAAACGATCGGTCAATGCGTTCAGCGGACAAAAGCCGCCCTGTTGTCTTACCCAAAAACGGAATGGCCCATGGCACGGCGGACGGTTTTGTCCAGCGTTTGCCCAGCAACTGGCGGGAGAGATTGGGGGCATGTTCGCGCACACTTCCAGCATAGTCCACGCCTAAGGGCAGGATTTGACGGGGGTGGTCGCTCACATAGGTGCCGCTTCCTTGGCGCCGCACGATCAGTTTCTCCTCTTCAAGGAGGTCCAGCGCCAGCCGCACGGTGATCCGGGAGACGCCCAATTGGTGGCAAAGCTCGCGCTCGGTGGGAAGTCGCCCGCCTGGCGGGAATGAGCCTTCGAGAATGTTCGCCCGCAGCTTCTCAGCGGCTTTCTGGTAGGAGTGTCGTTTTGCGGACATGGAAGGGTTTATCCGAAAAATGTTATGCCATTTCCTGGAAATAAGTTGTCATAACCAATTAAATCCGATAGCGAATGAGCGATGTCAATGCTTTCCCGCACAGAGTCCGATAGAGGATCTCTCGCTTCGACTGGCGCGGGATCCCGCGTGGTGCTGGCGGCGGTGGCCCATCCCGATGACATTGAGTTCATGTTGTCCGGCACGCTGCTTGAATTGAAGCGCAACGGGTGGGAAATTCATTTTTGGAATCTTGCCAATGGTAATTGCGGGAGCTTGGAACATTCGCGGGAAGAAATCGCAGCGGTCCGGGCCCGGGAAGCGGCCGCTTCCGCGGCGTTGGCCGGTGCCACATGGCACGAACCGCTCTTCGATGACCTCGGAGTTTTTTACGATGCTCCCTCTCTGGCCAAGGTCGGATCAGTGGTCCGGCAGGTGAATCCGGCCGTGATTCTGACCCATTGTCCGACCGATTACATGGAAGATCACCAGAATGTCTGCCGATTGATTGTGACGGCGGCTTTTTCAAAGGGGATGCCAAATTTTCCGGTGGAGCCGTCCACCCACGCGGCCTCGGGTTCAGTCCGGATTTATCATGCCCTGCCCCATGGACTTCGGGATGGGATGGGGCGTGCCGTCATTCCTGACGTCTATGTGGACATTGGCGACGTGCTCGAGACCAAGCGGTCGCTGCTTGCCTGCCATGAGAGCCAGAAGAAATGGCTCGATGCCACGCAGGGCATGGATGCCTACCTGGATGAAATGGTCCGGCTCAGCGGTGAAATGGGCAAACTGTCAGGGCGCTTCGACCATGCGGAGGGCTTTCTGCGTCATAGTCACCTAGGGTTTTGTCCTGCGAACTACGATCCGCTGCTTGATACCCTGGCGGCCATGGGAAAGGTCGCTGAACCTTGATTGCTGGAACTGCGCTATGAATTCTCCAATTCAAGTGGCCATCCTCGGCTTTGGGTTCATGGGCAAGCGGCACGCAGGCGTTTATCGGCAACTCGAAAACGCGAAGGTCACCGCGGTGGTAGATCCGCGGCGCGATGAGATTCGGGAGTCACTTGCCGAAGTCAACCTGTCATGTCCGGTTTACAGCACGTTGCATGAAGCCGTGGCATCAAGCGAGTTCACCGCTGTGGACATTTGCCTGCCCACAGACCTTCACCGGGATCAGGTGCTCGCCGCCCTTTCGCATGGGAAACACGTTTTCTGTGAAAAACCAATCTCGCTGACCACGGAGGAGGCCCTGGAGATGACCGAGGCAGCGCGCCGCGCGAACCTTCAGTTTATGGTCGGCCACTGCATCCGATTTTGGCCTGAATATGTCGAACTCCAACGGTTGGTGGCTTCAGGGGCTCATGGCCGTCTTATGTCTCTCTCCCTGACCCGCCGCACCGGTCGCCCAGGCTACAGTGTCGGCAATTGGGTGAATCAACCGGAGCGATGTCTAGGGGCGGCGCTGGACCTCCATATCCACGACGCGGATTTCCTGCTTCATCTCCTCGGCAAACCCGAGGCAGTTTTCTCGCAAGGTCTCAATGACAGCACAGGTTGGAGCAGCCTCACCACACAGTATGTTTATGAGGGCATGAATGTCATGGCCGAGGGGGCATGGAACTACCCGAGCAACTGGGGTTTCCAAATGCGGTTCACCGCGGTGTTTGAAGACGCGGTGTTGGATTACGATTCCGCCGGATCCCAAACGCTGTTGCTCACCGTGGGAGAGGGTACACCGCAACCCCCCATTCTTCTCAATTCAGCTAACAATCCCACTGGCGATGGTTACCACCGCGAGTTGGCCTATTTTGTGAATTGTCTCGAACGCAATGAACCGGTGACGGTCAGCACTGGTGAGCAGGCCATGGCATCACTTAGCCTTGTCCTTGCCGAAGTCGAATCTGCCAAGGCCGGGCATCCGGTCTTTCTTTAACCTCCTAATACCCTTATGCAAAACATCGCCATCATTGGACTCGGCTTCATGGGAACCATGCATGCCCAAATCTACAAGCAACTCGTCAGCGCCACCCTTGTTGCCGTGGTTGACAACCAAAAAGCCAAGGTGGCGCGCGAGCTAAAAAAACTTGGCCTGAACGCAAGGGTCTTTGGCACGGTGGAGGAACTGCTGGCCGGGGCTGAGGTGGATGTCATTGACATCTGCCTGCCGACCGATCTGCATGCGCCTTTTGCGCTCAAGGCGATTGCGGCCGGCAAACATGTCTTTTGTGAAAAGCCGCTGGCACTGACCAAGGCCGATGGAAAAAAAATTGCTGTCGCCGCAGAAAAGGTCGGGGTCTTCCTGCAAGTCGGCCAATGCATTCGTTTCTGGCCGGAATACCGGGCTTTGGAGGCTTTTATCAAATCTGGAAAAGCTGGAAAGTTACTCAGTCTCTCGCTTCAACGGCGGGCCGGACGTCCCTCTTATAGTGTGGGCGATTGGCTGAATGATAGCAAACGCTCGGGTGGGGCCGCGCTGGATCTTCACATCCACGACACGGATTTTATCCATCATCTCCTTGGCAAACCCGATGCCGTCACCTCCATTGGAACGAAAGACAAAACCGGTTGGAGCCACATTTTCACAACCTATCATTTTAAGAGGGTTGCGGTCTCGGCTGAGGGCGGCTGGAATTACCCGCCGAATTGGGGATTTCAAATGGCCTTTCAAGCGCTCTTCGAGCGGGGCGCCGTGGAGTTTGACAGCGGTGCAAGCCCGACGCTGACGGTGACCTTGGGCACTGGCAAAAAGCAGCCCTTGGCGTATGTGAGTCCAGCAGCTGGGGAATCCTCCACAGGTGCGGGCAATATCTCCTCCCTTGGCGGCTACTACAATGAGTTAGAAAGCTTCATTACCTCCCTTGAGCGCGGGAAAGCTCCAAAAGTCGCAACTGGCCACCAGGCCGCCGAATCGCTTACCACCGCGCTTGCAGAAATCCAATCCGCTGCCACTGGGCGCACCATCACGCTTGCCTGAGCCAACATCTATGAAAAAATCCATAAGCATCTGGTCGTTCTACGGCGACTGGAACCTCGAACAAAAACTCCAGCTCGCCAAGGAGGCCGGATTCGCCGGCTTTGAAAT
>Ga0163153_10005881_pt1 | contig 14200 bp, 11 predicted proteins | sample OliLakLV19MP6IB1_FD_148629 | JGI IMG/M metagenome (GOLD analysis project Ga0163153, IMG submission 148629) | Freshwater microbial mat bacterial communities from Lake Vanda, McMurdo Dry Valleys, Antarctica - Oligotrophic Lake LV.19.MP6.IB-1 | ecosystem: Environmental > Aquatic > Freshwater >... | reverse complement strand
GGCTGGCCGCGTTCATTTTATATTTGTCTACGTTGACTTGTACCTCTTTTTCCAGCGCGCCCACGAGGTCGACCCGCGTGATTTCGCGCATTTCTTCGATGCGGTCTTTCAGGCGGTCTGCGTAGTCTTTCAACTTGTCGAGGTCGAAGTCGCCTGCCACATTCACGTTCATGATGGGGATTTCGGAAATATCGAATTCCGTCACGGTCGGGTCTTCCAGCAAGTCGGTCGGCAGATCGCGTTTCGCTTTGTCCACGCCGTCTTTTACCTTCTGTTTGCACTGCGCCACGTCGAGGTCGGTGTTAAATTCGACGATGATATTGGAAAAGTCCTGGATAGAATAGGAAGAGACCTTTTTGACGCCGCTCAAGCCCTTGAGTTGTTTTTCAATAGGCTTGGTGACGAGTTGCTCCATATCAGTCGGCGATGCGCCCGGATAAATGGTGGTCACAAAAATCTGGGGCACGGTCACATCCGGGAATTGCTCCTTTGGAAGGGAGTTATAGGACATAATGCCTGCCAGGGTAATGATCACCGTAATGATGAAAATCGAAGTGCGGTTATCGATAGCCCACGAAGTAGGTTTAAATTCTTTCATTTATCAATGATTGAATGAGTGATGCTTTGAATTTGTTTTGCCCTGTGTAGCGTAACAAAGCGTGGATATGGTTTTTCAGCGTTTCAATTTGATCATATTATCTGTGCCGCCTCTTGCCGAATGCTTTTCCCCAAGTGGTTTTAATGTCGGAGAACAGAAGAATACTCAAAAAGATGAGCACTATGAATAAGAACAAATGGTCTCTTTTCGAGGTAGTTTGCCTGTCATCGGGGTGCAAATAGGTACTGCCCTTACTCACTACTCCATACAAATCTATATGACCGCCACTGACGAAATTACTGAAAACGCTCGGCGATTCGCCTCGGATAATTCTTTCCCGGTAGTCTTCCTTGATTATCCAAATCCGGACGGAATCACCCCGGTGAACGTCTCTTACAAATTCCTCCGTATACATGGCATTATTCGTGGCCCTGGATGCAGTAAAATAAAGTGCTGGAAACTCCTTCAGTTTCAGGGTAATGGAAGCGGTGCTATGCCGGCGTCTCGGCGACAAAACAGCCTCTTCCGAAAGTGTACCGGCTACCATTTGTAAGTCCTCTGCCTGGACAGGCGCTTTCAGCAGTTGATATGCCAGGTACAACAATGTGCCTGAGAGCAAAGTGCCGACCAAAATAATGCCCAGACGGTCGAAAAACCTGTGCTTGAACAGTGATAGCAAAGGGTTGCTCATAGGTTCGTCCGATTTTGTTCCGCTGCTTTTTGCTGCATCCGTTCACCGATCTGGCGGGCAGCCTCATCCGGGCTTTCCATCAAATGGTGCATGATCCGTTCCTGTTCCTGCACTTTTTTGTTCTGGCTCAGTTTCTCCTTTCCTTCCAGTTGTGTAATCTCCATCTGAAACGCCACAATTCCTTTCACCATCGCATTCTTATATTCCTGCGGCAGTTGCGACCATTGGATAAGATATTCTTTTTCAAAGGTTTGCATTTGCTTTTCGAGTAATTCAAAAGTCTGTGCTTCGTCCGTAACCAGCGTTACCTGCCCATAGGCATGTACGGCGACATAGTTCCAGGTTGGCACGTTCAGTTCTTTTTCATACAGCGATGGCGAAATGTAGGCATGCGGCTCGGTGAAAATAACCAGCACCGTCTGATCGGCCAGCGTTTTCCATTGCGGATTGGCTTTGGCGAAATGTGCCAGCAAAACCACCTCCCCCGCTTCGGTATGATCGACGACAAACGGCAAATGCGAGGCGAATGGACGTCCGTCTACTTGTGACACGATGGTCGCAAAAGAAAAACGCTGCATAAAAGCCACCAGGGTAGCCGTATCAGTCTGTGCAAAGTGCGTGGGTGTATACATGTCGTAAAACCGGAAAGAAGGCTCGTCGAAAACGAATCAAATCAGATTAGAATGCAACTGTTTCACCGTTGTTCACATCCTGAAAACCCGTGGAAATCACCCAGTCGCCTTTTTTCAAACCGCTGAGTATTTCTACCTGGCCGTTGTAATTGCTGCCTTGTTTGATGAGCGTTTTTTTGGCAATAGCCGATTTTTCTCCGGTTTTTTCAGCAATCATGACAAACTCTCCGTCTTCGGCAGTCTGGATGACATTTACCGGGATAGCAATAGCGTTCGGGCTCTGGTAGTCCACAATTTTCATCACCGCAATCTGGTTGGCGCGGTAGTCGCGGGCATTTGGCAAAGCGCATTCCACCACAAAAGTGCGGGTCATCGGGTTGATGGTTTTGCTGACATATGTCACGCGGGTACTGATCTCCTTTTTCAAATCCGGGAAAAACACCTGTACCTGGTCGCCTTTGCGGACTTTGGATGCGTAGGCTTCCGTTACTTCACCTTTTACTTTTAAATTGCTGAGATTCAGGATGTTGCACAAAGGCATTCCGGGAGAAATCATCTGGCCCTGTTTGAGCAATACCATATCTACGGTACCGCTGGTGGGCGCATAGATTCTCGCCTGGCTCATGTTTTCCTTCATAGTGGCGATGCTGCGTTCGAGGCTTTCCTTGCCGTTTTTTGCCTGGATCAGGGCTACTTCGGTGCCGATTTTCTGATCCCACAAACCTTTCTGGCGATTGTAAATATCGGTGGCAGTAGCGAGCTGACCTTCCATTTCGGCGAGGCTTTTTTGCAGGACATTGTCTTCAATTTCTGCCAGGAGTTGGCCTTTGCGGACTTCATCGCCATTTTTAACATACACGCGCTTGAGCGCCCCAGGCATTTTGGAGGTAGCGGTCACACTTTCGTCGGCGTCTACTTTGCCTTGCAAGTCGATGTAGTGGCGGAAGATACCGGTATTTACCTCGGTAACTCCAATGGTCTTGATACGAATGGCCGGACCGTTGGCCGTTCCAAGTTGCTTTTCGAGCGCGCTGATCTGAGAATCGAGCTGGGCTTTCTGGTCTTTGAGTGCGGCAAGTTGCGCAGCTGGGTCGCTGGATCCACCGCCGCAGGCTGACAGCAGCAAGATGCTCAGGCCGATGGTTGCAAGAGAGAGGAGATTCTTATTGTTTATGTTGAATTGTTTTAATAGTTGATTGTTTATGAGGATTTATGAGGGTTGATAAAGGTTTGGGTTTATAGGGTTGATAAAGGTTTATGAGGGTTTATAAGGTTGATAAAGGCCGCTCTATAAGGTAGTATTCCCTCTTTCTGGCGGCTCTTATCAACTTTATCAACCTTATCAACCCTCATCAACCTTTATCAACCCTCATCAACCTTTATCAACCCTCATCAACCTACTTATTCAGTCCCAATGCCTTTTTAATACTGATCCGTGCACTGAGCAGGTCATAACGCGCCTGCATCACGTTTTGCTGGGCGGTGTATAGCCCCTGTTCGGCCTGCGTCACTTCAAAACTGCTGCCAACGCCGGCTTTGTATTTCGTTTGGGTGGTATCGTAAATGCGTTGGGCGAGATCCAGGTTTTTTTGTTGGTTGGCCACACGTTCCTGCGCGTTGGTATATTGTTTGCGCGCGTTTTCCACTTCGAGCGCGATACCATTTTCGAGCGTTTGTTTTTGAGCGTCTATGGTTTGAATATTGATGAAAGCCCGTTCGCGCCGCGCTTTAGCGCCGCCGCCATCCCAGATAGGAACATTGACCGACACACCGGCTACTGCCGAAGGAACAAAAAACCACTTGGTATCGTTGCCAAATCCGCCCTGATAGCCGGGTTGGTACTGGATAAAACCGGAGATACTTGGCATCCAGGTTTTGCTGTTCAATTCCACTTCGAGTGCGCTTAGTTCTCTGCCTTTGAGCAGTTGTATGTATTCGGGGCGGTTCATCAGATTGAGTTCTGATGTCAGGTCTGCATCGGTGTGCAGGGCCATTAATTTTTGTACGTCATCCGTCAGCGCGATATCCTGTCCGACGGGCATACCCATGGTAAATTTGAGGGAATTGACCACTATTTCGCGTTGGCGCACCAGGTTGCCGCGTTCGCTGCGGAGGGTGGAAAGCGACAAATCGAGCCGGTCTACATCCAATTGTTCCGCAAAGCCCGCTTGATTGATGGCCTTAGTTTCCGAAAGCATTTTGTCTAAGTTGGCGATGTTTTTATCCAGCGTGGCAAGGTTGTCCGAAATCAAAAGCGCCGGCAGGTAAGCATCTACAACCTGGTTATGAATCGTCCGTTTGGTTACGGTCAATTGCTGGTCAACGTAATTGCGGTAGTACTGTGCTGCCTTTTTTGCTACGCGATAGCTGTTGCTGAAAAACAGTTGATTGTAAGAAAGACTTGGCGTCAGGCTGTGAACGGCACTGAATACGACTTTTTCATCGCCTGCTCCGGGAAAACCCAGCGCGCTGGCAGGAATGCCGGGACGTTGAATGAAATACTGGTAGGCAATGCTGCCGGATAATTGGGGTAAAGCTGCTGAGGTGTTTTCCTTGATGCGCCAGTCGGCATCCATAACCTGCAGTTGAGCCACCTTGATATCGGGGGCGTTGGCTAAGGCATACTGAATGCAGTCGTCGAGCGACATGGTCTGCTGCGCTTGGCTACGGCCAGGCAGCCCTCCCAGCAAAAGGAGCATGAAAAATGATATACGTAGTTGCATATTGAGAGTTTTGTTCTTTTAGAAGGAAGACGGATTAAGGATGGAATTTACTTTTTAAATGAGCCAATCCTTTTTCTGAGACGATGCCGTATAAATAATGCAGCATGAAGGCGCGGAACACTTCGTCGTATTTGTAATGTGTATGGGGGAAAATATCTTCGTTGAAGAGCTGTATAGAACCGGAAATATGGAGTTTGGTGATAATATCAATATCGAGGTCGGGGCGGTACAAGCTCTCGCGAATGCCGCGTTCGAGGTTGTTGCGTACCACGGAATATAGGAAGCCTCGTTGGTATTCGCTGACTTTCTCCCATGCTTCACGATGGTACCGCTGGAGATCGTGTATGATATTTGCTTTCATTTGTTTCAATTGTTGCGTATCGCCTTCAATTACGATATACATCTCTTCGAGTGCATTGGAGGCAGCGCCAAAGAGCATTGTACAGGTTAATTTTTCCTGTTCAATATGCCGGGTGAGCATCTTTTGAACCAGATCGTCTTTACTTTGAACAAATTGGTAAAGGGTTTTTTTGGAAATGCCGAGCTCACGCGCCACATCGTCCATCGTGATACTTTTGATGCCAAAGCGGAGAAATAATTCCTCCACTCTTTTAAGCCATTTTTCCTGCTGTTCGGTAATCATTGCGCAAAGGTAAACTGTGGAAACAATTTTTGCATCAAACGTTTCCTTTGTTTACATTGTTTACCGACGAACGAACTTTTTTATCCTACCGGAAATAAAAAATATCGGCCAAAAGTAAAAACCATCAATTTAAAAACAAAAAGTTTTATTATTAAAAACAATTTATGCTACTTTTGCTCGTCTGTTAACCCATGTTCTTCGTTATGAACACTCCTTTTCTCGGTCTCCGAACCTGCATTTACCGCGTAACCGATATCGGCGGTGCCACTGAATGGTACAGCCAGTTTTTGGGTATTCGTCCGTATTTTGAACAACCTTTCTACGTCGGCTTTGAAGTTGGCGGATACGAACTCGGCCTCCAACCGGAAGAAAACGCAAATAGTTCCCGGGGAGAAAACATTGAAACGTATTGGGGTGTGGAAGATATCGATGCCGTATTTGCCCGATTGCTCGCTGCCGGCGCTTCAGCGCATCAGGAACCGACGGAAGTAGGCGACGGTATCCGGGTGGCCACCGCAAAAGATCCCTGGGGCAACATCGTAGGTATCATTTATAATCCGCACTTTCGCGGCGGATTGTGAACATGGAACACGGATTTGAAGGATAATTTCTTAAAAAATGGAACACGGATTGAACGGATGAGACACGGATGCCGTGCGCAGGTCTTACGACCCCCCACATTTTAAATCAGGATCAGCAATGGCAAAAGCAAAAAAAGATACTTCCATACCGCCTACCACCTCCGCCGGTCACGAGGATCATATCGTCACGCTCTCCGGCATGTACCAGAATTATTTTCTGGATTACGCCAGTTATGTGATACTGGAGCGCGCAGTGCCGGCCATCGAAGATGGACTAAAACCGGTGCAACGCCGCATCCTGCACGCCATGAACGAGCAGCACGACGGGCGCTACCACAAAGTGGCCAACCTGATCGGCCAAACGATGCAGTTTCACCCGCACGGCGACGCAGCTATCGGCGATGCATTAGTCAATATGGGCCAGAAAGAACTGCTGATCGACTGTCAGGGCAACTGGGGCGATTACCGGACGGGCGATTCCGCCGCCGCTCCGCGATATATCGAGGCGCGTCTCACCAAATTCGCGCTGGATATTGCCTTCAATTCGGATACTACTGTCTGGCAACTCAGTTATGACGGCCGCAAACGCGAGCCGGTCAACCTGCCGATGAAGTTTCCACTCGTGCTCGCACACGGCGCCGAAGGCATTGCCGTGGGTCTGAGCACCAAAATTCTGCCCCACAATTTTATCGAAATTATCAAAGCGAGTATCAGCGCACTGAAAGGCCGCAAGTCCGAGCTCATCCCCGATTTTCCTACGGGCGGCCTGATCGACGCGAGCAACTACAATGGCGGTGGCAGGGGCGGTAAAGTACGCGTACGGGCCAGAATCAGGGAAATAGACAAAAAAACGCTGCAAATTACCGAGATACCGTATGGCGTCACGACGGGCGACCTGATTGAATCGATTATCAAAGCCAATGAAAAAGGGCAGATCAAGATCAAAAAGGTGATTGATAAAGTGGCGGCCAATATCGACATCGAAATCGAACTGCAACCCGGCGTCAGCCCGGACGTAACGATTGATGCGCTCTTTGCCTTTACCGATTGCGAAGTGAGCATCAGCCCCAACTGTTGCGTCATTATCGACAATAAACCGCTGTTCACGGATGTCAACGAGTTGCTGCGAATTTCCACGGAAAATACGAAAGAATTGCTGCGCATGGAGCTGGAAATCCAGCAGCACGATCTGGAAGAAAAACTGCACTTCGCTTCTTTAGAGAAAATTTTTATCGAAAAACGCATCTACCGCGACATCGAGGAATGCGAAACCTGGGAGGCTGTGCTGAGTACCATCGACACGGGTTTGCGCAAATATGTGGTTACGCCCCACATGAAACCGGCGGCCAACGACCCGCGCATCCGCCTGCTGCGCGAAATTGTGGAAGACGATATTTTGCGCCTGACGGAAATCCGGATCAAACGGATTTCCAAGTTCAACTCTTTTAAGGCCGACGAGGATATCAACAAACTGAACGCGGAACTGGAAGAGACCAAACACCACCTCGAACACCTGACGGAATATGCCGTTGCCTACTTTGAAAACCTGCTGGCCAAACACGGCAAAGGCCGCGAACGTCGCACGGAAATAGCCGCTTTCGATACCATACAGGCCAGCGCAGTAGTGGCCAACAACGCCAAACTGTATGTGAACCGCCTGGAAGGTTTCATCGGAATGGGGCTGAAAAAAGACGAGCTTGTGCAGGACTGCTCCGATATCGACGACATCATTGTGTTCCGCCGCGACGGCGTGATGAAAGTGGTCCGGGTCGGCGAAAAAATCTTTGTCGGCAAGGATATTATCCACGTCGCTGTCTGGAAGAAAAACGATGAGCGCACCACCTATAACTTAGCCTATCTCGATGCCAAAACAGGGCGCTCTTTTGTCAAACGTTTCAATATAACAGCCATTACCCGCGATAAGGACTACCAGTTGGGTTCCGATGCTAAAAGCTCCAAAATCCTGTATTTCACCGCCAATCCGAATGGGGAAAGTGAAGTGGTACAAGTAACGCTGACGCCCGCCAGCACGGCTAAAATCAAGATTTTCGACTACGATTTTGCCGAATTAGCGATCAAAGGCCGCGACTCGCTGGGCAACGTACTCACCAAATATCCCGTGAAACAGATCCGCCAGAAAGAGGTCGGCAAGAGCACCATCGGCGCGCAAAAACTGTGGTTCGACGACATCACCGGCCGCCTCAATACCTTGGAACGCGGCGCCCTGCTCGGCGAGTTTGATACAGGTGATAACCTGCTGATCCTGTACAACGACGGATCGTACGAAGTCACCGACATGGACGTGCAGCAGCGTTTCGAGATGAAGGAAATCCTGCACCTTTGCAAACACACAACCGACCTAATCGTGAATGCCGTTCATTATGACGGCCACAAAGGCTGGACCATGGTGAAACGTTTCAAAATCGAAACCAATAAACTCCGCGAACGATACAGCTATCTCACCGATCACCCGAAATCCAAACTCTTGTTCGCTTCGGTGAAAGAAAATCCGCGCATTTCCTACACCCTGAAAATCAAAGGCAAACCCATGACCGGGGAAGTGCTGCTGGGCGATTTTATGGAACCCAAAGGCTGGAAAGCCTTAGGTAACCGGCTCAGCGATCAATTGCTGGCAGCCGTAAAAGAAATTGCGCCGGGCGCTTCCAAATTGTCGCCGCCACCCAAAGAAGAACCTGCCGCCGCGCCACAACAAACCAGCCTTTTCGGCGAACTGGATGCGCCGGAAAATATCCCGGACACGCCCGAGGAAAGCGCTGCCAAAAAGACATTTAAGGCGGGGGATACAATTGAATTTGATTGATTTTTTGGGTATGGTGTTTCGTGTTGGGGGTTGCTTCGCCTGAAGCAACTGTGTGTGGTTTACGCGAAGCCCCTCCCAATACGACCCATCGGTAATTTTATTTTTGCCGTGTGCGGGTGTTTTGAACCTGCGCTTTTAGCACTTCGTCGGCTCTCCCAGCGGAGATGGAAGAAAATTTCACCCTCCCTATTGCAATCTTGATATTTTCAAATAACTTTGCAACTCAAAGTAATTTTAAAAATTGAAAATATATGGAACCTACTACCGAACAATCCTTCTGGCAACGCTAGGCCACAACTATTAAAGGTGTTCTTATTTTTATCCTGATGCTGGTATTGCTCATCCCCACTTCCATGATCGACAGCCTGATTAGCGAACGACAGGGCCGGCAACAGGAAGCAGTCGCGGAGGTAAGCAGCAAATGGGGGCAAAACCAAACGCTTTCAGGCCCGGTGCTGGTGCTGCCTTATCAAACCCTTGAACGGGCTGCTGACGGGAAAGAAATCATTCGGGAAATAAGATATGCCTACTTTCTGCCCGACGAATTGACCGTAAACGGCCAGGTAAACCCCGAAAAACGCCACCGGGGCATTTTTGATGTCGTCCTGTATAGGTCCAACATTATTTTAGAAGGGTCTTTTTCGAAGCCGGAAACGGAAAAATTGATCCCTGCCGGCTCCATCATTCAGTGGGAAAAAGCTACGCTGGCGTTCGGAATCCCCGACCTGCGCGGTCTGGAAGATCAGGTCACCTTGCAATGGAACGGTCAGGCCAGCGTTTTTGAACCCGGCATTCCGATGCCGGGCGTAGCGGGAAGTGGTATTCATGTGCCGCTGACCTTAGATGCAACAACCACTGATCCATACCGTTTTCGCATAGAAGCGGCGCTGAAAGGTTCGGGTTCCCTGTTTTTTACGCCGTTGGGCAAAGTGACTAATATCAAACTGGCATCTCCCTGGCCCGATCCGAGTTTCACCGGGGCTTTTTTGCCCGATGAAAAAAACATCACCACTTCCGGCTTTGATGCGTCCTGGAAAGTACTGAACCTCAACCGCAATTATCCGCAGCAGTGGATCAGCGACCAAAACATCGACTTCGGCAACAGCGCTTTCGGGGTTGATTTTATTTTGCCGGTCGACAATTACCAGAAATCCACGCGCTCGGTGAAATATGCCATCCTGTTTATCGCCCTGACGTTTTTAACGGTCTTTTTTGTGGAAATGGGGCAGTCGCGGCGGGTGCATCCTTTCCAGTACGCGCTGATCGGACTGGCATTGGTCATTTTTTACACCCTGCTGGTGGCCATTTCTGAACATACTTCTTTCAATTCAGCCTACTTCATCTCGGCATTGATGACCATCGGCCTCACAGGGTTGTACACTAAAGCCTTGTTTGAGTCGGGCCGGATGGCTCTGCTGGTGAGTGGTACGCTGACACTCCTGTACGGTTTCCTGTTTGTGGTGCTGCAACAGCAGGATTATGCCTTGCTGATCGGTAGCCTGGGGCTGTTTGTGATTCTGGGGGCGGTGATGTATTTTTCGAGGCGGATAGATTGGTGATTTGTAGATAAAATTCAATCCACAATCATCCCCTCCGCCTTCAACTCCTGCTGTAGCATCCCTTCCGGCAATTCCCGGAATTCATACTGCTGATTCCTTAGTTGCGGCACAAACCCCGCTTCCCGGATCGCATGCTGAATCCCATCTGCCGTGAAGCGGAAACGCGCGCCGGCGGCGGACACTACATTTTCCTCGATCATAATACTGCCGAAATCATTGGCCCCGGCGTGCAGGCACACTTGTGCTACTTGCTTGCCGACCGTCAGCCACGAAGCCTGGATATTGACCACATTGGGCAGCATGATGCGGCTCATGGCGATCATGCGCACGTATTCGTCGCCGGTGACGGCATTGCGGGCGCGTTTGATTTTTTTCAGGATCGTGTCTTCGTCCTGGAACGGCCAGGGAATGAACGCGAGAAAACCGTTGGCGTCGGCAGGTTTTTCGGACTGCACCTGACGGATGGCGGCGAAGTGTTCCATCCGTTCGAGGTTGGTTTCGATGTGCCCGAACATCATGGTAGCGGAGGTGGTGAGCCGCAACTTGTGTGCGGCGCGCATCACATCGAGCCACTCCTGGCCGCCGCATTTGCCTTTGGAAATCAGCCGGCGCACCCGGTCGCTGAGTATTTCGGCGCCGGCGCCCGGCAGCGAATCTAATCCGCTTGCTTGCAGCGTTTTCAGCACCTCGTAGTGGCTCATGTTTTCTAATTTGGAGATATGCGCGATTTCCGGCGGCCCCAGCGCGTGCAGTTTCAGCGTGGGATATAAATCTTTCAATTGGCGGAATAAATCGGCGTAAAATTGCAGCCCCAAATCCGGGTGGTGACCGCCCTGCAGCAGCAATTGTTCGCCGCCGAAACGAAAGGTCTCTTCAATTTTCTGTTTGTATTCCTCGATGGTGGTGATGTACGACTCCTCGTGGCCGGGTCGCCGGTAAAAATTGCAGAATTTGCAGTTGGCGATACACACGTTGGTGGTGTTGGAGTTGCGGTCGATGATCCAGGTGACGTTTTTGCCTGGAACATGCTGGTACCGCATGGCGTTGCCCACGTGCATAAGTTCCGTTGTAGCGGCATTTTCAAAAAGAAAAACGCCCTCTTCGGCACTTAGCCATTCGTGGCGCAAAGCGCGCTGGAGGAGATCGGAAATATTCATATTTATTTGGCGTTGGATGTTGGACACATCGCCGTTTTTATAGCGAACGAGGTGTCTCCAACATTTTCACTTTTTTCTGAAAACAAAAATATACCGAGAAGGTTGGGGTTCGGAACTTGAAAAGAAAAATAATTGTTTGAGGTTTTTTTCTTCAGGAATGGTGTCCAAAAAAGCGCCGACCTCTTTTATATCAAGTGGTTTTGAACAACAAGCAGCAGGTTGAAAACAGTAGCACCCATCTACTCAACATTCAACCACCTCAACCACTCAACTTATACCCATGCCTTACATTATCCAAAAAGAAACCCTCTTTCAACGCATCCGCCGCATTTTCCGACAGTCTGTTAATGGTGAGGAGCAGGATTTTACGACCGGAAACATTGATCGCGCGATTGTATTGCTGGCCATTCCCATGATCCTTGAAATGGCTATGGAATCACTTTTTGCCGTAGTGGATGCCTTTTTTGTGGCGAAAATCAGCGTGGAAGCCGTGGCGACGGTGGGACTTACAGAGTCTGTATTGACGCTTGTGTACTCCATCGCCATCGGCCTGAGCGCCGCCGCAACGGCCATGGTAGCGCGGCGTATCGGCGAAGGCGACCGGCAGGCGGCAGCGAAGGCCGGGGCGCAGGTCATTCTGATTGCCGTAGCGGTGTCCACCCTGATCGCTATTCCGGGTTACTTTTTTGCGGAGGATATTCTCCGCATCATGGCACATGATACAAGTGTTTCGGAAACAGGATTTCGATTCACACAATTGCTGCTCACGGCTAACCTACCCATTTTGCTGCTGTGGATGCTCAACGGCATCTTCCGGGGCGCCGGAGACGCCGCCACCGCCATGCGCGCCTTGTGGCTGGCCAACATCGTAAACATCATTTTATGCCCCCTTTTTATTTTCGGATGGGGACCTGTTCCGGCTATGGGCGTACTCGGGTCGGGTATTGCGACTACCATCGGCCGGTCGGCAGGGGTGGTTTACCAATTATGGCATTTGTTTGAAGTCGGCAGGGTCATCCGGTTGCGCTGGGCTATGCTTCGGCCCAAGTGGGATGTGATCGGCAGCCTGCTCAGAATCGCGTCCGGCAGCACAGGACAATACCTGATCGCTTCGGCGAGCTGGATTTTTATGATTTCCATTCTGGGGCAGATCAGCAAGGAAGTTACTGCAGGTTATACGATTGCCATCCGGTTGGTGATTTTTGCCATTCTGCCTTCCTGGGGAATGGCCAATGCCGCCGCCACTTTGGTGGGACAAAACCTGGGGGCCGGGCAGCCGGACCGCGCGGAACAATCGGCCTGGAGAGCAGGTGTGTTCAATATGATTTTTATGGCGTTCGTTGGGTTGTTTTATTTGATCTTTGCTCCGACGCTGATTCGTATTTTTACCACCGATCCCGAAGCCGTACACGCCGGTTCGCTGGCATTGCGGATCATGGCGGGCGGTTATGTGTTTTATGGCTGGGGCATGGTGTTGTCGCAAGCGATCAACGGAGCAGGCGATACCCGAACGCCGACGATTCTGAATTTCATCTTTTTCTGGCTGGTGGAAACACCGCTGGCAGCATTACTGGCGCTGTATTGCGGCTGGGGACAAACGGGCGTCTACTGGAGCATCGTCATTGCCGAATCGGGCATGGCGGTGGCGGCTATGTGGATGTTTAAGAAGGGGAAATGGAAAACGACAAAAGTATGATGTGAAGGTTTATGGTTTATAGGTTTATGAGAACCCTTGGCAATGTCTTCATAAACCCATAAATCCATAAACTTATAAACCATAAACATCTTTAAGCACATGGACGATCAAATAACGCGTTGGGGCATCATCGGTCTGGGCAAAATCGCCCGCAAATTTGCCGATGACTTGCGCCTGCTGCCGAATGCAAAACTCCACGCGGTGGCCTCCACTTCGCTGGAACGCTCTTTGTCTTTTGCTGCCGAATATGGCGCATCGCATGCATTCGGGAGTTACGAAGACATTGTAAACTGCCCCGATCTGGATGTGGTGTACGTGGCCACACCGCATGTGCTCCACTGTGAAAACAGCCTGCTTTGTCTCGAAAACGGCATTTCGGTACTGTGCGAAAAACCTTTTGCGATGAACAGCGCGGAGGCGCGGCGCATGGTGGGGGCCGCCCGGCGCAACCGCGTTTTTCTGATGGAGGCGCTCTGGACGCGTTTTATACCGGCTGTCGATCATGCATTACAATTGGTATCGGAAGGCGCTATCGGTCAGGTGCATACCGTTAAATCCGATTTTGGTTTTAAGTTGCCTTTCGACCCGAAATCGCGCATGTACGACAAGGCCCTGGGAGGAGGCTCGCTGCTCGACATTGGCATTTACCCGGCGTTGCTTTCCCTGTTTGTGCTGGGCAAACCGGCACCGGAAGATATTCTCGCCGCTGCTGCTTTTACTCCAACCGATGTGGATGAATCATGTGTATTTACCTTTCGCTACCCGCAGGATAAACTAGCACTGGGCCATTCCACGGTAGCGGCCAACACACCGGTCGAAGCCTGGCTGTACGGTACGGAAGGAACCATTTATATGCATCCACGCTGGCACCACACACAAAAACTCAGGGTCTCTAAATATGAAGGCCGGGAGGAAATTGAACAGGAAATTGAAATTCCTTACGAGGGCTGGGGCTATGTTCATGAAGCAAAACACGTGATGGAATGCCTCCGGGAAGAGCGCTTAGAAAGCGATTTGATACCGCTTGATTTTAGCCTGGATCTGGCGGAGACGCTGGAGACGATTCGGGAGAAAATCGGACTGGTATACTAGAGGTGAG
>Ga0163153_10005880_pt1 | contig 14203 bp, 9 predicted proteins | sample OliLakLV19MP6IB1_FD_148629 | JGI IMG/M metagenome (GOLD analysis project Ga0163153, IMG submission 148629) | Freshwater microbial mat bacterial communities from Lake Vanda, McMurdo Dry Valleys, Antarctica - Oligotrophic Lake LV.19.MP6.IB-1 | ecosystem: Environmental > Aquatic > Freshwater > Lake... | reverse complement strand
GGCGCCGGTCGGTGAAGGTGCGGCCAACGTTGATCACCAACACGCCGTCGGCGGTCAGGTGATCGCGGGCCTCAGTGAAAAACTCTTGCGTCGTCAGGTGCCAGGGGATGTAGGGCAGACGGTAGGCGTCCACGCCGATGACCGAGTAGGTGTTCTTCGAGTTCGCCAGCGCCCAGCGCCCGTCCTCGACGATGACGTTCAGGTTTGGCTCGTTCATGTCGAAGTAGCGCCGGCCCATGTCCACGATGGCCGGGTCTATCTCGATGCCGTCAATCGGGATCGGGCCGTAGACCTGGGTGTACTGCTTGGAGATCGTGCCCGCCGCCAGCCCGACCAGCGCCAGGCTGTGCACCTGGCTGGGCGTGTGCGGCGGCGCATTGAAAAATGGCGCGGCCAAGAAAAAATCCCAGGTGCCGAAGGTCTCCATGTTGGCCGGGTTGTAGACCGAGTGAATGCCTTGCCCCTCGTTAAGAAGCAGGTAGCGTGTGCCGCCGCGCTCGACCACCTGGATGAAGTTGTAGGCCGACTCTTTCTCATCCAGCAGCCCGTCGGTGGGCTTGAGTGAGCCGGAGAGCGACACGCTTGCCAGCACCGCGACGACGAGCGGCATCCACAAACTAATCAGCGCGCGCCGCCGGTCTACCTGCCACAGCCCGCCCAGCGCCACCAGCATCAAGATGCCCGAGAACAGCATAAACGTGCGCAGCGTGCCCAGCGTGGGGATGAGCCACAGCACCGGCGCGAAGGTGCCGACAATCGAGCCGATGGTCGAGATGGCGTACATGCGGCCGGACACCTGCCCGGCATGGCGCGAGTCGGTCAGCGCCAGGCGGATGGCGAAGGGCGACACGCAGCCCAGCAGCGTAATCGGCACGGAGAACAGCACCAACACCGCCAGGAACGAGCCGCCCAGCACGGGCGCGTCGAAGGCCTCCATGGCCTTGGCCGCGAATTGCAGCACGGGGCGCGCCACCAGTGGGGCCAGCCCGGAGGCGAAGGCGGCCCACGACAGCAGGGTGAAGAACGTCACCGGGTGCGGCGAGCGGTCGGCCCAGCGCCCGCCGATGAAGTACCCGGCGGCCAGGTATAGCAGGATCAGGCCGATGATGTTGGCCCACACCAGGTTGCTGGTGCCAAAGACGTTGCCCAATAGACGGCTGGCGGCCAGCTCGACCGCCAGCGTGGTCATGCCGCCGGTGAAGACCGCCAGGGCCAGGTAACGAGACGAGATTGATTTCAAGAGTTATCCTTGTAGACAGCCCGGCGACCGCCGCCGGAACCGCGTGGCTGGCATTATACCTGCTTGGCGGCTCTGGCTTTGGGAATGCAAGGCCGAGTGACAGGGGCGGGCCGCTGTCTGATTTGTGCGATCAGAATGAGCAGCGAGCGCAGCGTTCGGTCCGAAGGTGAGATTTCCCCTAAAGGGTGCTTCGCGATCACCCGCCCCAGGGCAGCGTTAGGGCCGCCGACCTGAGGCGGGTTCGAAATGACAGTAATTGCTGAGTGGGTCGGTCTGAGCGCCAGTTCTCAGACAGCGGGATGATGAATCAATCCCCTACGACCTGTCATTCCGAACCCCCGCTCGCGGCCTTGTAGCAACGTAGCTTGGTTGGCGGGGTGAGGAATCCCACCGGTTGAACTTGGGGCGGCTAGTACGGATCAGGCCGCGACCGCGCCGCTGAAGCGTTGGGTGGCGAAGGAGCCATACGACAGGGCTGACACGATGTCCTGGCCGTAGGCGACGCGGAAGGCCGGAATGCCCGCGCTCCACAGCGCGGCGACGGTGCCGCCCTTGGCGTTGTAGCCGCCAAAAGTCGAGGCGTCTATCACCACGGCGATGACGCGCAGGCCGTGGCGCTTGAGGGCCTGCGCCCCCAGCACCCACTGCATGTCGCCCGAGGCGGTGACGAGGATGACGGTCGTCCAGCGCGGCAACTGCTGGGCCTCAAGCGCCAGCGCGTCTTTGAGGGCGATGCGGCTTTGGGCGCGGAACATCGCCAGCGTTTCAAGCATTTTGGTCAACTGGCGCTCGCCCCGGTCGGGCTGCACCACGTCGCGCGCACGGCCGTAGGTGAGCAGGCCCACGGTGCGGTTGCGGCGCACGAAATACTGCGCCAGCGAGGCCGTCACCGTCACCGCGTATTCCTCGGTGCTGGGCGGCAGCGTCACCCGGTCGGCCTTGCGCGGCCAGAGCACGTCAATCGGGCGCTGCTCCGGCTCGGGCGTGGGCAGCGTCGCCTGCACCGCGCGGTCGCCGTCGAGGAACAGCCAGATGTCCGAGAGCGGGTCGAGTTCAAACTCCTTGACGATCAGGCGGTCGCGGCGGGCGGTGGAGGCCCAGTGGATGCGGTTGAACGAGTCGCCGGGGGCGTAGTCGCGCACGCCGGCCGCGTTGGCGGTGACGTAGTGGGTGCGCCGCCGCAGCGCGTCGCCGCCGGGCATCGGGCCGAGCGGCAGCGTGAAGTCCGGCAGGTCTACCGTCATGGGGTAGACCACAATCTGCGTCGTCTGCGGCACCTGGCGCGTGACCTGGAACAGGCCAAACGGGTCGCCGGAGGTCAGCGAGAGCGGCCCCAGCCGGAAGCGCCCGCGCTCGCGGCACACCGTGCGCACGACCCACACCCGTTCACGGTTCGGGCCGAGCGAGTCCACCACCAGGCTGGCCTCGTGGCCGGGCAGGTCGGAGTGGTCGCGCACCTCCAGCCACAGCTTGGGCACCGCGCTGGTGTTGCGCACCGACAGGCGTTCTTCCAGCGGGCGGCCCACCTGCGCCCGCAGCGCGCGCGTGTGCCGGCCAAGGCGGATGCGGTTGATGCCGGTCCAGGTCCACACGCCGGCGACGACGATGATGGTCAGCCACAAGTAGACCAGGTTGTAGAACAATTGGCGGCCGGTGACCAGCGCCCCAATCAGGCAGGCGGCCAGCAGGCCAAAGACGACGAGGCGGCGCGCAAGCATTGAGCCGGCCCGCCGTTAGGAGCGCCGCAGGGTGCTGCCGCCCGGCACCGGCACGGCGGCCACAATGTCGCGGATGACCGAGCGGGTGGAGACGTCCTTGATGCGCGCCGCCGGGCCGACGATGACGCGGTGGGCCAGCGCGGCGTCGGCCAGGGCCTTGATGTCGTCGGGGATGACGTAGTCGCGGCCGTGCAGCGCGGCCCGCGCCTGGCCGGTGCGGAAGAGCGCCAGGCTGCCGCGCGGGCTAGCCCCTAAATACACGTCGGGGTGCTTGCGGGTCTGGCTCACAATTTCCACCAGGTAGGTCTTGATGGCCGGGTCCACGTGGATTTGGCGCACGGCGGCCTGGGCCGCCAGCAACTCGTCCAGGCTGATGACCTGCTCCAGCTTCTCAATTGGGTGCGCGAACTGCTGGCGGTCGAGCACATCAATCTCGTTGGCGGCGCTGGGGTAGCCCAGCGACAGGCGCAGCAAGAAGCGGTCGAGCTGGGCTTCGGGCAGCGGAAAGGTGCCCTCGTATTCAATCGGGTTCTGAGTCCCCAGCACCATGAACGGCCGGGGCAACTGGTGGGTCACGCCGTCCACCGTGGTCTGCTTCTCTTCCATCGCTTCGAGCAGCGCCGCCTGGGTCTTGGGCGTGGCGCGGTTGATCTCGTCGGCCAGCACGATCTGGGCCATGATCGGCCCGGCCCGGAACTCAAACTGGCGCGTCTGCTGGTTGAAGATCGAAACCCCAGTGACGTCGCTCGGCAGCATGTCGGGCGTGAACTGGATGCGGCTGAAGCTGGTGCCCAGCGACCGCGCAATGGCCTTCGCCAGCATGGTCTTGCCCACACCCGGCACATCCTCGATCAGCAGATGACCCTGGCACAGCAGCCCCACCAGGGTCAACTGCACTTCGGAGGTCTTGCCCACGATGACTTTTTCGACGTTCGCCAGCAGCCGATCGGCGACCGCCTGGATGGAAACGTGCGGGTTGGCGAGGGTTGTATTCACACAAGCTCCTAGGGTTGGGCAGGGAGGCGCCGCCGTCTGGCCGGGGGCCTCAGATAATACCGCTAGTTGTAACGATCGGTTCAGCGCCCGCGCAGGCGGCGCCAGGTCAGCCGCGCGACGGTGTAGAGCGCGCGAAAGACCTCGGCGCGTGAAATCTTGGAGGTCCCCAGCGTCCGGTCGCGAAACTGGATCGGCACTTCGGCCACGCGCCAGCCCCGGCGCTCGACCAGGTACAGCAACTCGATCAGGAACGAGTAGCCGGACGAGAAGATGTGATCGAGCGGCAGCGACTCGAGCACCGCCCGGCGATAGAGGCGAAACCCGGCCGTCACGTCCCTGGCGCGCAGGTTGAGAGCCAGGTGGGCGATGGCGTTCGCGGTCCGGCTCAACGCGCGGCGGGCGGGCGGCGAATCCACGGCGCGCCCGCCGCGCACGTAGCGCGAGCCAATCACCAAGTCAAACGACCCCAACTGCGCCACCATCGCCGGAATATGACTGGGATGATGCGAGAAGTCGGCGTCCATGGTCAGCACCGCGCCGGCCCCCAGCGCCAGCGCACCCTTAAAGCCGGCCACATAGGCGGTGCCCAGCCCGAGCTTGCCGGCCCGATGAATGACGCCCACCCGCTCTGGCTGGGCGGCGGCCAGCCGGTCGGCTAACGCGCCGGTGCCGTCGGGCGAGTTGTCGTCTACCACCAGCACGCGCAGCGCGTAGGGCAGCGCCAGCAACTGCGGCACAAGCTGCACGATGTTCTCGACCTCGTTGTAGGTCGGCAGCACGACCACAATCGGCTCAACGGACGGCGTTTCGGGCAAAGTTGAAGTCATGGCACTCAATAGACCTCTTGCATTAGTGCGCCATAATTGGCGCATGCGCTACGAGACTGTCAAACCCCTCGCCGACGAAGACTTCAAACGGTCAACAATCGGCGGAAACGCATTGCCCTTCGCTTCAACTTGATTGCCGCCATTTACAACAGCGAACTCGAACCGGCTAGGTAGGTCACTTATGCAAGAGGTCTAATCATTCGCGGATGGCGAACGCGAGGGCCGCCAGCCAGAACAAACTATAGTTCAACACCCGGCGCGACCGGACGTGCGCCCCAAACAAAACGGTCGCCAACACCAGGCCGGTCGCCAGGCGGATGATGCCGAGCGGCTCACGAAAGGTTGAGAAGGGCGCGACGACCAGCAGCGCGGCATTCGCGCCCAGCGCCCAAACCACCGGGGCCAGGTCGCGGCGCGCCACGCGCGACACGGCGGCGATTAGGCCCCATACGCTCGGCGCGACGATCAGCGGCACAAGCAGCACCGCCAGCAGCACCAGGGCCGGCACGCTGACCGTGGCGATGCGCCACAGCCCCATGTAGGGCAGCCACTCGAAGGGCGTCGCCAGGTAGCCGCCGGAGGCCAGCCCCAGCGCGCCGAACCAGCGCCACAACAGCCCCTGGAACACAGCGAAGGGCAGCGCCGCCAGCAAATAGTAACTCAGCGCGCGCCAGTGCTTGTGCAGCACCGCCCACACCACCAGCGCCAGCCAAAAGGCCAGCACCGTCTCCTTGGCGAAGAGGGCCAGCCCGAGCGCCAGCGCCGACCAGCCGATGCGGCCCCGATGCAGCGCCAGCAGCGCCCCCGCCGCCAGGGCATAGGCCAGCGGCTCAGTCAGGTCGAGCCGCACGGCCAGCACCAGGCCAGCCCACAGGCCATAGGTCAGGGCATACCAGCGGCTGACGCCGTGCGCGACCAGCCAGCTTTCAACCAGGCGCGTGCCGGCCAATTGCGCCGCCACGTTGAGCAATAACAAGGTCCACGGGACGGCGGCGGCCTGGCCTGCCGCCAACGCCCAGGCCAGCAGCGGGTAGAGCAGGCGCTGATAGCGATAGGCCGGCACATCGAGGTGAGGGGCCACAACCGAGGGGCGCGGGTCGCGCGCCAGCCAGTACGCGAACTGCCCGTCGTAGCCGAGTTCGCCCACCGGCTCGCCCTGAGCGAAGCCGTCCCCCAACCGCACGAAGGCCAGCGGGTTGCCGTGCGCGCCGGCCAGCACAACGCCGAGGTAGGCCGCCAGGAACAGGCCCACCACCAGCGTCGGCGACAGCCAGCTGGGCGGCTTAGGCATCGCGCCGCGCCCGCGTGACGAGCACGCCCAGACCCAGCAGGAGCCAGGCCACCAGGGCCGCCGCCGTCACCGCACCGCCCACGGCCACGCTGCGCGGCTGATAGTCAAACACCACGGTGTGCGCACCGGCCGGCACCGCCACGGCGCGAAAAGCTACGTCGGCCGGCAGCAGCGCGGCGGGCTGGCCGTCAATGGTCACGCTCCAGCCCGGATAATAAGTATCGGCCAGCACCACCCAGCCCGGCTCCGTCAGGGCGACGGGGATTGTAACGGCGTTGATAGAGGGTGTCAAAGAATGGGCCGCCACGGGCAGGTCGGCGCGGCCCGCTTCCAGGATGACGACCTGGGCCGGGTCGAAGTCGGGCGCGGCCAGCGCCGCCTGGGCCGCCGCCAGGTCGGGCACGGTGCGCGCGGCGGGGACGATCCACACGCGGCGCGGTTCACCCGGCACGCGGTAGAAGCCCACGCCCGCCGCCGGACTGCTGGCAAGCAGCTCCCAACCCCGGCGCGGCGTAGTGCTGGCGACGACGGCCACGTCCATCAGCCGCAAGAGATTGGCCGTGGGGTGCGCTGCGACCACCGCGACAAACGCGGCGTAGCGGGCGCTGACTAGCGGATCGTAGTTGTTGGCGGAGGGCAGACGGTCGAGCACGCCCAGATCGGGCACCTGCGCGGCACGCAGCGCCAGGGCGGTGGCGGGCGGGCCGAAATCGGCAAAGGACAAAAAGCGTTGGAACTTCACCCGTTGTTCATCGTCGGGCGGGTACCACAGGCGATGGCCGCCCAGCAAATCGGCCAACTCGGCCGTCGCAGGCGCAGGTTGGCGGTAGGCCGCCGGGTCTGCGCCCGGGTTCAGGCCGCGCCCCGCCACTAGCAGATCGAGGGCCACGAGCACGACCACCGCCCCACCCCACAGGCGCGGCGGCAGGAACGGCTTGAGCAGCGACAGCGCGCCGACCGCCAACAAGAGCACCCCGGCCGAAGCGATGGCCAGCGCCAGCCCGCGCACGTTCGCGCTGAGGGCCGTGTCCGCCGGAAAGAAGCGCGCCCCGGCCAGGCCGGAGATGATGAGCGTCAGCGCGCCCATCGTGCCGAGGCGGGTCCAGTACAGCGCCCAACCGGCGGGCGCACGCCAGCGGTCTACGCCCAGCCCGGCCAGCAGCGCCAGCGCAAAGACCAGCCAGACGAGCACGCGCGTGGGCGCTTGAAAGAGGTTGAAGGTGGGCACATGGTCGTAGAGGAAAGGGAAGATGGGCGTATTGCGGCCCAGGCCCCACACCAGCGCCACCACGCCGAGCGCACCGAGGAAGAGCGGCAGCCCGCGCCCCGCTTCGGGCGCACCCGGCGCGACGAGCACCAGCCGCCGCAGCGTGTGCCACCCGGCCTGCACGACAATTGGCCCAAGTAGGAACAGCGCCAGCAGCAGCGGCAGCACGCCCACATAATCGGCGTCTTCCCAATAGTTGCCGTAGCCGATGTAGTTGCCGTTCGCCGGGTTGCCCAACAGGTCGGGGGCCAGCAGCGTGAGCAAGCGCCAGGGCGAATAGGAATACGTCATCACAAAATCGTAGTCGGCCGCCACCGCGCGCGGCGACTCGCGCAGCAGTTCGGCCGTCGGCAGCAGTTGCAGCGCGGCGATGGCCGCCCCTAAAGCCAACGCCGCCGCCAGTCCAGCGGCGAGGGTTGCGCGGCGCGGCCAGCGCAGCGTGCTGGTCGTGAGCAAGCGCCACGCCGCCCATAGCCCGGCCAACAGGAGCGCGTACCAGGCGGTCTGCGCGTGCCCGGCCAGCAGCAGCAGGGCCGCGATTAACGCCAGCCGCCAACCACAAGCCAACGCCCGCCGCCAGCCCGTGGCGCGGAGTTGCAACTCCACCGCCCACACCAGCCACGGCAGCCAGGCCACGGTCGCATTGATGCTGAAGAAGCCCACGCGGGCCACCAGATATTGCGACAGGCCGAACGCCAATCCCGCGACGGCCTGCCCCAGCGTGGAGACGCCCACCGCCCGCGCCACCAGCACCAGGCCGACGCCGGCCCAGGCCAGGTGCAGGGCGGCCAGCCAACTGGAGGCCAGGTCCAGCGGCAAAACAAGCGCCAGCCAGTTGGGGGGATAGAGCAGCGCGGACTGGTAGTTCGCCAGCAGCGGCGCGCCGTGGCCGAGGTAGGGATTCCACAGCGGCAGGTGCCCAGCGCGCACCAGCTCTAGCGCCAGGTCACGCCAGGGGTAGAACTGCAACAGCGGCGTGCCCCAATACAGAATCTTCTGGCCGATGAGGAACGGGAAGAAGAGAATCAGCGGCGCGGCGAGGACGACCAGGAAAGGCCAGGTGCTGACCAGCCAGCGCGGCAGCAGCGGCCGGGTGCGCGGCGCGACGTAACCGGCGGGCGGGCCGCTCATGGCGCGACCACCGCGTAGACGGCATAGTCGCCGGACGCGAAACGCAGGCCGAGGTAGTCGGCCGTGGCCGGGTCGAACGCGCCCAACTGGCGCTCGTTGGGGCCAAAGATCACATAGTCCAGGCCGGCCGCGCGCAGCAGGTCGCGCCTAACAGCGTCGCGGGTGACGGCCAGATAGAAGGCGGACACCTGCGCTCGTTTGTCGGTCAAGAAGACCGTCTCCGGCCCGTGGCCGATGTAGGCGCGCAGCGGCGTGTAGGCCGGAAGCGCATTGCCGGTGGCGTAGGCGGCCAGCCCGGCGTCACCCGGCGCGGCGTTGGCGCGCAGCCAGGCGAAGGCGGCCACCTCATCCGGCGGCAGAAAGATCGGCGCGGCCACGGTGCGCGCCGCGACGAGCGCGCCTAGCCACAAAAGCAGCGTGGTCGGCAGGCTGAGGGCCAACACCGCCAGCGTGGCCGGTCGCCGCCAGCGGGCGGCGAGGCTGCCCAACCCAACGACGGCCAGCGCGACCAGCGGCAACTGCACACCTTCCAACAAGCGGCGCTGGGGCGGCACCGGCAGGTAGGCCAGCACGAAGGCCAGCAGCACCCAGGCGGCGGCCAGCACGGCCAGGCGCGGCGCGCGCTGCCACAGGGCGCGCGCACCAACCAGCGCCGGAAGCAGCAGCCCCACGTAGGCTAACAGGTAGTGCAGCGGCGGCGGCGAGGGCAGGAGGTTTTGGGCCAGCCACTGTCGCAGCACCGGGTCGAGCCGCAGCGCCAGCGTGACGTAGGCCAGCAGCGGCGCGGTGAGGGCCGCCGCGATGGCCGCCGCCTTGAGGTCGGTCCGCCAGGCCCAGCCGGCCGCGCGCCCGCGCAGCAGCCAACCCAGCGCCACATGCGCGCCCATGACCGCCCAGGCCACGCCGATGGCGAGGGGCTGCGCCAACCCGGCTGCCAGCAGCGCCAGCCCGGCCCAGCCGCCGCGCCCGCGCAGGTAGGCCAGCAGGCCCAGCAGCAGCAGCGCCCGCGCCAGGGCCAGGTGCACAAAGTTGAACAGGATCAGGTAGCTAAAGGCTTCGGGCAGGATGAAGTCGGGCGGCAGGGAACCAAACAGCGGGCTTTCCAACAGCAGCGCCAGCAGCCAGCCCAGCCCGCCGCCGAGCGCCACCAGCCCGAGGCCGAGCCGCCGCCAGCGCAGGTCGGGCACGAAGGCGCTCAGGAAGGCATAGCTGGCAGCTAAGAGAAACAGCCCGCAGAGCACCCGCGCCGCGTGGTAGACCACGATCTCGGCCAGCGGTTCGGGGCCGGCCAGCGCGCCGAGCAGATGCAGCAGCGGATACAAAAACGCCCCAGCTTGGGCTTCGGTCGAGAAGGCGAGGGTGTCGAGCCACTGGCCTTCGGCCCCTTGGCGCATCCGGGCCAGGTAGGCGTTGCCGTCCTCGACGCCAATGAGGAAGCCGCCGAACTGCCAGCCGTCGCGCTGGGCGGCGAAGCCCACGGCATACGGCACGGTGGTAAAGGCCATGACCGCCACGGCGAAGACGGCGACCCAGCGCCACTCGGAGGGCTTCATGGCGCGACCAGCGTGCGCCGCCCGCGCCACGCGCCGGCCATGAGGACCAGCAAGCCAACGACGGCCGCGGCGAGGCCAAGGTAAACGGTTAGCGGTCGGAATTCTGCGATGACACGGTGGGTGCCAGCGGGAAGCGTCACTGCCAGCAAGCCGTCGGCGGCTGACTCGAGCGGGGCTGCCGCGCCGTCCACCGTCACGCGCCAGCCCGGATAGCTGCTCTCGCTGATGACGAGGCGGCCGGGGCCGGTGGCGCTGAGCGCGAGGCGATCGGGCGACCAAGCCTCAATTGTCACAGCCCCTGAACCAGAGTCGAAAAAGGCGCGCTCACGCCATTCGGTGTTGGTGTAGACATATGTGCTGCCAAAATGCTGCGCCAGCTCCAGGCCGGCCGCACTGATGGGAAACTCACTCGCCACGTAGCGCACGTTGAGGCGGCCCAGCAGTTCGGCATTGGGCACGACCGCAGCGTGCTCGTGCGCCGGGTCGTTAGTCGTGAATGGCGGCACGATGACGCCATAGGCTAGGCTGGCCATGCCCGTGGCCTGTTCGATGGCGGCGGCGGGCGCGGCCAGTTGCAGCGGGTCCACGCCTTCCAGATGGTGCAAGCCGTCGCCGGGCGGCAGGCTAAGCGAGGGCGAGTAGACGCGGAACAGGCCCGGCTGTTGGCCTAGCCACGCGGCGGCGGCGTTGATTGGCGGGAGCGGGCGCACCTCGAGCAAGGTCGAGTCGACGCCCAGCAGGTCGAGGCCGCCGAGCAGCAGTAGGGCGGCCAGCGCGCCACGCGGACCGGGCAGCGGCACGATCGCGCCCTTACGCCGGCGCAAGCGCGGCAGCCATTCGCGCAGCAGGCGGTCAGCGCCGTGCGCGGCCAACTGGCCGGCACACAAACCCACGATAAACCAGGCGCGCGGCGGCACTCGCAGCAGGCTGACCCCCGGCACGTACTGAAACAGCAGTGGGTAGAAAAAAGTGTAGGTCCCCAGTGCAAAGGCCATCGTCACCAGCGCCGCCAAGGCCCAGAACAACGTCCGCCGGCCCAGGCCGGCCGGCGCCAGCAGGAGCGTGACCACGCCCAGATAGGTTGTGTACTCGTGAAAGCCGTTCAGCGCGGGGATGATGACGCCCAAGAAGTACTTCGGCGGCAGTGAGTACCGCCGGTGTCGGCCACGGTCAGCGCGGCGCGCCGCGATAGCCCGATAAACTCGGCCAGCGGCAAGGCCAACGGCGCACTGAGCAACATGAACAAAACGGTGGCACCCAGGAGCACCACCAACGCCTGCCGCCACTGGGGCCGGTAGCGTCGTGCTTCAACCAGCGCAAAGCCGACGGCCAATACTCCAGCGTAGTACCCCCAGCGTACATCGGCCAGGAAGGTCAGCGCCAGCGCCGCGCCGGCCCACGCCCCGTTCTGCCAGGTCGGCCCGGCCAGCGCGCGGCGGACGCGCACCAGCAGCCAGGGCGTCCAAGCGACGGCGAAGATCAGCGAGACGTGCCCGGCCGCCAGGTGCGCGATGAGTTTGGGCATTCCGGCGAACAACACGGCCGCCAGCAGGGCCGCGCCCACGCTCAGACCCTCGGCGCGGGCGAGCGCATACACGCCCAGGCCGCCCCACGCCAGGTGCAGCACCAGCAGCAAGTTGAAGCCCAAGGCCAACGGCAGGAAGAGCAGCAGCCAGTTGGGCGGATACCACAACCCAGCCAGCGGGTCGGCGGCGAAGGGCTGGCCGGTGAACAACTGCGCGTTCCACAGCGGCACCTGGCCGGCTTGCCACAGCGTGTCACGTAGGTAGGCGGCGTTCGGCAGATGGCTGACGAGCAGATCGGTGTAGGCTGAGCCGGGCAGAAAGGCGATGGCGTTGGGTTGCAGCGTGATCCGCCAGACGTAGACGAGCACGACGGCGACCAGGCCCAGCCCCAATAGCGCGGTCCGCCGCCGCTCAGGGCGCATAGATGACCACATCGCCGCTGGTGAATGCCACCGGCCAATTGACCTGCCAGGCCGCGCCGGCCAACGCGCGTTCGCGCGGCCCGAACAACACCCAGGTGACGTGGTTGGCCCGCACAAAGTCCTCGGGCGGCACGCGCCCGGCGAAGAAGTCGGTGATCAGTTGTTCCTGCTGCTCGGCGTGGGTCGTCTCAAACGGATGACCGTAGAGCACCCGCGCCGGGGTGCGGGCTGGAATGAACAGCCCCATCTCGGGCGAGGCCGCTGCCACGTCGGATGCGGCGGCGTGGGCGTCGAGCCAGCTTAGGGCAGCGGCTTCGTCAGCGGTCCAGTAGATCGCCGGGTTGCGAGTGGCGACTGCGCCGAGGGTGGCGGCGTAGACCAGCAGGTTGCTCGGCACCACCAGCAGCGCCAGCAGCCCAATCACCAACGGGCGCGAGGCGGGGCGCAACCGGGGCCAGATCACGTCGCGGAGCGCCTGCACCGCCAGCACGCACAGCGGCACCCACAGCCCAATCGAGAGTCGCCGTTGGAGCGCGAAGGGCGCATACAGCGCCAGCCCGCCTAGCCCCAGCCAGACGATCAGGATGACATCCAGCGGTTGGCGGCGGCGCAGGGCGCGCATGAAGCCGACGGCCGCCAACAATAGCGGCACGCCGCCCGCGATCAGCGCGTCCCACAGCGGCGGCGAGGGCGTGAGGTTTTGCGCGTTCCAGGCCGCCAGCACCGGGTGCTGCAGCGTCAGCGCAAAGTCGTACACCACCCAGGGCACGGCCAGCACGCCAAAGATCACAATCGGCGCGGTGAACAAGGGCCGGAGGCTGCGGCCAGCGACGGCCTGCCATACGGCCACCCCGCCGATGACGAGGCCGGCGCTCAACAGCACCATCGGCTGCACCTGCGCCAGCCCGGTGGTCGCCAGCGCCAGCCACACCCAGCCGTGCCACGACACTTTCGCTGGCGGCAGGCCGGGCAGCGTCCAGCGCAGAATCCACAACTCCAGCGCCAGGGCCAGGGCGAAGTGGGCGTTGGCGAACACGGCCAGGAACGGAAAGGCCTCCGGCACCAGCAGGTCGGAGGTGTAAGCTTGAAACAACAGCAGCGCCGCCCAGCCCAGCCCGGAGCCGAGCGCCAACAGCAGCCAGGCCGCCCAGCGCGCGCGGCGCGTCGTGACAAAGTGGCCGAGGAAGGCCCAGGCCGTGAGCAGCAGCGCCAGCCCGCCCAGCATGCGCGCCAGGTGATAGATGAGGTCTAGGCTGGCGTTGGCCCAGCGCGCCAGGTGGCCGAGGAAAAGGAAGTAGGTGAAAATGAACGCGCCGGGGCCGGGGTCGATGGTGTAGGCCAGCGTGAACAGCCAAGCGCCGGCCCAGCCCTCACGCAGCTTGGCGAAGTACGAGTTGCCATCGGCCGGATTGATGAGGATGCCGGTGAAGACGTGATCGGCCGGCACGCGGTAGGCGAGCCAATAGGGCAGGCTCGTCACCAGCACGAGGCTGACGGCCACGAGCACACACCACCAATTGTCAGACAGGGATTTCCGGTTTGCGCCGGGTGGATGACTCATTGCGGGCCAATTGTACCCCTTTGCCGAATAGGATGCCTCGCCTATAATCGGCCTCACATGAGCCGCTCTGCGACCCTCCTCCAACTGCAAGGGATTGACTTAGACCTGGACGCCCACCGCGCCCGCCTGCAAGCAATCGAACACGAGTTAGGGGCCGACCCCGCTGTGCAGGCGGCCCAGCGCGCCCTGCTAGAGGCGCACACCACGGTGCACACCGCGCGCGTGGCGGTGCAGACGCTCGAATACGAAAATCAGGTGCTGGGCGAAAAGATCGCCGAAGTCAGCGACCGCATCTACGGCGGGCGCGTCGGCAACCCCAAGGTGCTGCAAGAGCTACAGACCGAAAACGATTCGCTCCAGCGCCGACGACAGGGCATCGAAGAAAAACAGTTTGAGGCGCTGATGACCGCCGAAAACGCTGAGGCGCGGCACGCCCAACTGGACCTGCAACTGAACGAGGCCGAAGCCACGTCGGCCAGCACGCATGGGTCGCTGCGCCAGGAGCGCGAGCGCCACCAACTGGTGATGCACAACCTGGAGGGCGACCGCGAGGGCTTGCTGGCCCAGGTGCCGGCGGGCGACCGCGCCACCTATGAGCAACTGCGCGCCGCCAAGAAGGGCCGCGCCGTCGCCATCCTGGATGAGGGCGCGTGCGGCGCGCAGTTGCTCAT